>MDSY01048886.1_pt1 | contig 18994 bp, 7 predicted proteins | sample 811131 | NCBI WGS metagenome assembly MDSY01 (sample SAMN05326643, study PRJNA326480) | marine metagenome | isolation source: seawater | place: Atlantic Ocean: South West | collected 2010
TGATGAAAACAACCCTAATCAGCTTTACACCAGCGCTGGGGGTTTAATCGGCGTTTCGCTACGAGAACACGTCGAAGCTGAAGCGCGCGACAAACCCACCGAGGTTTTCCAAAAGTATAAAAAAGACCTCTTCGAAAGAATCAAGAAACTGATTCAATCGGCTGACGTTTCGAAAAGGTTAGCCGGGGTGTACGCGATTGACCAGCTGTTGGACAGCAAAATAGGCGAGACTTCAAACAAAATGAACCGGTTCTCGTTGTACCTGAGAGACGTCCTGACTGTCAACGTGGAGCCCGTGTTAGCCGAAGCCGTCGCCGCGGCGGTGGGCAAGGTGGCGCGGGTCGGCGGAGCGTTGACGGCGGGTATCGCGGACCGGGACGTAAAACGCTCCATCGAATGGCTACGAGCTGGGTCTGTGGACGGGCATAGCACCGCGAGTGACTCATCTCCTGCTGCCCGACAGACCACGAGCTCTTCGTACAACCGCCGGTACGCCGCCGTTTTAGTGTTGCGAGAGCTCGCCATGCACGCCCCCACTGTGTTCAACGTCCACGTGTCGTCTTTCATCGACGCGGTGTGGCCTGCTTTGAGGGACGTAAGACTTTATGTCAGAGAAGCTGCTGTGAGGGCGTTACGCGCGTGTTTAGTGGTCATCGAGCGCCGCGAAACAAGATACCGAGTACAGTGGTACTACCGCCTGTACGAAGAAACGCAAAACGGGCTCAGCGTGGGGGACGATCAGTACAACGTGAGCAACCAGTCCGGCACTCCGAAGAGAGACAGTCCTCATAACATCACGAGTTCCGCTCTTCGTGTGTCTTCCCAGCACGGCAGCTTGCTCGCGTTCGGCGAGTTACTCCGCCACACTGGCGAGTTTATGCTGAGCCGTTATAAAGAAGTAGCCGAGACTGTTTTGGGTTTACAATCTTCGGACGAAATAATTGTCCGCCGCGCGGTGATGAACCTCGTTCCGAAACTCGCCGCGTTCTCCCCGAAAAGGTTCACGGAGAGCTACTTGGAGATAAGCATGAGGGTACTGTTACTGTCCCTAAAAACCCCGGAGGAAAGAGATGCTGGGTTCACCGCCATCGGCGACGTCGCTGCCGCGCTGCACCTCGCGGATTTGAAAGGCGTTTCTGGGAAATTAAAAGGCAACCGAAGTGGGTCGTTCACGAACCTTCCCGGGTCACCGCGAGCGTCGAATGATCGGAATCAGTCAGGTGACTCGCCCCGGTCGCCAAGTACACACGGCGAAAACGCGTTTGAACGGTCCCTTGCTGAATCAAGCAATTCAAATTTAAAACCCAAGCATACCCGAACGCCGAGCGGCGGCGTCAGCGGCTTCGTCGCGAGCTTAGCGCGAATCACTAGCCAAGGCAGTTTGAGCGGTATGGGCAATTACCCTGGCAGTTCAGGGGACTTGCACCACTTGATTGTTAAAAAGGATGACCCTCCGTTGACCAAGTACTTACCCGAAATCGCCCGTGCAACCCGAGAGCTGTGCGCGTCGATTGAGAAGAACCAGCGCGAGTTGAATTTGAGGGTTTCCACGAAGAGCGGGTTAAGGCCGGCGCCGACGCATAAAGAGCGAGGGGCGGCGGAGTGTTTCCTATGTGTTGGCGCGCTTGCGAAATCCATAGGCTCTGCGTGGGAGCCTTTCGTCGTGGACCTGCTTCCCTGTATGTTCGCGGGGGGCTTATCGTATGAGCTTGTAGCCGCACTCGCCGCGATCGTCGTGGCGCTACCCGACACGAAACGCGGCGTCGAGAAAAGGGTGGTGGATGCGATTTCGAACGTGTTGACGGTGACCACTGAAGATGGCGGTGGTAACATCACTACGCCCGGCAGTCAAAGAAAAGGCACGTATCCTCCCGTTGAACGCGCAGAGCTCCAACCCGACCGGTTCGAGGAGGATGGTTGGGACGGTCAAATTGACGGTTTGGGTGGTTTGAACGGTGCCCACGGCGGTATCGACGGCGGCGCTCTGCGAAACAACAACATGAGCAACGGGATGAAATCATCTTCGTCAAGTTCAAATTTGAAATCAACCCTGAAACGCGTATTCTCGTCTGGGTTGTTCAGGGATACGTCTAGACATGTCGGCTCCCCGCCCGTGACGCCACGAGGAAGCACCGCTCACGGCTTGGGGAACACCTCGGTGCACGGCAGCACTGATTCTTTTCAAACCGGGTCGCCCGGTACTCCCGGTCACACCCCTCACCAGCCGTCGCCGCTGGGGGTACCGAAAGGCATGCTCCCGAAAACCCCGAAACACACTCCCGGGTCTCCGAAAAAGACGGGCAAAACCTCCAAAGCCTCCAAAGCTCAGGTTGATCTTCTGGACAAGGCTGCTCAAAAGTTCCACCGCAACCGAGTGCAGCTGGCGCTGCGCACGCTCGGGACGTTTCCGTTCACGACCGAAACCGGGACGGTGAGTTTAGGGTACGCGCGAAAAAGAGTGGTGTTCTTCCTGGACGACGACGACCCCGCGACACGGCGTGAGGCCGCATTGACGTGCTGCAGGTTGCTGGATGTCAAGAACAACGGGGGTATGGGTAGTGGAGATGGAGATGCTATTGGTATTCAGTCTCCACAACCCAGTTCCTTGGACTCTCCGAGACGAGAAAGTTCGTTAGCCAACGCCGGAAGCAGCGGTTCGATCACTCAGAAAGGTTGGTCTGTCGCTACCGAAGAAATTCTGGTTCAAAATTTGTTACAAGTCGCGGTCAGTGATCTCGACTGCGGCGTGCGCACTGCGGTGCTCGCGAGCTTTTGCAAACCAAGTCCATTAGTGGACGGGTATCTAGGCCAAGCTGAATCTTTACGTTTGCTGTTCGTCGCGCTTAACGACGAAAACTTCACGGTCAAGTTAATCGCGATTCGTTTAGTTGGGCGGCTAGCACCGAGGAATCCCGCATACGCGTTGCCAGCTTTGCGCAGGCACTTATTGCAGCTCATCGCGGAGCTAGAGCACTCAGCAGAGTCGCATTTACGGGAAGAAAGTGCTAGGTTACTGGCTACTTTGGTCCGATCATGTCCGCGTCTCGTCTCGCCGTACATCGCGCCCATCCTGCGAACGCTCACGGGGAAGTTGCGGGACAGCAGCGGAGGTGGAGGTGGTAAAGGTTCAGGGTCTTCCGGTACTGTTGACCCTGAAAATCGTTCGATGAAACCTTCGGGTGACGGTCAAAACGACATAAGCGTGCCCATCAACACCGATGAGACTCAACCTCGAGGCGACGTCGATCCTATGACTGGTTTGCAAACGGGGCACGGGGTTCCAACGCAAAACGGCGGTAACGGCTTGAAAGGACCCGATGGTCAACCCGATCCGGTCAATGGGTTTTCTGACGGTCAAGTAAACAACGTTGAAAGGTCTTCTGATACCTCTAGAGGATCCGGCCCTGATGGCTCCACCAACCAACTCCAAACATCCAAGACTACCTCTTCGTTCAAAAAAGTGTCCATCCCGGTTAAGGAAAAAGCCGCGGTTCTCGGCGCGATTGGCGAAATCGCGCTCGTCGGCGCGGGCGGGATGATTGAGTATAGTTCTGAGTTGTTACCCCTTATTATTGATGGGTTAAGAGGGGGTGCTACTCGAGATGTAGCAGTGGTTACTCTTGGGCAACTGATTGAAGCCACAGGTCTCGCCATAACTCCCTTCGCGGAGCACCCTCATTTACTGAGGTTGTTGTTGAGAGTTTTAGCGGAAGAGTCCAGTGACAGATTACTTTCGCACGAAGTGAGATCGCAGACGTTACGCACTTTAGGTATCCTCGGCGCCCTAGACCCCTTGGCACACAAAGACAACGAAGAACGTTTACACGGTCAAGGCCTTCTTTCAATGGAAGGCGTCCGGGGCGTGGGGCGGGATAAAAGCGGCACAAACGCCGGCGATGACGATGCGCCCAACACCACGAAAGGTAACCAGCGCGACGTGCAAAAAGACCGCGCTGATTTAAGCACCCAGAATATCGACGATAAGAAGAAAGTCGGGGGTAATACCGGTGGAAACGGTGCGAAAGACGAAACGTTAGGCGACGACGAAGGCGTTACTGATAAAGACCCGATTCCGTTTCGGCACTTGACCACGGCGAGTGACGCGTTCTATCCAACCGTAGCGCTGAACGCGTTATTAAGAGTCCTACGCGACCCGAAACTAAGCTCCAGGCACTACGCCGTGACGCGGTCAATCATGTACATCTTCCGAGCCTTGGGTCGTGATTGCGTGCCGTATCTACCTGCCACCGTTCCAGTTGTCCTGCGAGTCATCCACCGCTGCGATGACTCCGGACGGGAGTTCATGTACGCGCAGCTCGTGTTGCTAGTACAGGTCGTCAACGGCCACGTCCGGCGTTATTTGGACGACATCTTATCTGTCGTGAGATTTTTTTGGGGGCCAGGGCCGTTACTCAAGCAAAGCTTACGCCTACTCGAAGTCCTTTCCGAGGCGCTTCACGACGACTTCCGGAAGTACCTCCCGGAGGTGCTTCCCAAGGTGGTTGGCGTGCTGGCGGACGCGGAGCGGTCAGGCGAGTACACCGCGGTGCCCGCGACGTTGAGGGCGCTGGAATCGTTTGGCTCCGCCGCGGATGAACATTTACACTTAGCCCTGCCCACGTTGGTCCGGTTGTTCCGACCGCAAGTCGCGGCGAGCGTACCTACTCCAGTCAGGGCTGCTGTTTTGAAATCCCTGGCACAGTTATTACCCAGGGCGCAACTCGCAGGCCACGCCTCCGCCGTAGCCCACCCCTTGATCCGCGTCCTCGACGGCGAAGTCGACGAGCTGCGCCCGTACGCCCTCGCCGCGTTAACGGCGATGGCCCATTCCTTAAGAGACGACTTTTCCCTGTTCACGCCCATGATCAACAGGGTGATGGAAAAAAGGGGATTGAGGGATTTGCTGTTCGAGAGGGCGGTGGCGTTGGCGTCTGGAAATAATCAATACTCCGCTCACAGGGACGAGCCGCCGCTGGCGAACGCAGTAGGGGGGGGTGGTAACATGCAAGGTACTACTACTCCTTTGCCTGACCCGAACCAAATCACTAGTGGTTTCGCCAACCTCGCGTTACGCGCGCAAAAGGAGGTGCAAGATGCGTACGAGCTGAACGAAAGCCATAGGGGGGGTGATCGCTCGAAAACGCCCACTTCAATGGCGTTCACGGCTGGCGATTCCCTGTACCGGGGGGGGAGCAACCACCCTCGGGGCGACGGCTCGGTTTACGGAGGTCGGAGCCCCGACCTGGACAACGCATTGGCGTTTTCACCGCTGGGAACCGGTTACGGCGCTCACGGAGTTCCAAAAGATTTCTCAGTGGACGAAGTGAGTCTGCGACGTGCGTGGGACTCATCGTCACGGTCAACCAAGGAAGATTGGCTGGAGTGGATGCGCCACCTCTCTGTGGAGATGCTGAAGCAGAGTCCGTCTCCGGCGTTGCGAGCCTGTTTGGAGTTGGCGAGCACTCGGCCAAGGACAGCTTCTGATTTATTCTGTGCTTCCTTTGCGAGCTGCTGGTCAGGTCTATCCGAACGCGGCCGTGAATCCATCGTCAGCGCATTGGAAGCCGCGTTCGGCGCCCCCACTATCCCCCCCGAGATAGTAGCAGTACTTCTCAACCTAGCCGAGTTTTGCGAACACGACGAGCGGCCGTTGCCAGTGGAGGCGCGGACGTTAGGGGCGATTGCTGAAAGATGTCGCGCATATGCGAAAGCTTTGCATTATAAAGAGACCGAGTTCGTGTCAAACCCGAGCGGGTGCGTCGAAGCGATCATCGCAATCAACAACCGCTTACAGCTCCCTGAGGCGGCTATGGGCGTGTTGGTGTACGCGCAAGCTCATTTACGGCTAGAAATCAAGGAAGGGTGGTACGAGAAACTGGGGCAGTGGGAAAACGCGTTGGACGCGCATCGAAGGAAAGCGGCGAAGGCGGAGAGCGCGATGCGCGACGCGGATTTGGATTTGAATCAGATTTTGTCTCAAAACGCGCCGGGGTCGCCGTCCGCTCGAAAACGTGAAAGACGTTTATCAAGGTCCAGTGCTACTGATACCGATACTGATGATACTTCCAAAAACGCGTATGACAAGGGTACTACCGGTGACGCTGCCAACAATTCTCAATCGAACGCATCCACCGAAATTGCGCAAAATTCGAAAATCCGCGGATCGTCCATCGGCAAGCGCCGGGATTTATTTTCCGGGTCGTCCATGGGCGGCAGCACGAAACTTGCACTGTCTAACCTAACACCAATGGACCGAGAGCGTGAGCGTCAGTTGCATGAGACTTCCGTGGCTCGGAAACGCGCGAATCAGCGACAAAAAGAGATCGCGCGAGAAACGCAGCGCGAGGCGACGCTCGGCCAAATGCGGTGCTTAGCGGCGCTCGCCGAGTGGGAAGCGCTCGGGCGGCTGTGCGCACGGGAGTGGGACCTGAGTTCTTCCCGACTAACTGCGAGTAGTAGCGTTGGTGCACTCAATATGTCTGATCCAATTGATTCAAAAAATGATTCAAACGCGCCTTCAAGGAAGGACCAGCTGTTGCGCCAACGCATGGCGCCGCTCGCCACGCAAGCGGCGTGGCACCTCGGCGACTGGCGCGCAATGGATACGTACTGTTCCGCCATGAAGTTGAGCACCATTGTGGGTGATTCGAAAACTGGAAACACAGTCAATGACTCTGACCCTAACACCACGTCTTTGATCGGGGCTGGACTGGGTGACCGGAGTGGTTTGATTGGTGATGACGAGTTTGATGTGTCCGACAGTACTTCAATTGACCCTTCCAGCTACGCTGAAGGGGACGACGTCAAGCCGGTTGATGTTGAGTTTTTCAAAGCTGTTTTAGCCACTAGACGCGGCGACGTGGAAGAAGCCAGAGTGCGCATCGCATCCGCCCGACACTTCCTAGCCCCTGAACTCGCCGCTTTAGTCACCGAGAGCTATGACCGTTCATACGGGGGTATGGTTCGAGTGCAGCAGCTCACTGAGTTGGAAGAAGTGATCGAGTACGCCGAGCTGGGCAGGGTGGCGCAGGCGGCGGAGGTTGGAGGTATGTCTGGAGGAATCAAAATGAATGGACTAACAGCACCTTCTGGTGCGTTCGGCGCGTTGGCAAACGTCAACGACGCGCGTTCCGCGTTGACCAGACGGGAGCTGATGCGGAACATGTGGCGCGAGCGCATTTACGGCGTGCAGCGCAAGGTCGAGGTGTGGCAAGCGCTGTTGAGTGTTCGAAGTTTAGTACTCCCAGCGCGCGAGGAAACCGGAACGTGGCTGAAATTCGCGTCGCTGAACCGAAAAGCGGGGCGAACGCGACAGGCGCACCGAACCCTGTTGCGCCTTTTGGAATACGATCCGTCGCGGTGTAAACCCGGATCTCCGGGTTATGGTGCCGGTTCGGGTCAACCAGACGTCATGCTCGCGTACGTCAAGCACCAGTGGGCGCTTGGTAATAAACGGGACGCATTCGCAAGGTTGCAATCGCTGGTCGGGGAACTGAGGTACGGTTTTTTTGAGTTTTTTTTGCAGTTTTGGTTTTTCTCGTGATTGACTCCCATTCGCAATTAGTCATATTGCATCCTACACACCCAACAACCTTTGAGAATGATGATACTTCCAAGATTGATGGAGCCGTCGAACCCGCGACTCGTCGCGCGGCGGTTCGCTGAGAGCTTCATGTCATAGTTACACTGACTCAAAGTTTTCGGGAGGCTTTTCTTTCGATTTTTTCGAGGACCATGACTGCGCGTATATCACAAAACCGTTTTATTCGTACCCGTGAACGTCATCATCTGACCTGTATACCCGCGTAAACACTCTCCTTCTCATCCCCAACACGATCAGGGCTACTTCCGCCGCCGCCGTGCTGGGCACGTCCCCCACTCCGCCGCCGAAGCTGGTGGCGCGCGCGTTTCTGCGACTCGGGCAGTGGCGCTGGGCGTTGGCGGAGGACATGGACGATTCGACGTTGACTGACGTTTTAACTGCGTTCCGCGCGGCGACGGATTCATGCACCCGTTGGGCCAAGGCGTGGCACCACTGGGCTTTGTTCAACGCCGCGGCGATGGAGCACTACCAACGGATATTGCCGGCGGCGGCGAACCGGCACGTGGCGCCCGCGATTTCTGGGTTTTTTCGGAGTATCGCGCTCGGCGGGTCTGATTTGCGAAAGGGTAAATCAGGCTCGTTACAGGATATTTTAAGGCTTTTGACGTTATGGTTCAATCACGGGGCTGCGCCTGAAGTGGAGGCTGCGCTGGTAGAGGGCTTCGGGCACGTTTCCATCGACACCTGGTTAGCGGTGATTCCTCAGATTGTGGCTAGGATTCACAGTAACTCCACGCCAGTGCGGTCGCTGATTCACCAATTGTTGGTCAGAGTGGGGAGGCAACACCCCCAGGCGCTGCTGTATCCGTTATTAGTGGCTTGTAAATCGCAGTCAGCCTCTCGAAGAGGCGCCGCCACGGCGGTTCTCGAAAATCTTCGCCGACACAGCGCTTTGTTAGTGGAGCAAGCGCAAGTCGTTTCCCTCGAACTAATCCGCGTGGCGATTCTGTGGCACGAAGCGTGGCACGAAGCGCTTGAGGAAGCGAGTCAGCTTTATTTCGGCGAGCAGAACGTGGATGGGATGTTACGCGTACTAGCGCCTTTGCACCACATCGTGGAACGTCTAGGCGCGGAAACGCTTCACGAGATTTCATTCACGCAAGCGTACGGACGGGAACTAAGCGAAGCGAACGAGTGGTGCCGTAAATACCGCGAAACCGGCTTGGAGGAAGAACTGAACCAAGCCTGGGACCTTTATTACCACGTGTTTAAGCGGATCAACAAACAACTACCCACGCTGACGACGTTGGAGCTGAAGTATGTCAGTCCCCGGTTGTTATCTGCCCGACAACTGGAGTTGTGTGTGCCTGGTAACTACGCACCGGGCGTGCCAGGAGGGTACGGCGGAAGCGCCACGATCGCGGGCTTCGCCCCTGTCATGCACGTCATCACGTCGAAACAGCGACCAAGACGTTTACACATCCACGGCTCCGACGGCAAAGACTACGGGTACCTGCTGAAAGGCCACGAGGACTTGCGACAGGATGAACGAGTGATGCAGCTGTTCGGGTTGGTGAACAGTTTACTAGCTGCAACACCGTCGACAAGCGCTAGAGATTTGTCAATCGCGCGATATGCGGTGGTTCCGTTGTCGCCGAACTCAGGTTTGATTGGCTGGGTGCCCAACTGCGACACGCTGCACGCGCTGATTCGCGAGCACAGGGACGCGCACAAAGTGCCTTTGAACTTGGAACAACGACTGATGCTCGCGATGGCGCCCGATTACGACCACTTGCCGCTGGTGAACAAGGTGCGTTGGAATTTTCTCTTTCTTCGTTTCTGGTTTTCTTTTTTCGGTTTTTCTTTTTATTTTTATCACCTATTTCTTTACCACACACCTCCACAACCAATCGCGGTGATGCTACTACACATCGACCTGATTCGCCGCGGCTTACCGCTGCGGCGTTCGTGAGGGCGATTCATAACATCTAAGGGACTGAGCGATTTGTTTGTGGGTTTTGCGAGTTTTAGCTGGACAACGTCTGCTTAACGCGCAGAAGGTCCCCGGTTCGAACCCGTCATACCTGTACTTCAATTTCGATTTCTTCTCTGACTTTTTCCTCAACCTTTCAAAAACTAAAAAATCAGGTTGAGGTTTTCGAGCACGCCCTGGAGAACACCCCCGGGAACGACTTAGCGCGAGTGCTGTGGCTCAAGAGTAGGTCGAGTGAAGTGTGGCTGGATAGAAGAACCACCTACACCCGGAGCTTAGCGACGATGTCCATGGTGGGCTATTTGCTCGGCCTGGGCGACAGGCACCCGAGTAACTTGATGCTCGATCGCTACTCAGGCAAGCTTCTGCACATCGACTTCGGCGATTGCTTCGAAGCGTCGATGTTCCGTGAGAAGTTCCCGGAACGCGTGCCGTTCCGTCTGACTAGGATGCTCGTGCGCGCGATGGAAGTCTCCGGCATCGAAGGCAATTTCCGCTCAACCTGCGAGGGCGTGATGAACGTTTTGCGCGGGAACAAAGATAGCGTGATGGCCATGTTGGAGGCGTTCGTGCACGACCCGTTGATTAACTGGCGTTTGCTGAACACCACCGCGCCTGGCGAGAACGCAAATGAGTATACGGGGGCTGGGGTCATGGCTGTCTCTGCAGTGCACACCAGCTCCAATGCCCCAACACCGGTAGCAACCCCAGGCCCAGGCGACTCGAATTCAAACTCCAACCCCAACTCGAACGCAAACTCCACGGACCAGTCGCCGCGAGTCACGCCTCCCACGTCGCCGTTCGAGGGCGCGGAGGGAGGTGTTGAGAAGAGTGGAACGCCTAACCTGAACATCGTCCCTGAAGAAGCGAAGGTGGAGGATACGAGTGGAGGTCCGGGTGTGGGTGTTGATGTTGATTCACAGGCAAGCGCTACTCACACCTCCGGCGACGAGTCCGGTGACCAATTGGACCGCTCCAAAACCCCGCCGCCGTGGCAAAACAGCGACGGAGCCGTGGAGATGTCGCCCGGAAGAATTACTAACGAAACCCCCGGGACCCCTTCGCATCAAAACGAACCTCAAGCCACCCCGGAGGCTTCCGTGAACCCGGAGACGGTGTACGCCGCGGCGAGCGAGCTGCAGCGCGGCCGGGTCACCGCGCTGGACGCGGTGGAGGGTCTGAACGTGGATGCGAACGAAGTGCTGAACGACCGGGCGGTGAGCGTGATGAAACGGATGAGTCATAAACTGACGGGACGGGATGGGGCTCCTGGATCGGCGAGCTCCGCAGCATCTAGCGCAGTTTCCAACCGCGGCGCTCCAATCTCGCCAGGACAGAAAAGCACGTTCGAAGACATCGAGAATTCGGTGCCGGACGGGATTGAGGCGCAGGTGCAGCGGCTGATCCTGGCGGCGACGAGCCACGAGAACCTTTGCGAATCTTACATAGGGTACGAATTTTGGATGCCCTCTCCCAGCGCTACAGGCGCCTTGACCCGACCCCCTTCCGCAACAACCGCCTAGTTCGGAGTGTTGCTTTTTGATCCATCCGAAGTTGTCCACGTTTTCCGCCCTCTCCCAAAGACATCTCGCCCGCATTTCCTTCCATCAACTGTATCTGACCCAACCCCTTCCCTCTCCCTCATAACTCTTAAGATGGTGCCCTTTCTGGTAGAAAATAATTGTTTGTACAACACATAGACTATACTGTTAAGTCAGTTTCAATTTCACGCCCTCCGCCCACTGCCCGGGCCCTCTTCTGAACCCCACGCTCGTCGTGTCCCCTTCCACCGCTAAAACCTCAACGTCAAACAAAAGCGATTTATCGACGTTCGCGGTGTTCCTCAAAACAAACTCCAGCGCTCGCTTGCCCGATAGCGAGCTCGGTACCGGACCCACGCCTTCGTCGAACCGCCCTCCTCGCTTGCTTAAAATCCCAGGGTAGGACAAGTCATCAGGGCGGACGATGAACCTTCGAATGCCGCCGACGCGCATTCCGCGAACAGCGGCAGACAATGCCGGAATCACCGTCCCGTCCCCCGGCATGAACCTCAAAAACCCGACGTCGTTCTCCGCGAAGTCGCTTCCTTTGGGTAAATTACGTGCCTGCACCACGTGCGAAAGGTAAAACGTGTACGCGTCCCAGTCGATTGTTACTTGTTTTTTTGGATCCACCGCCGCGCCTTCGCCGAACCGCAAATCCATGAACAGCAACCCTTCAGTTGTTCTTTCGTACTGCGGGTACTCATCACACGGCAGGGTCTGCGTGAAGTCGCAGAATGGGCCCTCGCCGGTGTCACCCGCAGCCCGCTTGGAGTTCTCCACCGCGTGTGCGTTGTAGTACTGAAAAGGAAAGGCGAACGTGGCGAGCACACCGCCTACGGTCACCGCTCTTCGTGACGATGCGAATCGTGAATCTTTTGCGTTTTCTTCCCTGTTTTTTCCATGCCTACACGCAGCGCGTACCACACGTTTGTCAGGTCGCACTCGGCGCGACCCAGGGACCAATAGGGTACGTAGGTTTGCAGAAACGAGCGCTGAGGTCGACATCATTGACTAAACCCAGTGCGAGGAAGTGTGGCGAGAGGGAGGGTATCCAGGCGTGGCAGGTTCTCATCATCCTCGTCATCAACATCTGATTTTTCGTCAACATATTTTTCGCAATAACGCTATACTTTGGGGCGTTCGGGGAGTCCGTCGAATGACACACTTACGCGCGCACTTACCGTGACCCGTCGACCGCGTCGTACACGCGGCGCCTAGGGACTGGCACGAACCCACGGTAAGCGCGAAGGGCCGTTATTATCACCAGTCACTCACGAGTTGAATCAATCATAGCGCGTTTCTGGTGTGGCCTGATTTCTCGGACAACAACACTCGCGCCTCTGTCCCCAAGGAGGCACATGGCCGCCACGGTTCGTGACACAGACGGCGTGCTCCCCGGCGTGCTGAAGGACAGCCGGGGCGTGACTGAAAACTTCACCAACCCGGAGCAGGTCGTGACCGTGGATGAGGGACCGAGTTCTCTTGTGTCCTCTCCGCGTGTCAAATCAACATCTTCGAACAAGTGGAAATCCGTCAAGTCGCTAATCACCGCCGGCAACGCGTTAACGTCCTCCTCGAAGAACAGTTCCGGTTCACAACGTTCCATGAACCGCCAAAGCTCGCGAAGGTTACGTGAGAGCTCGTTCAAAGCAGTCAAGGACGCCAGGGGAGGTGCCGCGGTGAAAAGCAGACAGAGCCTTGGCTTTGGATTGGCGAGCGTTTACTTTCAAGTCCTGGAACGTTCGTGGCTGTTCTGCACTGGAGTGTTAGCGGGAAGTTTTTTTATCTCGCTAGGAGTGTGCGCCCTATTGTGTTACCTCGTGCAAGGCTACGAGTGCGACAGTGATAGCGCCACGGCGCCTTTACGCTTCGCCGCGTCGCACGTGTTCACCATGGGCTTCGGAACCGTGTCACCCGTGTCTGATTTGAGTTACGCGTTGGCGGTGAGCCAATGCTTCCTGGGCGTTTTGTTAAACGTCTTCATGTTCACGTTCGTCATAACGAAGTTCCAGAGGCCGTTAGCGGCGATGATGCTGGCGGAAAAGATATGTCTATGCACAAGAGCGGGGGAGCCGTTTTTGTTGGTACGCTTCGCGAACCTGAGGTGCAACACGCTTCACAAAGCGGACGTGACGTTGACTTTGCTTCGAAGGCGAAAAACCCCAGAGGGCGAATCCTTCGTTGCGCGAACCAAGTTAAACTTACACGAACCCCCTACTACGTTAACTGCGTTCGCCACTGTGGCGCACAGAGTCGATGAGAATGGGCCAGGGGCCGTGTTCAGAGACCTTCAGAGTAGTAGCGTCACGGCGAAAGACGTGTCCGACTTGTTAATCCAAGTCGTGGTGTCCGCGTACGATCCTATTTATGACAAGGAAATCTGCGCGGTGAAGGTGTATAACGCGAGCGACGTGGCGGTAAACTCCGTGTACGCGGGCATGATGGGCACGGACGAGAGTGGTGCCGCGGTGGTGAACTTCGAATCAATGTCCCAAACCGTCGCGCAAGGGGTTACGGTGTTTCCCCCGAGTTCGTCGAATAGTCAAGCGCCGAGGTTGAATGTCAAAAGTAATAAATTAGAATTGATATTGGGCGCGGGGCGGGGTATTTTAGGACCTAGTTTAGACACAAATTTCCCAAACCTAGGCCCTATTTCCCCATTGGAACAGATGTGCGGGTACTGCGCCAAGCTGGTCATGGTGTTGGGCGAAGGGGGCATGGAATTTTCCAGCCGGTACGCGGACATCACGGATGATAACAGTAAACCGCGGTGGCTTGAAAGTATCAATCCAAAAAAAGAAGCCCCCGCTGCACGGTTACCTGGTACCTCAAATTGGATTTCAGGCACGGACGACATTATGGCTGCGTTGGGAGATCAACATGACGGTGTCAAAGAGGTGCTATCACGAACAAGAACTGACGTGACTGAAGCCGACGAGCAGCTGTTCAGGAGCTTCATGTGGGTATGGATTTCGGCAGTTTGTAGCGGGCCTGAGACGACGATACGGGAAATGGTCGAGGCAAAAGGCATGGGGGCATTTATGTTGACCACGGTGGGGTTGTATGACAAGGAAAAGGATGGGGTTGATGACACTGTCTCGATGACCGTCCATGAAGCCTTGAACAACCGAGCAAAAGTCTTCCTCACCAGGCTCGAGTCATTACTCTCAAATAGCAAGTACTCATATTTATCCGGCGACGCCCCGGGCAAGGTTGATTTCTGGGTGTTCCAGGACGTGCGCGTTTTGTTGGACGAGTGTTTCATAGTTTGGCTGGAACAGCACGGATTGCTTGTGAAGAAACACTTTGGCCCATACACAAAGAATTGGCTTAGCGATTTATACGCAAAGCCGCACGTCAAGCACAGCATGGGGGCGGGGCACAGCGACGGGGTGTTGGCGAACGTCCGGACTATAATTTCGAAATGTATCGCGCTCTCGCCGACGCCCGGATTTCCGCTGAAAAACAAATCGATTGTTTTGATGGAACAGCTGAAAAATGCGCACCCTCCTGCTACGCTGTGGTCCGACATGAACGGGGGATCGGGGGATACCGGGGATACCGATGATACCGACGAATCGGGGGGTGTGAAAGCCATTGACTCGGCTGCGGCGAGGCTGTGCGTGTAGAGTGTTGATTAGAAATGCCTGAAAAGAAATTGATTTCGTTTGCCAAAATATCGTTTCGTGAGTCGCCTCATTCTTCAGATGTCTTCTTCGGGCTCGCCACATCTCGGCGCGCGTATACGCGTGGTGCCACGCGTCACTGTGCTTCGTTGTCGTACGTACGTCTCGACTTCAATTTGTCCACCGAACGGTACAAGGAGAAGCCCTGACTAATTGCTCCGTGGTGCCCACCTAATCTCAAAAATGGGCAACGTCTTCGCGTGTTGTTGCCCCGAGGATGAGGCGACGAAACTTCTGCGGGAGGAGGAGGACCGGGAGGCGAGTTTAGCCGCGCGGGACGCCGCGCGTTACGCCGCGGAACAGAGGCATTCGCAGTTCTCAAACTCAGCGGGAGGACGAGCGGCGCACAAGGCGCAGCAAAAGATGAGGGCGCAGGACGCACGGGAAGATCGAGCGGCTGCGGAGAGGGTGGCGGACTGGAATAGTTAGTTTGAGACGATGACTTATGGCGTCGTGAGATACAAAGTTCCAGTCATGACTACGTGACTGTGTGTAACTTCCTGGAAAGACAATTGTGGCCACTCTCGACCGTACCAGAGACATTCTAAAAGATGAAGATAAAGAAACCTTGTGATGATAGCTTTTGACTACTGTACGTCTACGCGAATTGAATTCTTCATTCCAGTTTCTCTTTTCCCCGAAATATTCATAAATCTAATCTAAACCAGCGGCACGACCGCGACGGTTATGTCATCCCGGTACCCCCCGTTCGCTGCGTTTCGCCAGCCTTGCACGGCTCGCGCGGTGATCGCATCCGCGGCGGATTTCGCGCACTTCTGTTTTACCGTTTCGTCGGTAGGGGTATTTAGTCTGGCGTCCTTCAGGCGACTTGTCAGAAACGGCGCCGCGCTGATTGACGCGGCGAGCTTCGAGGGAACGTGGTCCCAAACCCCGTCCGACGCCAGGACGACACACAAGGGGGATACTGCAGTGTCGCTGTCCTTCCCATTTCTCGAGTCACTACTCAGCAAATTGACCGTGATTTCCGGTCGCGCCACGACCCCCGCGGGTTCCAGCCGCAAATCCCCAAAAGCTCTACTGACCGCCAGTCCTCCGCTCCGGGGCGTCGTTTTCAGCCAAACTCGGTGCGGGCCCACGAACCCGAACGGCGCCCTGGCTTGTTCCACGACCCCTCCACATCGGCGTATACGAGCCAGTTCATCGACGCGGTCGGGCTTGTGGTCGTCGCTTAAATCGAAAGCAGTGACGGTTGTGGACTCTTTCGGAGACGCGTAACTGCTGGAGACGTAGGATGGGTTTGATCGACCTGATCCAAATCCATTCCTTGATTCCTTCCTCCCTGCGTTTACCAACACCGCACGCGAGTCCCCGACGTTCGCGGTGACCAGCACTGAGCCTTGTCGCACCACCACCACCGCGGTTGACCCAGATTCAGAAGATTCAATCGCGCCGTTAGGCGTCGCCCTCAACTTCAAATCCGCGGCGTGAAACGCGGCGGTCAACGCCGCTACTATCTTATCGCCGACGTCGTCGTTTTGTGTGTCTTTCGTTGATTTTGAAAGGCCGTCACTCCTATCAACACCCTCTTCCCCAGTATCGAAGTACCTTTGAAGCTCGTTTTTCATGCACTTTGAGACGAAACTCGAAACCTTGCGTCCGTCGAAGCCGTGGCCGTCCAACACGCCGACCACGAAGTCGCCGCGTTTGTTTCCAGTTATGAAAAAGAAGGAATCCTGGTTTTCTTTCGGAACGCCGTTCACGCCGCCTGGGAGGGTTGCAGTGCCTGAAATGTTGGAGGAGGTATCTATCGAGTTTCTTGAGCTTCTAAGGCCAACCGTACTGCTGTTTCGAGAGGTGGTCGATCGGACTCCTACGTTTCCCGGGCTATTCAATTGCAAGGACTCCGCCGCACTGGTAAGCACACCGACCGTCTCTCGCTTAGTGGGCCAAGGAGAATTATTATCATTGTCATTCCCACTGGAAGAAGCAATGGGCGACACGCCATCAGCGCCGTTGATTTTCGCAAACATGTGCCTCGGTAACGTCGCCCCAAGCTCGTCGTTCACGGTGTCCAACGGCGACGGAGGGTCGTGTGTAGACTCTCGACGCAAAGCAGGTGAAGTGAAAGAAGATGCTCTTTCTCGTTCATTCAGTCGCGTGGTGTAAGTCGTGACCCGCGGTCGTCCAGACGCTGTGGTAATACTTTTCACGGAAGGTTTCGGCGACATGTGGCTCATTGCTTGTCGCTCCATCGTCGCCAGCCGCGCGTCATATGAAACCCGCTGGTTTTTCAAATCGCCGACCGCGAATGACGAGTTCCACTTTTTTTCCTTTCCCACAGACGAATTAGAGGAACTTTTCATATGAGCATTTAGTCGCTCAGCTCGATACCCTCCGTTTGAGTTGTTCGTACTGGTAGTATTAGACTGTGTTCTTGTCACGCCGACTCGCGCGAACGGAGGGTTGGTTGTGGTTGTGGTGGGCTGGCGTCCTGCTGAAAACGTGGGACTTCCATTCAGATTAGTGTCCCTTTCAATGTCACCTACGCTGCCGAAGCCATTGGAAGTCTTTGGCGACGTCCTTGTGTACGCGTTGGTGCGCCCCACAGACCCGTGAAACGCCCCGACGCGACGCAAGTCGTTCGCCTTGACTGTTACCGCAGGCAGGTGGTCAAGGGAAACGTGCCGTGTGTCGCCCTGGCGGTCACCCACGCCTCCACCGCGTCGCCCAGAGGAGGGAGTCATGGTAGAGATGCCTCCAACACCGACTACCTTAGCGTCCCTCGCGCCAGGCGACGCCCTGTCGTAGAACTTGCCGTACGCCGAGTTCGTGGACCCGGACCGGTCGCGGCGCATCGTGAATGCGCCGCGTGTGACAAGAGACCCGCGTGCGAGGGGCTCTGACGAACTCGTAAGCAAAGTCGTTGCATGTGGTGGGCACACCAAAACGCCAACGAGCGAAATAAGCGAAATAAGCGAAATAACTGACGAAATAACCCGTCGATAGACCCTCAAAATGTCAGAAAAAAAGCTTTTCGGCCGCCGACTGCGACACCGAAAAGAGGCGGCGGCAATCAGCTTCGGCACTCGCGCTGGCGCAGAGGCACAAGGCTCGCTTTCTCCTCGCGTTGAGATCTCGTTTCGAGTAAATAGTCATACGACATGGCGTCCTCCGATGAGGATGTCCAGATCACGTGTAGGTTCGTCACGCGATTACCCGAGAAGTACCGCATCGCGCCGACGCCATTAGCAGTGCCAGGCAAACTCACTCGATACGGCCTGTCCGAGGTGGTGAACCACCTGCTCGCGTTGGATCCCCCGAAGCCGTTCGACTTCTTGGTGGACGGCGAGTTAGTTCGTACTTCACTAGAAAAGCTACTCCTCCGAAAGCAAATCACCGCCGAACGTACCCTGGATGTGGAGTACATTCCCGCGGTGGGTCCGCCATCCGAGGAGGCGGTGGGTAAACACGAAGATTGGGTCAGCTGCGTGGACGGGGGGTATGCTGGCGCTATTGCGACGGGGTGCTACGATGGCAGTGCGAAACTGTGGACCAGGGCTGGGAGCTTGCTATTGACGCTACCAGTCAATAACCCATCAAACAACGCGGTGACGTCAGTAGCGCTGTTGCCGAGCGTCGATGGTAAAAACGAAAACGGGGTCGTCGTGGTAGCCGGGGCGCACGACGGGGTGGTGCGCAGTTGGGACGTGGAGATGGGCAAGAAGAAAGCAAGTTCGAAATCGTCGAGAGCGTTCATAGGCCACGCGCAGGCCGTCGTTGCGGTCGCCTCCGCCCCAGGAGGAGAGTTCTTCGCCTCCGCGAGCAACGACGGCACGGCGAGGGTGTGGCGACGCGACGGAGGAACGGAGTGGAGCGAAGACGGTGCGAGTTTAGATACTTCATCGGCGAAGCGACGGAAAGCGGAAAGCGGTGCTGTACCTGGGGCGCAACAAAAACGAAGCTGTCTCGATGCACCCGCCAAGGCTGCTGAAGACAGTCCCATGGCGCCGTTGAACGCAGAGCTGACACTAACTGGCCACCGAGGCGCCGTCACCTGCGTGCAGTGGGAATCACCGGACGCGGCGTGGACCGGCGGCGACGACAAAACGTTAAAGCGATGGGACGTCGACGAAGGCCGGTGCTCACAGACTTTCGACGCCCCGAAAGCTGTCAACTCAGTTGCGTGCAGAGCGGACGGAAAACGGATTTTGTGGTCCGGGGGGGGGGATAAACTCGTGCACGCGTGGGACCCGAGGGTGGGGCAGAA
>MDSY01026912.1_pt1 | contig 18992 bp, 14 predicted proteins | sample 811131 | NCBI WGS metagenome assembly MDSY01 (sample SAMN05326643, study PRJNA326480) | marine metagenome | isolation source: seawater | place: Atlantic Ocean: South West | collected 2010
AGCCACGATAACTATCTTTATTCTCAAAGCCAAATCTAAATTGGCTTTCTTTTATTAGTTTAGCGTGATTATTAACCAAATCACCAGCAATCAGAACACCATCGAAGTCTCCAATTGCAAGAGCGAAATCACCAGCGACTTGCCCAAGCATCTCAAAAAATATTTCTGTGCTTTGTTTTGCCAGATTATTGTTATTAATTTGATTAAAAATTTCCTCTGATGAGTATTCACAATAATATTTACTTTTAATTTCATGCAAAGCCCAAAATATATTTTTCAAACCTGGTCCAGAAACGAATGTTTCGTTTACAACTCTGTCGTATTTGGTTTTTAAAACTTTAACTAATTCTATTTGTAGCTCGTTTTGAGGCGCAAAGCCAACATGACCCAATTCTGCAAAATAAGTAATCGGTCTATTTGATAGTTTTCTTAAACCCGAGCTCCCCAGCCCTGTTCCTGGTCCAACAATACCAATATTGTATTGCAATTTTTTAATGTCTATTGGCTCTTGAGAACCCAAATCCAGATAATGTGACTTATCAATTGAATCAATCGCATGAGCAATCGCTGCAAAATCATTTATTATATTTATACTGCTAACATTAAAGACCTTATAGAGTTCATCTTCATCTACAAACCAATGATTATTAACAATTTTTATTTTTTTTTCATAAATTGGTGCAGCAATAGCTAGGCATATACTTTCGATATTTTCTACTTCAATATCTTTCAAATAACAGATAATTGCATCAATCAGTGTTTTAAAGTCATCACAACGGAGTTTCTTGAAGTTAGAATAAGCATTATCACCAGTTGCTACAATTGCAAAACGTGCATTAGTGCCGCCAATATCTCCAAGTAACGTGATTGTCTTTTTCATATCTTAATTGCCCATTCAATCATCTACTTATTTCTCAAAAAAAAATGCTAAAGTTTACTGTCGACTAGATTCACTCTCCAACTATATCAATCGTTTTTTATAAAAGGAAAATATAACGACATGTTATCAACTTTTGACTGGATGATTATAGGCTTATACTTTTTTATACTTATAAGTATTGTTTACTATGCTAGCCGAAATCAAAAAACATCTACTGATTATTTTCTAGCAGGAAGAAATGTGGGTTTCTTCGCTATTGGTGCGTCTATTTTCGCATCTAATATTGGATCAGAGCACATTGTTGGATTGGCTGGACAAGGCGCGTCCAGCGGACTAGCAATGGCACATTATGAACTACATGCATGGATTGTTGTATTGTTAGCATGGGTTTTTGTGCCTTTTTACTATCAGTCAAAAGTATTCACCATGCCAGAATTCCTAGAGAAACGCTTTGGTAAAGAACCGCGTTGGATCTTATCAATTGTCTCTTTAATCGCTTATGTATTAACGAAAGTTTCAGTAACAGTTTATGCTGGCGCTTTAGTATTTGAAACATTACTACCAGACACCTTTGGATCTCCAGAAAATGCATTCTGGATAGGTGCAATTGCAACTGTCACATTAACTGGAATTTATACCGTAGCTGGTGGCCTTCGTGCAGTTTTATTCACGGACTCTTTACAAGCAATTATTCTGATTATTGGGTCCTGTGCCATTACTTACTATGGCCTCGAAAAACTAGGTGGATTTAATGAATTACAATTATTTGCTAGCGAGAATGTAGCTCAGTATGCTCTTTGGCGGCCTCTATCAGACCCTGATTTTCCTTGGTTAGGTATATTAATCGCTTCCCCAATTGTTGGAATTTGGTATTGGTGCACAGATCAATATATTGTTCAACGAACACTGGCTGCAAAAGATCTAAAAACCGCAAGAAGAGGTGCGCTATGGGGCGCCTTCCTGAAAGTATGGCCAGTTTTAATATTTTTAATTCCAGGTCTCATTGGAGCCGCTCTTTTCGAAAAAGAATTAATCTTAATCTCCACAGATAACAATGGCGACATTATGGGTGATCAGGTTTTTCCTGCTATGGTTGCAAGTTTATTACCTGAAGGGCTTCGTGGACTTGTAGTCGCTGGTATGCTTGCCGCACTGATGAGTTCACTGTCGTCTTTATTTAATTCCACAGCAACATTATTCACATTTGATGTTTATAAAAAATTAAAACCTTTCGCTACCGATAAAAAACTTATACAAGTCGGACGTATAGCGACATTAATCGTCGTTATCCTTGGATTATTATGGATTCCAATCATGCCACTGATATCAAAAGGTGGTTTATATCAATACTTACAAAGCGTCCAAAGTTATCTTGCTCCTCCGATCACTGCTGTTTTTTTATTTGGATTATTTAACAGTAGAATTAATAACAAAGGAGCGACCTGGGGTCTTTCACTTGGGTTTCTATTAGGTATGATGAAACTGGTTATACAAGCATTTTTTGGTAAAGAAAAAATAGCTAACCCAGAATTTCTTGCTTACATAGGTGACTTTAACTTCTTGTATTTTTCAGGTGTACTATTTGTTATATGTAGCGCTATTATTTGTATAGCTTCTTACTCGACATCGGCTCCCAATCAAAATGACATCCAAGGCCTGACTTATCAAACATTGGATAGAAAAGTAATTCGTGAAAGCTGGGATCGAAAAGATATCTTTGCTACTGGGTTGATACTTAGTTTCGTGATAGCTATTTATATATATTTCTCATTTTGGATCTAAGTATTATAAATAACCATAGAATTAATATCTGAGATGAAAGTTTCTATTTTGTAAAAACTAATGACAGCCATTCGCAGGCTAATGCAGGTTTTTCTTCATTTTCAATCTCTACCGTAACCTCTGACTTCATGAGCCACTGGCCCGGATTTCTCTCTACTACCGATAGAGGTTTTACTCTAGCTCGAATACGATTATTAACCTTTAGAGGCATTAAGAAACGAACCTTATCAAATCCATAATTGATACCCATTACTGAGTTTTGAGGCATTAAGCCACATGACTCAGTTAAGTGAGTCAGCATTGAAAGTGTTAGAAAGCCATGAGCAATAGTTGATCCAAAAGGGCCATTCTTTGCTTGCGCTTCATCAACATGAATAAATTGATGATCTATTGTTACCTCTGCAAATTTGTTGATTCGGTCTTGATCAATCAAAAACCAGTCTGAATGACCAATATCTTTGCCAATATAATCATTTAAATCCTCAACAGGAACAACTAATTTCATTCTACTTTCCTTTTTTTAATGGCCAGTCATCGTAAGTACAACTTTACCTTTCGCGCGTCTTTCTGTAATCACTTTAAACGCATCTTGGTAACGCTCAATGGAATATTCCTCTGTAATTTTTGGGCTTAATTTTCCAGTTTTTATTAAATATGAAATTTCTTTTAAGTTCTGAAAATGTAACTTAGGGTTCTTTGCTGCCCAAGTTCCCCACCATACTCCAATTATACTGGCTTCCTTAAGAAGTAATATATTAGCTGGAAATTTTGGAATATCACCACAAGCAAAACCAATGACTAAGTATCTCCCATGCCAAGCAGTCGCTCTTAATGCTTCATCGGCTAATTTGCCACCCACCGGATCATAAACAACGTCGACACCTTTCCCTTGTGTCAATTCTTTTACTGTCTCTTTTAATGGCATTTCTGAGTAATTAATAAGTTCATCAGCTCCAGCCTCTCTCGCAAAAGCTAATTTATCATCGCTACTGGCAGCAGCAATAACTCTTGCGCCTTTAGCTTTGGCAATCTCCACTGCGGTAATACCCACTCCACCTGCTGCCCCCAATACCAGTAATGTCTCATCTTTCTGGATATTCGCTGATTGATGCAAAGCATGATAACTCGTTCCATAAGTGACCATAAACCCAGCCCCTTGAGAAAAATTCAATTCTGGTATCAAATTAATTGACTTATTTTCATCAACAATACACTTTTCGGCAAATGCGCCGCCATTACTGGTGACTATCACGTGATCTCCAGGTTTAAACCGAGTCACATCATCTCCAATTGCTTCAACAATTCCTGCTGCTTCATTTCCAGGTACAAATGGTGGTTCTGTTTTAACTTGGTACTTTCCTTCAATGGCTAATACATCTGGAAAATTTATTCCAGCAGCTTTCACGTTCACCAATAATTGACCTTTTTTAGGAACTGGATCGTCCATCAATTCAAGACAGAGATCATTAGGTGGACCGTATTTTTTACAAATCAATGCACGCATAATTTATCCTATCATCTCAAAACGATTTATCATGCAACCTCAAATAATGAAGCAGCACCTTGGCCACCTCCAATACACATAGTACATACAACATAACGTGCACCTCTTCGCTTACCTTCTATCAGAGCATGACCTACCATTCTTGCCCCAGACATCCCATAAGGATGTCCAATCGATATGGCGCCGCCGTTAACATTTAGTTTGTCATTGGGAATTCCTAATCGATCACGACAATAGATAACTTGAACAGCAAACGCTTCATTAAGCTCCCAGAGATCAATATCTTCCATTTTTAGCCCAGTTTGTTCGAGTAGTTTTGGCACTGCAAAAACAGGACCGATCCCCATTTCATCGGGACTGCATCCCATCACTGCTGTTGAGCGATAATAACCCAATGGCTCAATATTATTATGTTTTGCTAGATCTGCACTCATTAATACTGAAGCGGATGCACCATCTGATAATTGACTCGCATTTCCTGCTGTTATAAAGCCATCTTCCCTGACTGTTTTAAGCCCCGCTAAACCCTCAATATTTGTTTCTGGACGATTACCTTCGTCTTTTTCAAGCATGACATCCTTGAAACTAACTTTACCAGTTTCACGATCCATAATACCCATACTGGAAGCTAATGGTGCAATTTCATCATCATATTTTCCAGTGTCTTGAGCCTTCGCCGTCCTTTGTTGACTCTGCAAGGCATATGCATCTTGATCATCTCTACTAATATCATAGCGATTAGCGACCACTTCTGCAGTATCTAACATTGGCATATAAATGTGCTGATGCTTTGCCGTAAGATTTTTATCAATAACTCTATACATGTTCGCATGTTCATTTTGAACCAAACTGATTGATTCCAATCCACCTGCCACCAGTATGTCATGCTCGCCAGCCATTATTGATTTTGATGCAGTAGCAATCGCCATCATGCCAGAAGAGCACTGCCTATCTATTGTCATTCCTGCCGTAGTTACAGGTAAATCAGCGGATAAAGCGCATAATCTAGCAACATTTTGACTTTGAGTACCTTGTTGCATACCACAGCCCATTATTACGTCCTCAACAGAGGCTGATTCAATACCTGCTCTAGACACAGCATGTCGAATCGCATGTCCACCCATAGTTGGTGCATCAGTATTATTAAAAGCGCCTCGATATGCACGTCCAATCGGTGTTCGAGCTGTTGATACAATTACTGCTTCACGCATAATATTTCCTTAATTTTATTTTTAATTTTTCACTTTATATTAACTTAAATCAAGGCCTAATTTTGTTGCGCCTTGTATTGCAAATTTTTGAGTTTGTTCTGCTCCACTCTGGGTTTCCTCCATCCCTTTTTCATCACAAATGGCTTGCCAGTGCTCTGCAACTCCTTCAGCAGTCAATGCATCTGGGAGTAAATTTATCCCTACTGTCTCAAAGCCTTTAAAGATGTCAAAACTTCCACCACCAGCGCCCAGAACTATTCTACTTGGTGCATCCTTACTGCAGAGAAACACAACACCAGGACTGACAGCTTCGGGTGACAACAAATCAAAAACAGGTTCAGGAAATAAACCTTTAGTCATTTCTGTTCCTGCAGCTGGAGCGAGACAGTTAACTTTAATATTATATTTCATCCCTTCTAAATGCAGTGTATTCATCATACCTACCATAGCCATCTTTGCCGCTCCATAATTTGTCTGGCCAAAATTCCCATAAAGCCCTGAGCTTGATGAGGTAAATACAACTCTACCATATGCTTGTTCACGCATAATTTCCCATACCGCTTTCGCACAATACATTGAGCCCATAAGATGAACATCGACAACCATTCGCATATCTTCTGGCGTCATCTTGAGGAAAGTTTTATCCCTCAGAATGCCAGCATTATTAACTAAAATATCAATACGACCCCATGCATCCATAGCCTGTGTAATCATAGCTTGAACTTGATCGAAATCAGCTACATTAGCTCCATTTGCAAGAGCCTCTCCACCATTATTTGCTATCTCGTTCACAACAGATTCTGCATTCTCAGAAACACTTCCTTCTGTAGCCAGATCATTTACGATAACTTTTGCTCCTCTTTCAGCAAGAGCTATTGCATGAGCTCTGCCAAGCCCCCTTCCAGCTCCCGTGACAATAGCAACTTGCCCTTCTAAATCAATTTTCATAATTATTTCCTTCTTGTGATGTCGATTAAAATAATTTAACAGTGTTTACAATTTCTATCTATTACAAAAGTGACATAAAAAATGTTGTAACTGATTTACTTTGTGTCTTATTTTAGCTCTTACGCCTTCTATTTCTTTTTCTCATGTTCATCCCTGAGGCTTTTTTACTTCGTTCAGGTAAATTAAAAACTGTAGCTAAATTAGTAAAATCATCTTTCTGATGAGGTAGTGCCATCGCAGCTACAAATTCGTCTTGAAAAGATTTTTCAACCGCAGTTTCAATTTTTTCAATTAATCTGACTTCATGCTCTAACTTTGCTCTACTTTTTTTATCCAATAAGGTAATTCTTGCGCCTGTTCCTGCTGCATTTCCAGCTGATGAAACTTGCTCTAACTCACAATCTGGAATAAGCCCTAGCGCCATTGCATATTTCACATCGATGTGAGTTCCAAAAGCTCCAGCTAGGCGAATGCGGTCGACTTTTTTTATCTTTAAATGCGCCATTAAAAGTTTGACGCCAGCATACAATGCCGCTTTTGCTAATTGGATCGCTCTAATATCATTTTGTGTGATTTTTATATCTTGATCACCTTGATGTAATAAATATGAGTATGTTCTACCATCCTCTATTATTCTTTTGGATCGGGAAGCTGCATTCTCATTGATCTTGCCATCTTGATCAACCACTCCGCTTAAATACAATTCAGCTACAATTTCTATAATCCCTGACCCGCAAATCCCAGTAATACCTCCCGCTGGAAGATTCTCTAGGAATTCTTTTTCATCTGACCAGTAATCACATCCAATAATCTTAAATCTAGGCTCAAGCGAAACAGGATCTATTCGAGCGCGCTCTATTGCTCCAGGAGCTGCTCGTTGACCAGAGCTGATCTGCGCTCCTTCAAAAGCAGGCCCTGTTGGACTCGATGCAGCTAGTAATCTATCCTTATTTCCTAATATTATCTCAGCATTTGTTCCAATATCTACGACCAAAGAAATTTCATCCTTCGCGTAAGGCTCTTCAGCTAAAATAACACCAGCAGCGTCGGCTCCAACATGCCCTGCAACACAAGGTAAAACATATACATAACACCCAGGATTTACATTGATATTTAGTTTTGACGCCCTAATGGTTGTGCTCGTATCCGTAGCTAGGGCGAATGGCGCAGCACCTAGCTCTATTGGATTAATTCCAAGCACCAGATGGTGCATAATAGGATTTCCAACTAGAGTAATTTCACATATATCTAAGCTAGATATATCGTGCTCTTTAACAAGATTAGCAATGATTTTATCGATGGATTCTCTTACTACTTTAATTAAATCACGCTCCCCACCGTCATTCATCATGATATAGGAAACACGACTCATTAAATCTTCGCCAAATCGAATTTGAGGATTCATCAGACCTGAACTTGCAACCACTTTGCCTGTACTTAATTCACATAAATGTGCAGCGATAGTCGTAGAACCAACATCTATCGCTACACCGTATAATATCTCTTTAAATCCGGGCCAGACCGAAATAATTTCAGAGTTATCTCTCACTGCAACAGTAATATTCCATTTACCCAATCTTAAAACTTTTTGCAGAGATTGAACCACTTCTAATGAACATGTTAATGCTTCCAAATCCCATTCTTTGCTTAAAGCATCCATTAGACGTAACAAATCACCAGCACTTTTATGCATATCAGGCTCTTCAACCTGAACATAATAAGACTTTATAATTGGGTCAATATCAATATCATGTGCTTCATGCTTTTTTCTAATCACTTGTTGATGAACCTGAGAACTAGCTGGAACATCTATAACAGCATCAGACATAAGTAGGGCTTGACAGCTTAATCGTCTATTTTGATCCAGGCCTCTTCTTTCATGATATTTATTTTCTGCTTCAGTAATTATTTCCACCGATGCGAAGGACGAATGAATATTATGCTTAGAAAAGTCACCTTCTGTTACCTCTACCTGACAACGACCACAAAGAGCTCGACCGCCACAAACCGAATCAATATCGACACCAAGTTGCCTGGCGGCACCCAATAATGAGGTTCCTTTATCAAAGTATCCTCGCTTACCTGATGGCATAAAAACGACTTTACATTCTTTTTTTTGCTTTGTTGCAGTCATCAATTTTCCAATGAGTCACTGTATAATCTTAATTCTTTATGATAAGAATCAAGAGCTTTAAGAATAACTATTTAGTTCAAACAGAAATATTGCGCATGCCCTTATTCCATTTTCAAAAGTCTAATGGAATGTTCGTGATATAAATACAATATTTTCTCATAATTTTAAAATAATCATGAATTAACTTTGCTTGACTATCAAGACTTATACTCTTATTTCTTTGTCATATGAGCTTGAAAAAAAAATTTATTTTTTTTAAATAATGGTTCATATTGCGGTATCAATTTTTGTATTAAATTGTCTATTACGATAGTTTATAAAATTCACAAATGCTTTTTTAAATGATAATAATGCTCACGGTCTAAACTTGTAAGGAAAAAATGATGCCCAAACAATATAAATTTTCATTGATCGTATTTTTTTCTTTAGTTATTGGCTGCGAAGCACCCAAAGAAACTAATTATTCAACTTCTGTATTTGAATCTTCATCTTCAGTTGATGCTGTAAAAGATCAATTTTCTAAATTACCTGATAACGATATATGGTGGACTAAGAATGGGTCAGATATGGCGTGGAACTTCAAGAATCTGCATCGAATCTTTCCCACGGTAAATGTATATCGAAATGGACCAGTCAAAGAATTAAAAAAAGAACTTTCTAAAGATCTAGCGTCTTATAAAATCAACACACCAAAAGGTCAATTAAGTTTTTATGATTATTTGCACAGCGATGAGTCAACCGCAATGGGTGTTGTTATCAGTCATCAAGGTAAAATTATTTTTGAAGTCTATCCTAGGATGAAAGAATACGAAAAGCCTATATATTGGTCCGTAGCAAAAATTTTACCGGCAACTTTGATACGAATCTATGAAGAGCGGGGCTTGATTAATGTCAATCTTCCAATTGAAACCTATATTAGTGATTTAAAGGATACTAGTTTTGCTGGTATATCCATAAGAAACATTCTTGATATGGCTACAGGTCTCAATTGCTCTGATGATTACATTTCTAAAGAAAGTTGTTACTACCTATATTCCATGTCCATTGGTGATGGTTTTCGTAGTGATCTAGCAAAAGATAATCCTTATGACTTTATTAGAGAAACGATTATTGAACGGGAAGTTGAAGCTGGTACTAAGTACTCTTATTCGGGTTTAAATACTTTTATCCTTGCTTGGTTAGTTGAAGAAATAACAAATATGCCATTCCAAGATGCATTAAGTAAAGAAATTTGGTACCACATTGGTGCTGAAGCAGATGCTTCATTTTTAGCCCCAAGAAATGGTATTGCAGTAATGCATGGAGGTTTTATGGCTAAAATGCGGGATATGATCAGATTTGGTATGCTTTTTACCCCAAGTTATGGACTAGTCTCCGATAAAAAAATAATTTCTGATGCCCATATTAATCTCATTTTAAATGGTGGTAACCCAAAATTACTCCAAAATTTAAATATTCCTGGTTTTGAAGAAAGTGATATTAAACATAATATTTATCAATGGGATCTTGTTTATGATAACGATGATTTCTTCAAGGGTGGCTGGGCAGGTCAAGGCTTATTAATCAATCCAACTCGAGATGTAGTAGCTGTGTTTACTGGTTACAAAAGAAATGAAGATCATCATGCAATGGAAATGAGGCGCATTGTAAGAGAAGTGCTCAATGGTGTATTTAATGATAATGATCAATTAAATGTTAATTAAATCTGTAATGAAACCACTTCAACATACAAATTCTTACTACGCCGCCAGCATTAATGAAGTTACTAATTATCCAGAATTAAAAGGGCATCAAACTACAGATATTTGTATTATTGGAGCTGGATTTAGTGGCATCTCAGCTGGATTGCACCTTTCAGAATTAGGTTTCAAAGTAACTATAATAGAGGCTAATAAGATTGGTTGGGGCGCATCTGGAAGAAATGGTGGTGAAATTATTGGTGGTTTTTCAGGTGATGATATCATGCAGAAAAAATATAACGCCAACGATGAAGATTTAATATGGAATATGCGCTGGGAAGGTAATGAAATTATTCGCAATCGAGTTGAACAATATGATATCGATTGTGATCTTAAATGGGGTTTTCTAGATATAGCAATCAAAAAAAGACACCTCAAAGCCATAAAAGGATGGCATGAGGATATGCATAATCACAACTATCCTCATGAAACTGCAATTTTAGATAAAGAAGAAACAGCTGGACTAATTGGCACAGATAAATATATAGGTAGTCTCTTAAATATGGGTAATGGCCATGTGCATTCCCTGAATTTATGTATTGGTGAAGCAAAAGCTGCAGAATCATTAGGTGCTTTGATCTATGAGCAATCTCCCGTTATAAAGATAGATAAAGATAATAAACCTAAAATTTATACTGCCAATGGAAGCATTAGTGCAAATACATTATTACTGGCAGGCAATGCTTATCATCAATTAGATAAAAAAATGCGTAATTTTATTATTCCTGTAAATAGTTTTGTAATGGTTACAGAGCCACTTTCAGACGAGATTATCCAAAAAATTAATCCCCAAGATCTCGCAGTGTGTGATCCAAATTATATACTGGAATATTTCCGTTTAACGGGAGATAAGCGCTTGTTATTTGGAACAAGACTTAATTATCATGGAAATGATGAAAACTATATGAAAAGAGAACTTCGTAAAAAAATGTTACGAATATACCCAGACTTAAATAACGTAAAAATTGACTTCGCATGGACGGGAAGAATTGGCGTCACAGTCAACCATGTGCCTCAACTTGGAAAATTAGCCCCGAATGTATTTTATAGTCAAGGTTATTCAGGGCATGGTGTGAATATGACGCATTTAGCTGGAAAAATTATGGCTGAAGCGATCTCAGGCTCGATGAAAAGATTCGATTTATTTAATGATATACGCCCTATAGCAATACCAGGCACTCATTTAATTCAAAAACCTTTATTATCTTTAGGGGTAATGTTCTATAAAATTAGAGATCTTTTATAAGAAAAAAATAAAATGGTGGTGATGGGTGGACTTGAACCACCGACCTGCGCGTTATGAGTGCGCCGCTCTAACCGCCTGAGCTACATCACCTTTTATTTTTCTAAATTTTAGACGAGGATTGTCCGTACATGATAATCATCTGTCAAGCTACTAAGCTGATAATAATACTCATCAATTAGATCATACATTAAATCTAAAATGCATTATATCGCCTTCCTGAACAATATATTCCTTACCTTCTAGTCGCAATAATCCTGATTCTTTAGCACCTTGCTCACCTTTTTTTTCGATATAATCGTCGAAAGCGATTACTTCGGCACGAATAAACCCTCTTTCAAAGTCAGTATGAATTTCTGCAGCAGCTTTAGGTGCCGTGGCATGTATTTTTGTAGTCCATGCACGCACTTCTTTTGGACCTGCTGTAAAAAAGGTTTGTAACCCCAATAAAGCATAACCACTTCTTATTACTCGATTTAAACCTGGTTCAGTAAGATTCATATCCGATAAAAACTCACCTTTATCCTGTTCGTCAAGTAATGCAATTTCAGCTTCAATAGCAGCACATACCTCAACGACTTCAGCACCATCTTCTCTTGCTAAAGATTTTAGCGAATCAAGATAAGTATTACCCTGCATCCCCGCCTCATCCATATTTGCAATATACATAACTGGTTTAGCGGTTAGTAATTGAAGCTCATCAATTATTTCTTTTTCTTTTTCATCTAATATTAACGTCCTGACAGGCTCACCTTTATCAAGATGATGTTTTGTTTTCTTTAGTGCGTCTTTTCTTAGAATTGCAAATTTTTCATTGGTTTTTGCATTACGTTCAGCTTTGTAAAGTTGCTTTCCTACTGATTCCATGTCAGCCAAGGCAAGCTCAGTGTTGATTGTCAAAATATCGTCAATTGGATTCACTGAACCCGATACATGAATTACATCATTATCATCAAAACACCTAACGACATGAGCAATTGCGTTTGTCTCTCTAATATTCGCCAAAAACTGATTACCAAGGCCTTCTCCTTTTGATGCACCTGCAACCAAACCAGCAATATCAACAAATTCCATTGTTGCGGGTAGTATTTTTTCAGGCTTTACAATCTCTGCAATAGATTGAAGACGTAAATCAGGCACTTGAACAATCCCTATATTTGGCTCAATAGTACAAAATGGATAATTTTCAGCTGGTATTTCGGCTGCTGTGAGCGCATTAAAAAGTGTTGATTTTCCTACATTCGGAAGCCCTACAATGCCACATTTAATTGTCATATTGATTCACTACTTATGGTTAAGCTTTGATGAAGTATGAAGTTTCTTCATAGCACTCTCAATGCCTTGCTCAAGAATAATGGAGATGATGTCATGTATATCTCTTATATTTTCATTTATTGCAATTTCAAGATTCTGAGTAACATTACGTAAAACATAATCCGTCACATCTCTTTTGTCCCCTGGATGACCAACACCAATTCGAAACCTCATAAAATCTCTATCACAGTGATTAAAAATATTTCGCAGGCCATTATGACCTCCGTGCCCACCGCCCATTTTTAGCTTTGTTACACCAGGAGATAAATCAATTTCATCATGAATTACTAACATTTTTTCCGAAGTTATACGGTAATAATCTAGTGCAGCTCGAATGGGTCCACCACTCATATTCATAAAGCTTTGAGGTTTAATCAGCCAGATATCATTCTTAGAAATAGTTATTTGACAAATTTCAGCATCAAATTTTTTGCTATAAGAAAAAATCCCATTATGCTTTTTAGCAATATCATCAATGCACCAAAAACCAGCATTATGAAGTGTTCGTTCATAACGTTTACCTGGGTTACCTAGTCCGGCAATAATTGATAGGTTAGTTTCCATAAATTGAAATGACAAATAAAAGTAAAGTGACCTTCAAGTACAATCTATAAGTTTTGAAATATCAAATATATTATTTAATAAATAAGTTGAAACTCTGATCAAACAATTTATTCGTACTACAAAAAAATACAAGCTATAAGCTTACTCACTTTCATCCTTATCAGCTCCACTTTCTTGTGAGTCTCCATCAGAATCTGATGATCCTTCTGATGTAGCTTCAGAACTACCTTCTTCGCCCTCACCCTCGCCTTCAATTATTTCTTCTTCAATAACCTCTTTAATTTCAGCAATTGAAACAATCGCCTGATCTTGTTCAAGGACTATTTCTGAGATCTCAACACCTTTTGGAAGTGAAATATTAGAAACATGCAACATTTGATCAAGCTCAAGCTCAGAAATATCCACTTCAAGAAACTCAGGTAAATCTTTTGGTAAGCATGAAACTTCTAACTCTGTCATAAGGCGGGAAACTGATCCTCCACCTATCTTCACACCTATGGCATCCTCTTCACCCAGGAAGTGAATTGGTATCTGCATACGTATTTTTTCATCCTCAACAATACGTTGGAAATCAATATGCAATATTATCTTTTTTGCAGGATGTCTCTGAATATCTTTTACGATGGCTGCTCGGCTTTCATCCCCAACCTTGATAGTCAAAATACTTGAGTAAAAAGATGCATTCTCTAATTCTCTTAGTACTTTATTATGATCAAACATCAAAGCCCTTGGCTCACGGCCAGCACCATATATAATTGCAGGAACTTTTCCCTGACGACGCAGGCGGCGGCTCGCTCCTTTCCCCCGGTCATCACGCATTTCCGCAATAAGATTAAACTCATCACTCATTTTATCTCTCCATAAATAGCTGATTTATATATTAAAAATTTTCACCTTTATTCGCGACCAAATTAAGGTGAGTGGCGCATCATAGCTTAAAGCTAACGCCGATGAAACAATGAAGGTAAAATAAAATTCTAGTAAATTAATTTCTTTATTCTAAATATAAAGAACTAACTGATTCTTCTTCACTTATGCGGCGCATGGTTTCGCCCAGTAACTCAGCAGTTGATAGCTGCCTAATTTTTGAACATAAAGTAGCAGCTTCACTCAATGGGATAGTATCAGTTACTACTAATTCATCAATTGCTGAATCAGTAATCCTTTGAACTGCAGGCCCTGATAATACTGGATGTGTTATATAAGCACGAACGGAGGCAGCTCCACACTCTTTTAGTTTATCAGCTGCGTGGCAAAGTGTCCCTGCTGTATCGACCATATCATCGATCATGATACAATTTTTATTCTCTACATCACCAATAATATTCATCACTTCAGATTTATTGGCTTTAGAGCGACGCTTATCAATAATTACTAGATCTGCATTATCCAATCTTTTCGCTAATGCCCTACCTCTAACTACACCACCAACATCGGGGGATACGACAACAATATCAGAGAGATCATTTTTCCATGCATCTCCCAATAAAATTGGAGATGCATAAACATTATCGACAGCTACATCAAAGAATCCTTGAATTTGCTCAGCATGTAGATCAACCGTTAATACCCTATCAATTCCTGAAGCTGCAATTAATTTAGCTACTAATTTTGCCGTTATCGGCACTCTTGATGATCTTGGCCGACGATCCTGCCTTGCAAAACCAAAGTAAGGAATTACAGCTGTTATTTGATTTGCAGAAGCTCTTTTGCAGGCATCCGCCATGACAAGTAATTCCATCAAATTTTCAGCTGATGGTGGAGATGTTGATTGAATAATATAGGTATCTCTGCCCCGAATATTTTCTAATATCTCAATATTAAACTCACCATCACTAAAACGACTAACATGAGCTTTTGTAAGAGGTAAATGAAGCACTTTTGCAATATCTTGCGCTAATTTCGGGTGCGCATTTCCTGAAATTATTGCCATCGATGCTGAATCCAAATTCCCACTCCTTAAATATTTATTTTGTTATTTATAATGAAATTCATACAATTGAATGAATTTCCCCACAAATGGCTGGGGTGGCAGGGATCGAACCTGCGAATGACGGGATCAAAACCCGTTGCCTTACCACTTGGCTACACCCCATCTAAAACTATTCGTCGCCTAGGAAAAACTAATTGTGAAGTTCGTTCTTACGTGTGTCAAACAACATTGAAATAATCGTTCTCATAATCGCCATTTATCAATAATTATCCTCAGATTTGATGTCGTATTTCTAGCTTGAATATTTTTAGGTAAATTATAAGAATCAATATTTTGGTATTTATTTATTTTGACCGTCCAATTATTTTGCCTAAATTCTTTATAACCATCAATTTGAGATATTATTATGGACATTGAGCTCGGATTTACCTTGCCTAAAAGCCAATATTTTAAATCTAGAATCGATATTTCTTGTCCTAAGATAGTTTGTATATCAGTTGCATGATCAGAACTCATTATCTCAGTCGCTCCAAAACTATCCCCTTTAATAACAATTTTTTCTAATCCAAACGGGCCGCTAATAATACATTCAAAATCTTCTCTATGCTGAGCCCAAGTAAATTTTGCATTTACCACATCATCTTTATATTGAAGAAAAATTCTACCATCAATTTCCCAGGATTTTTGGTTTAACTGATCAAGCGATTTAACGGTATTATAAGTGTTAATTGCACATCCACTTATACTTACTAAACAAATAATACCAAACCACAATCTAATTACTCTAGCAATATCAACCTTCTCCTAAATTAAAATATTTGTTATTTAATTTAATCAAGTAACCGCTATCTGGAAAACCTTCTTTAGCTTTCAGGTAAAAAATTCTAGCTTTTTCTTTTTGCTCGGTTTCCCAGAGCAGCTCTACGATATGAGCAGCTATTTCTGGGTCTTTATATACATAATAAGCTTTTTTTAGCTCCTTCAACGCTTGATCATATTTACCTAAACGAAAAAGAGCCCACCCATAACTATCCATAATAGCTGGATTGCCAGGCTCAATCTTTAATGCTTTTTTGATAAGTTTAATAGCTTTTCTAAAATCTTTAGAATAATCAGTTAATAAATACCCATATGCATTCAAAATTGTCGCATTTTTAGGAAATCTTTTTGCTAAAACCTCATATTCTTTTAATGCCTCTGAATTTCGCCCTTCATTTAATAATATTTCTGCATATCTTAATGAAAATTGATACTCATTTGGATAACTAAGAATCAAATCCTCATAAAGAGATAATGCTTCACTATTTTTTCCTAAACTTTGAAGTAAATCAGCCTCTGCTATTAGCATGTCTTGGGTAAATTTAGGATGCTTTTGTCCAAATCTTTTCAAGTGAACTCTTGCCGCATCTCTTTTATCCAATGCAACCATGATTTGACTGACTCGCCTTTGTGAATAAATTGCGTTCGTTCCTGAATTAACTTGCGAATAAAGCTCTATGGCTTTAAAGGCATCACCCTTAATTTCACTAATTCTTGCCATGTAATACAAAGCATCCATTGGATATGATTTATTTTCGAGTAGCTCATTAAAATCAATCAATGCAGCATCATAATCCTCCAACCTAAAATTAATAATAGCCATCAATCTTATTGCTGCAGATTGATCATTTCTTTCAAGTAAAATCTGACTCACTTGCCCTAAAGCATCTTCAAGTCGTTCTGTTGACATATAGAATAAAGCCAGTTCTAAACGCGATTCTGAACTGGGATTGATTTGATCACCAATATATCTAGCAATATAGTCAATCGCTTGATTATTTTTACCTGATAATAATAGAATTCTTGCTATAAGTAATTTTGGCTTTTCCCAAGAAGAATCCAATTCTGCAGATATTTTTGCATTTGTAAGCGCCTTAGCATAATCACCATTTTGCATTAATGATGTTGCATGGGCATATTTAACATAACTCGATTTAGGATAAATCCTAGCAAAATAGTCTAATAATTTATTTAATTGCTCTTGATTCTTAGTCGTCAAAAATGGGTATATCGCTAAAAATACTTCATCTGCTTGACCTTCATTTCTAGCCAATAATTCTTTTAGATTTTCTTTTGCAGCTATAATTAAATTGGCATCGATTTGTCGATTGATCAAAAATAATAATGCAGAATCACTGCTGGTATCTAATTTAACCCAGCGTTTAGCCAAAGATAGCGCTTGATCATTAAAATGGTAACTATCAGCCAACCATGCAGCTTGTTTTGTGATATTTATATCATCACTGGAATAAGCTGCACTCTCATAAGCATTTGCAACTTTTTTATAGTTGTATGTCTCAAGAGCGACTTCCGCTTCTTTGAGGTGCGCTTGAGTGGTTTGGTTTACCTCTTGTGCGAAGAGATCAAAACACAGCAATGAAATAAAGAAAATTACATTTAACCTTACGGAAGAGTATGATTTAATTGAATTATTTTTCATATATATGTTCTTATTTGCTTTTTTTACATTATCAAAATAATCAGACAAGCAAGGCACTATATCGCTACTTGTTTTATGATACGACAAAATCATAACCTTTATTAAAACAATGTCATTTAAAATTCTTGGTCTAAATCATAATACAGCATCGCTCATTATAAGAGAGCGATTAGTATTCTCTAATGAAGAGATTAAGACTGCCTTAGATGAATTAAAGATGATAACTTCAGTAAAAGAGGCTGTTATTTTATCTACATGCAATCGAAGTGAGCTTTATCTGAATACAGATGATAAGGGCTTCGAAAAAGTCAAATCATGGTTAACTAAATTCAAACGAATTGATTATAAGACAGAAAAATATCTCTTTGTCATCAAAGGTGAAGCGGCTATAAATCATCTAAGTAGAGTTGCCTGTGGTCTGGATTCGATGATTCTTGGTGAACCTCAGATACTAGGTCAACTAAAAGACGCATTCAGATTGGCTCGATCACACCATTTAATCAATGATATCTTTAATCCACTATTTGCTCATGTATTTTCTGTGGCTAAAAAGATCCGAACTAATACAAAGATTGGAAATAGTCCTGTATCGGTAGCTTATGCTGCAGTCACCTTAGCGAATCAATTTTTTTCAGGATTTAAACAACATACCGCACTTTTAATTGGGGCTGGGATGTCAATTGAACTCACCGCAAAACATCTAAGTAATAAAGGCATTGGTCGTCTTTTCATTGCCAATAGAGACTACAAGAAAGCCCAAAAACTGGCAAAAAAGTATAATGGTTATGCAATTAATTTAGCCAACTTAGATGGAATATTAGAAGTTGCTGATATTCTGATAAGTGCAACCTCTAGTAAAAACTTTATTATTACAAAATTACAAATTCAAGAAGCCATAAAGGCACGTAAAAGAAAGCCAATTTTTGCCGTGGATATGGCTGTACCTCGAGATATGGAACCTACTATTGGTGATCTAGAAGACATCTATATCTATACTATTGATGATCTAGAGAAAGTTATACTTGAGGGGCAGTCTAGTCGTCAATCAGCAGCCATTAATGCTAACAATATCCTTTTAGAAGAAACCTCACGCTTTATAGAGAAACAGAAAAGCTTAGCTATTAGCTCAAAAATAGTAGAACTTAGAGAATACGGTGAAAAGATCAAAGAGGAAGTGCTGAAGCAGAGTCAAAGGCAATTAAAAAAAGGCGATAGTATCGATCAAGTTTTAGAAAAAAATACCTCAAATATTGTAAATAAA
>MDSY01123619.1_pt1 | contig 18991 bp, 6 predicted proteins | sample 811131 | NCBI WGS metagenome assembly MDSY01 (sample SAMN05326643, study PRJNA326480) | marine metagenome | isolation source: seawater | place: Atlantic Ocean: South West | collected 2010
TAACTGTCTCTCTTCTGGATTGAAGGTAACACTTTCGGATGCACCACTGATATTGAAGATGCGTCCTTCTCCAATAAAGATTTTGGTACGAGAGAATGTGGATGTAACATCGACTGTTGCAGTACCAGAACCAATCCAGTTTGGAATGTACTTGATACGTGCTGCACCAGACAGTTTGGATTCGATTGTGAATCTTTCGCTGAAGGTTTGTTTGAATGAACCAAACCCTTTGAACACCATGTCTGCCTGGAATTCTGGCAAGACAAATGTGATACTCTCTGCTGCACCACTGATAGCAAATATACGACCTTCGCCAACCCATACGTGGGATCTGGAAGATGTAGAAGCACCAAAGATATCGACTTCGATTCTTGGTTGCTCTGCAAATGTAAGGATTGGTTCTGAAACTTCTCCACTGAAGAGAATTTCTGCTTGACCAATCTCTCTGTATGTGGCACGAATATCTGCAAACTCTGTACCAAACTGGATATCTGCTGTGAATGCAGGTATCTTGACTGTGGTTGCTTCGTCTGCTGCACCAATAGAGAACAGTCCACCAACACCAAAGTGAATATCGACGTTGACAACATCTGCAATACCACTGACGTAGATGTCTCCGAGTGGTTGTTCTGCGAATGTAAGTAGTGGATCTGCAATCTCTCCAAAGACTGTGAAGACACCAGATCCAAGAATGCCACCAAAGGTGAAGCTCTGGGAAACAGCACCCTTGAGAACTGCGTCTGCTGTAAACTCTGGGAGTTTGAGAGTAATAGATTCTGCTGCACCACCAACAGAGAAGACCTGACCATCGCCTGTGTAAGCATGTGTCCTGAGAAGATCTGCTTGACCGTATACTTCTGTACGACCAAATGGTTGCTCTGCGAATGTAAGTTTTGCAGGACTTGCTGTTCCACGTACTTCTGTGTGAACCAGACCAGCAATAGCGATTGCACGACTCTCGTCGAGACGACCCAGAATGTCGAATAGTGCTCCAAGTTCGAGTGGGTTGAATGTAACCGCTTCGACTGCACCACTGAAGTTGAATATCCGACCTTCGCCAGTCCAATGCTTCGTGATAAGTGGTACAACAGAAACGTTGAATATCTCTGTCTGAGATTGACCAACCCAGTCTTCTGTATGTTTCTCCAGTGCAGTACCAGAGAGATCGATATCGACTGTAAACTGTTCTGAAACAGTAAATTTCTGACTTCCGAATCCACCAAATGTAAGATCTGCTTGGAATGCAGGTATGTCGATTGTAATCGCTTCTGCACTGCGACCAATAGAATATAGATTTCCAGATCCATGGAAGTGGAGACTGAAGTTCTCTGCTGCATTTCCAGAAACGTCGATAGTAACGAATCTGTAGTTGTCTGATACAATTGCCTCTTGGCAAGTACCAGATAGTTCCATATGAGCAGAACCTTCTTCTGCTGTGATGAACTTGAGACCTGTGTAACCACCAGCAAACTTGAATAGTGGTGGTGTTGTTGGAGGAACAGATACTGTACATTCTGCTGCACCACTCCAAGTCCAAAGTGTTGGATCGTTGGTAACCCACTGAGGTGGAACACGGACTTCTGCATCGGAACGAATCTTGATCGCATGTTCCCAAGGAATCGGATCCGATATGAAGATCTTGGTCTGTGAAGGTAGTGATAGAGAAACAAAACTGACAAGTTTTCCAAATGGGTATTCGGAAACTTTTGTTCTGATAGAACTGATTGTGGATGTGAATCCATAATCCTCTCTTACCGTTGCACCAGGATCTGTGATAAATCCACAGTCGTGGACTGTTGATGCTCCAGTGGTGAGCCAAGGATCGATCTCGTATGTCTGACCAACAGGTATGTTTGCAACAACACCATTGAGACCAATTCTGATAATAGAAGTTGGTGATACACCAGAGATACTCTGACTTGGTGTAATCTCGGTAATAGTACCGACACCAGGTAGACTTGCATAATCTCTGTACTGATATAGATTCTCAGAAGAATCATTGTAAGAGTAAGTTCTTCTATTCTCTGTACCAACAAGAGTAGGTAGAACACCTGTGCCTTCATAAGCAAAGGATCTAAGTACAGGTTCTGCTGTTCCTTGAGATGCCCAAAGAGTACCAAAGGCATTCCAGTTAGGTGCGAATCTAACGTTGGCAACACCTCTAATTGGGAATAGAGCCTGCTTCTCATCTGGATTGAAGGATACAGATTCAACTGCACCACCAATCTTGTAGATCTGACCTTGACCAACGTAATCAAATACACGTGAAGCTTCAGCGTATACAATACTGAATGCACGACCTTCACCTGTGTATGGTCTAGTAACACTGTAAGTAGCAGCACCAGTAACATCAATCGGAATAAATCCTTCCCACTGTGGGTTGATACGTACCCATGTAGAGGAACGAATCTTGATTGCTGCCTTGAATGTAATCTCTGCAACAAATCCTTTGGTTTGTGATGTATGTGTATTGCTGGTATATTGGAAACCACCAAAAGGATAATTCCAGATTGTCTGGGAGATATATCCCCAATCAATAGGTCCATTGAACCCTTCAGAAACCAGACCATAATCATAGGTTGCACCTGGTGTGAAGTTGGATACAAGTGCGATTGTGTAATCTGGATCTACTACCGCAACTACACCAACGTTGATTCTTACAACAGATCCTGTAGATGTACCTGAGAGGATCGTGTTTGTAGTGATCTCCTCGACAGTAGCAGTACCTGGCAACGGACCGAAGTCTGTATAACCAAATGGTAAGATAGAACTATCGTTGTAATCCCAAGTAACTCTCTCAGCATATGCATCTCCAGTGAATACTGGGATGACACCAAATGGTTGTTCACCGTATGTTCTCTTAACGTCAGAGACTGCACCTGTGACATCAACAAGACCAGAACCTCTCCAGTTAGGTATGAAGTTGACCTTAACGTTGGATTGTAGTGGAGCGAGAGTACCAGTAGCAATATAATCTGTAGTGACTCTCTCCTCACCACCACCAATTTTGTATAGGTTACCAGTACCCTCATAGGTAAAGGTAAATGCCTCGTCTGCTCTGGAGAAGTTGAACAGTACACCTGATCCAATTTCTCTGGTAGTAATTTTTTCTGTAAGAGTACCAGAAACAAGACTTCTGACGAATCCATTCCATCTAGGTTTGGTTCTTCCTCTACCTTTACCAAATACCTTAATGTCACCAGAACCATTCCAGTTAGGTACGTAGTTCTGTTTAGCAGTACCCTTGAGTTGACCAACACCGTATGGGTATAGAGTACCAGTGATACTAAGAAGACCCCAGTCAAGGTTGGTTGTCTTACCAACAGACACTGGAGCATGTTCAATCGAGTTTGTAAACGTACCCGAATGAGGTGCAATCTGATATCCACTAGGATCTACAGTTGCAGTTATTGTAGGATTAACTTGTACTACAGAACCAGTACTTACACCTGACAGTACTTGGTTTGTAGTAATGATTTGATAGGACTGTATTGGAATCGTTCCATAGTCCTCATATTCAAATTCAACAACAGCAGAATTATTATATGCGTATGTTCTTCTGTTATCTTCGCTACTAATATTAGGTAGAGTACCTGAACCCTCAAATCCAAATGTACGCTTAACTTCTGAGACTTCTCCTGAAATCTGGGCTGTACCTGATCCCACCCAGTTAGGTCTGAAGGAAACCCCTGCGTTACTCTTGAATCTGAATAGTCCTTTGGACTCAATTGAAATACTTCTAGTAACTGCACCAGCACCAAGCTTGTACAGTTCACCTTCACCAGATTCTTTCTTAGAGAAAGCTTCCGTTGTGAGGGACTGGATCCCAAACAGCCCGTCGAATTCGAGGTCTGGAACCCAGTGTGTAACCGCACTACCTGATACTCGTACCGTACCCTGAACGATCCAAGGAGCAGACAGACGATAGTAAGTACCGACCATCTCAAAGACAGTACCTGTACCAACCCATGCATGTAGGACTGTCCACTGTGTAGCAGTCTTCGGTCTAACGAAACCGTAAGGTCGGACAGTATCTGTGTAAATTATTCTACCCCAATCATCTACTTCGACAGCTTCTACGTCGTTGATAGATCCACCATCTATGATGGTTGTGGGTGTTAATGCTAATGAATTTAGACCGTAGTCTAGTTGTATAAACTCCTCAACACATGAAGGATTCCATGAATATGAATGTCTCTCGCCACTAAAAATACGCAACGCAAAACTAGACCCATAAGGTCCGTCTATACCAGTTGTATAGATGTGCGTTGCCATTTACCCTCCACTAAAATAAAAAGGGGATCCAGTACTGAATCCCCTCACACATAATAATGAAATCAATTGAATTAATCAGTCTAGGCTGACGTTCAGAGTTACTTTGATCTGGTCACCAGCGTTTTGAATAGCGTAAGGACCATTTGTGAACCTTTCAGCGAAGAATATCGCATCATAGAGTGTCACAGAACCTGTACCATCAAGTGCTTTAGTAGTCGTGAAGGTGTTTGCATCAGGTGTCTCGAATACAATGTAAGTACCAGCAGTAGTTGTGGTATTACCTGTTCCCTGATCGATATAAACTGCGTCGCCTGGTTCTAGACCATGACCTGTAGCAGTTACTTTACTGAAGTCAAACTTAACAACGTCATTACCGTTAGAAGTCTGAATGTTCTCAATAAGAACGTTATTGAGGAATACAGTTACTGTTCCGTCTGTATCATCTGTCTCGTAATCGATACCAGTGATAACTGTAGCAGCATCGATACCGTTAGGTGTAGTTGTCTGAGAAACTCTCATTCCAAGAGCAAGATCCTCAGCAACGTTTGCTTGGAATACCAAGTCGCCACTAACAGCACCACCGTTTGCCTTACTTAGATAAACTGTAGTACCAACGATTCCAGTAACACGTGCTCCCTGAGCAACGTTAGTTCCTGTAACACGCTGATCAACAGCAATTCCAGTTGTAGATGTAACAACAACTTCAAACTCACCAGCAGTACCAGTAGAAGCAGTAGTTGAAGCAACAGCAGCAAGAGTAATATAGTTGTTTCCGATAGTACCACGAACACCAGACTTAGAAATCTGTGTGCCAGCAGCAGCAGTACCAGCATCAGCTACACCATGAATGGTTGTAGGCATGTTGTTAGCACGTGAGAGGAAATAACCGTATACGTTACCAGCAGGACCGTCAAAGGTAAATGTTTGCTCTGGATAAGAAGCAGTTGTACGTCCTCTACCAAAACTCAATGGTTGTGCAGTGAAGTTACCAGTGTTCTTAACACTTAAGTTAAGTGTAGTACCATCAATGTCAACAACATATGCACCAGTGCCGACAGATCCACCAGTAACATAGTCACCCTTTTTAATACCTGTGTTAGAAGCAACCGTAACTAGGTATGTTCCAGATGTACCATCACCATTAGTTGTTGTAACAGCAGTTGGTTCAGTCTCGATTCCCCAACGGTTACCGTTCAGTAAGATACCATATTGCTGTGCATAATCCTGATCAGTTCTATTGTTAATGATTCCAGGATAACCTGTAGTAGGTCCTGAACCGTAACCGTTAGTATTGTTATCGGTATATGGTTCGAAATATCTTGTTTGAGAGGGAGTATCACTCTCAGCAGGATATGTATCTGTAGTGAACAACTTAAGAATAAGGTTCCTAGGGATATTCTGTGAATAATTCAGCAGATTCCTTAGAGAATCAATTTCGCCGTTGTCGGTGACTAAGAGTGCCATTGTTTTCCTCTGTCCTAATTACGTTGCTATGTATGATTATTTATAACCACCAATTATTTATAATTTTATCCTCAATGCAACACTAGCCTTACTGATGTTCAGGACATGGTTTACATTGAATCTAAAAATGTCTCCAGCATTAACTGTGGTGTTCCAAGTCGAAAGATTATCATCCTTCGATTTAATTTCTGTACTGGTATTTAGAACACCTAGTTTTGGTGTTTCTGTTCCTGTTATTGAAGTGAAGTTAGGATAATCATCATAAGCACACTTCAATATATCTATTTCAATATTACCTGCGATGTCTGCTACTAGAATCCATGACTCGATAGTACCAGTAACATCTATTGCCATATCACCCTTTGGTCCAATTGCCATTGGGAATGATCCAGCATCAATAACAAAATTCAAAGTTCTGGTTAAATCTGCCGTAGTAACTAAGGCAACACCAGAAAATCTATGACCAGCAGTAGGTGGAGTACTAAAAACAATTTGGTCATTAGAAACAATATAGTCTGTATTTGGTTTAAGAACTATATCATTAATAGAGATCAACAATTGTTGTTCATCTATTGGTGTGTACGGAGATCCATTAACAGAAAGACTGAATGTATCTTGTGTACCATCAAATCCACCAGATATATCATCAAGTATTAGGTTTGTATACTGTGTAGACTTGGTTGGAATTTGATAATTAACATCCAAGTTATACGCAGGGTTCTCTCTCAGAGCAACACTATGTTGCTGAGATCCAACTCTAACTGTATACTCTGCCATTATGACGATACTCCAGGATTAACTTCCACTAATCCTTCGATAACTCTTGTCTTGTATCCAGTTGGAGCAGTCAAGAGAATGTCGTAGACATATCTTCTACGGTCTAAAGCACCTGTTTCTGTACTAGTCATTGATATACCAATCTCACCAGCAGTTCGATTGACAAATACCAAAGGTACAGACACACTAGAAGAACTGGTGTAGCTTGTTTTAAAAGCTGCTTCACCAGTATATCCTGTCATGTTGAGTGGCGTACCATCTTTATTAGTAATAAAGAAAGTCACGTCATAGTTAGCATGACGGTCAACGACTATATTTACAGGTATCGCTGCCATTAGACTCTAGAATTTCTTTTATTTAGTCTTCTTTTCTGGTGGTGGTAGTTTTCCACCATTAGCCGCAAGTTCATCTGGATCAGGAGATTCTAGAAGATCTAGTGTTTCCAACCCACCAATAATTTTAATTCTATATTCTTTCAGTTCAGTAAGACTCTTTTCCTGTGTGGTGATTTTAGTCTCTGTCTCACCCAATTGTCTTGTGAGTTCAGCTCTTATTTTACTTGCTTCCATAACAAATCATTAAAATATTATTTATGTTGGCTCTGTGGGCCATGTCACATCAGTAAGTCCAGTGGTAGTAGTTGATATATCAGTATTGGCAGGAAGATCTCTCAATTCCTGTCTGTATGTTTGCCACTTAGTTTTAAGTGCATCTGGCACATCACCTTGTTGTGTCCAATCAGTTGTATTCAACAACGCATTTCTTTGTGCTCTTAGATTAGCAAACTTTTCTTCATCAGTTAGAACTCTAACTAATTTTTGAGTTGTGAAACTAGTACCATCATGCTCATCACCAATATCGACAAGGGCATGTTGTTCCACCTCTACTTTAGTTTGACCAGCAGGAGCAGGCCAGTCAACAGGTGCTTTGACAATATTGACTACCTTCCCACCTTCAATTAATGCATATCGTTTTGCATTAGGATCTGTTAAATCGTTAATCATTTTAGAATTCGTAAATTGTACATATACCTTCTATGGCAGTGCCACCCTGAGCCCAGTTAGTATTGTTACTAGCAGCACCAGCAGCACCACGACCCCAGTTAGAACCACCTGATGCAGGAGATACTGGGAATCCAGGTCTTCCACCTTTACAAGTGCTACTGCCCTCTACAGCATGACCATTGGATCCATCCATACCACGCATAACAGCAGTAGTGTCACCATCATATGTAACCCAAGTACCATTACCTGGACCACCACCATCACCACAGACAGTGCTTATTCCATGGAAGATACTACCATTACCACCTTGAGCAGATAGGGAAGGACCAGTTCCTCCTGACCCTGTACTGAAGGTGCTACCACCTCCATTACCACCATTACTTATACCAGATGCAGGACTAGATCCAGCAGAACCGATAGTCCAACTCATTGTTCCAGTACCCATTTCTGATTTACTATAGAACCACATGACTGCACCGCCACCACCGCCACCACCAGTAGCAACACCTTGAGTTGAAGTTCCTAGAGCAACACCTGCTCCTCCACCTCCTCCAACAACAATAACTAACCAACCATTAGCATTACTGTTAATAGCCAGTGTACCAGATGATGCAGATTGATGGACTCTGTACACACCTGCTGAACCACTACCACCAGATCCACCTGTAATACTGGTGATTCTACCATAGGTATCAACAGTTATTGACGATGGTGTTGCATATGTTCCTGACGAAACTCCACTGGAAGATAGACTTAATGATCCTGTAGTTGTTACAGTACCACTCAATCCTGTGCCACCTGTAACCTGAGTAACAGTACCAGTACCAATAGTAACTGTTTGATTAGTCCAAGTAGAACCATTCCATCTTAAGAATTGATTATTTGAAGGTGATCCTGCAATAGTTACATCTTGAAGATCTCCAAGAACAGAATTACTTAAATTAGTAGATGGAGTAACCCAATTTAATGAAGTACCAGTACTAGAAAGTATCTGACCAGAACTACCCTTATCACCTTGAGCATCTAATATTACACCATTAATCTCTACGCCATCGGCATGTGTTTTTAATTTCCACGTTCCATTATGGAATAAATCAACACCAGCAAGTTCATTACAGAAGACATAATTTACTCCAGCCATGTGTGACATCTTTATGTTGCCATATGCTTGAAGATGTAATTCTCCTCCATCAGCAGCGTTCTGTACAGCATAGGTTCCAAATTGGTTCCTTAGACAAGTAGAAGATCCATTATGGAATGCCTCCCAGTCACCACCAGCTCCAATCTTAATAGCAGGGTTAGTACCAGTAGTGGTACTATCAAATGGAATATTGAGTTGACCATCAAGTGTTAATATATCACTTGATTTACTCCACGTAAGTGCAGAATCACCTGCAAGATTCCCACCATCATTAAATTGTACCTGTGTATCCAAACCAGCAGCTACTGCTCCACCTGCTGCATCTGCTTGGTTAGTCCACTTACTAGTAGCATTATCCCATTTGATTACCTGACCAGACTGAGGGGAACCAGTAATAACAACATCAGATAGATCTGCAAGAGCAGAAGTACTATCTAAGAAATCACTTAAATCTGGTGGAGTATATGTGAATACACCGTTTGTATTATTATATGAAATAGAACCATCACCAGATGCTGTTCCTTCACTACCTATAGAAAGTGAACTTAATGTTAGACCAGTTGACCATGCTACACCTGTTACTGTAGAAGTTAGAACCTGACCAGATGTACCTGTGCTAGTACCATCATTGATAGTAGCACTAGACAAATCTAGTTTTGATGCAACCTTGACACCATTAGCATCATTAATAGTTAATTGAGTACTTCCTGTTCTGTTTTTAACTACAACCTTACCAAAAGAACCACTTCCATATAGGATGTTTAAACCATTACCACTAGCATCATCTATAAATGATGTACCACCAGATGTTGTAGTATGACTAATATACAATCTAGGTGCATATGATCCACTGTTTCCACCGAAACAAGCACCACCAGTATAGAAATCTACATTTGCAGATTGACAATCTAAATTACCACCTAACTGTGGAGAAGTATCTTCTACAACATTATCAAGACCACCTGATGCAACAGTTCCATTTATCCAAGCTGTACCACTCCATTTCAATACTGAATTAATTGCTGGTGATCCTGTTATAGTTACATCATCAAGTTCTCCCATAGAGAGACCAGTTATGTAACTACTAAGATCTGGAGGAGTATATGTGAATACACCATTTGTGTTGTTGTATGCAAGTCCACCACCACCTGAAGCAGTAGCATTAGAACCAATAGAGAATACTGTTAGGTCTGTACTTACAGAAGAAAGATCAGGAGGAGTGTATGAGAACACACCATTTGAAGTGTTGTAAGATAACGCTGCTGTACCTGCTGTGTTAGTGGTTACAGAAAGATCTGTTAATGATATACCAGAACCACCTGTTGCTGTTTGGTCAGCAGCAGCAATCCATTTAGATGTACCAGCATCCCATTTCAATACGTGTCCATCAGTAGGGGTTCCAGCATTAACGTCAGCAAGATCGTTGAGGTTCTCAGAACTAATGTCTATTGAAGTTAGATATGTACTACTATCAACAGAACCATCTGCCTTTAAGAATTGTGATGATGTTCCGCTTGTCTTAACAAATTTGTTACCAGTTATATCACCAGTAGATCCTTCAATCTTTGCTCTCCATACATTAGTGGAAATATTACCAATATAAAGTCCAACACCATCAGCAGTATTAATTCCAACACCAGAAGCAGCATTTAAACTGATAGCATAACCTCCAGCATTTTGTACATCTAAACGAGCAGCACCAGTACCACCAGTAAAGATAGTTGTTGCAACATTCGTTGTTGATCCATTGGTTGTAACATCCTGAAGATCTGCTGTCTCAGTATATCCAGTTAGATACCCAGATAGATCTGGAGGTGAGTATGTTAGTACACCTGTACTATCATCATAGGTTATACCACCATCTCCAGCCGCAGCACCTTCTGCACCAACAGAAATATCTGTCAATTGAATAAAGTTACCTACAACTGCTGGACTAAATGTAAATACACCAGTTATATCATTATATGAAAGTGATCCACCACCAGTAGCAGTACCATTAGCACCTACAGAAATATCTGATAATGAAATACCTTCCCCTCCTGAACCACCTGCACTAGAAGCATTTACCCACTTATTAGAAGCAGCATCCCATTTAATAGTTTGTGTATCTTGTAGAGATGTAATATTAACATTGGCAAGATTATCTAAGTCAAAATCTAACCAATCAAGACCAGCAGCTCCATTAGCACCTAATACCTGTCCTAATGTTCCTTTATCACCACTAGCATCTTTTATGGTAGTACCACCATAGAAGTACAGACAATTATCTGATTTATCCCAAACAAGATCAGCAGTACCACCCTTAAATGTAGCATCACCATCAGTAGTTGATCCATCAGAAGTGACAGTACCAATAATATTCAATCCAGTAGATGACAATTCAGCTACTGTAGTAGATCCAGAAATCCAATTAAGACTGGTTGATATTACATCAAAACCACTGTTGTTACCTTGATATATAATCTTTCCAAGATTACTATATCCAATTGTTGCATATTGTGATGTTCCAATTTGGAACAGTCCAGCATCAGCACATATTAAATCTTTTGCTGTTAGATCTGTCGTAGTTACTGGATCTTGATCACAAACATCTTGAAGATCTGGGATAGTACCACCACCATCATCAGCAATGACAAATGAAGATGCTGAAGCATCATATTTAAGAATTTTGCCGTCTGCTACTCCAGTTGTGTCAACATCATCATGATCATCAATACTATGAGTTGGTAATGATGTTAGATAACCAGTTAGATCTGGTGGAGTATATGAAAATACGCCAGTAGTATTGCTATAAGATAATGCTCCACCAGCAGAAGCAGTAAGAGTATTAACAGAAATACCTGTTAATGACAAGAATCCAGATACATCTTGTGGTGTGAATGTTAATACACCAGTTGAATTATCATATGAAAGTCCGTTGTTACCTGCTGTAAGCTGAGTAACTGAAAGATCTGTTAAAGCGATCCAGTTAGAAGAGTTATCTGTTACTACACTATAATTTCCAGCACCATCAGTCTTCATCAGACCAGCAGTAGTAAAGTCTGCATCCTGAATAGCATCACCAATTGATGTTATAAAGTTTGATAAATCTGGTGGAGTATATGTCAGTACACCAGTAGTATTATCATACTGTAAGTTGGCAGTACCTGCATTAAGTTTGGTAACTGATATATCAGTCAGTTCGATGAAGGTAGAGTTCAGAGTCGTCTGATTCGTCACAAACGTATCAAACTCAGACCCTATCTGGTTTATCTTCTGCCTTTGAACTTCAAAGGTATCAGTCTTATTAACTACTATGGCTGCCATCGGACTTTATCAATTGTTTTAAGAGGGTCTTGAGTTCATGTAGTTCACTTTTAACATAGTCCAATTCATGCTCCATATTACGGTACTTGTTTCTGGATGCTTTATATTTGGCGAAGGAAGACCTGTCAGTATTTATTATTGCACCTGTATTTACATCACGATATAGATGGTCTTCATTCTCAACTTTCAAATGATTCATATCAATAAGATGCTACTGCCCTCATATCTTGAATCTTAGGAACAAATGCAGGATTATTAGATTTCATAACAATCTTAATTGCATAAGAAGAAAATTCAGGTAGATTTTCTATGCTGTAAGATAGTTCTTGATATGATGATTGTTTCTCTGTAATACCACTAATAGAATTTTCAGAAGAAGCAATAGTATCAACATCAGGTTCACCTGAAGTATTGAAATAAATCCATTCAATATCTTCGAAGTTTTCCTGTGAGGAAGACTTCTTGAGTTTATAAAGTATCTGTAAATTCTTAGTATCAGTTACGTTAGCAGTAAGTTTTACATCAATAGATGTAGCTGGATTTTCAATAGAAATCTCTTTAGTGACATATTTAGAAATTCCAGAACTATTCTTAGACTGTAACTCAGAAATAAAGTCAATACCATCAGAATATGATACATGAGAAATTTCAATGAAACTTGCTTCATCTACTGGTTGATTTGGATATGAAATCAAATCACCAACTCTAAAGATATCATTCAACTGATCATCTACACTAGCGTTTCTATCGAAACTACTACTATCAATAAGTCTTCCAGTATAATCATTATTAATTGGTTGCTTATCATTAACAGTAGTTAGTTGACCAGACTTGGTATTCCATAATACTATTCTACCAGAAATCTTATTATCATAAGTTTGAGCAACAACAGATGGATTTCTTGCAGTCACATATGTTGGAGGTGTAGTAGTATTTGGTATATTAAACTCAAACTTAGTAAGACCATCTATTCCAACTTTAATATCACCAGCAAAAGTATCACTACTAAATGTTAATACTTCTCCAGCAACAAATGTATTAACAGTTGTTATTTTAACAAACACAGTACTACCATCAACCTTTACAATAGTTCCTTCTGCTTTAGATGTAACACCAACAATAGTTTGAGAATCGTTGATTATTTCAGCACCTTGTAGACCAGATGCAGTAAATGAAAATACTGGTAAGAAAGTTACAACTTGATTCCTTCTACCATAACGATCTTCCGAACCTGTAGCAGATTCAATACGATTAGTAATAGTCTTGACAGATGCCCTAGAAAGATCAATAACTGGTGATAGATGAGTAACAGTACTTGATAGATCAAGTTTATAAAGTAATGAATTGTCAATACCATTAGCAGTTTCATTAATCTTAGAAGCAACAATCTTTTGATTGATAAAGAAGAAATCTTCGTTCAAGAAAGTTTTCTCATAATCAGTCTGAGAATATGATGTAAAGGTTCCAACATTATCATCTATTGGTGCAACGTTTGTAGTCTTAACAAAACTATCAATCTTAGTCTGACTGAAGGTTAGATTAGACACAGAAGCAAATACCTTTTCAAACTTCCTATTATATGTCGCTAGTACATTTGTACCACCACCAAAGGAATTTCCAGATGCCCTACTAGCTCCATTGATGTTATAGTAATCAACACCAGTATTAGAAACCTTATAAAGATTACTGTTTAGTGAAGAAGCAGTTACACCACCAACATCAACTGCATTCTTGAAGTAAACCCATGACTTATCAAGATCAAAACCATTATCTCTATGATTAACCTTAACAACATAATTGTTATTCTTAAATAATGTTGATGTAGCAGTAGTATTCGCTTCTGCATTAGTTTCAATAGGATGATGATCAAGTGGTTCAAACCCTAGATCAGCATTGGAAAGTAATAAACTTGCAGTTCTGCTAATATCAAACTCTGCACGATTCAATACAAACTTAACATCTTCAAATATATCCTCAGTCCAATCACCTGTGTTCTGTGATCTGAATAGAGATCCTAAAGATGGTTGAGTTGTAACAATTTGACTAGTAGCAATTTCAACCCCACCTAATTGAGAAGACCATAATTCATAATCAACTGAGTCTGTCTCGATAGCAAGAGCATATTCAGTATCATTCTCAAGGTATACAGGGAAATCAAATTCAAACTTAGTAGGAGTTATAGATTGTGTTTCTCCTTCTACATCAATAGCAACACCCATTCTAACTGCTGGAGTATCAATAGTAATCACAGATTCAATTACAGCACCAGCATTACCAGATCCTGTTCCTCTAAGAACAATAGATGGTGGTTCAGTATAACCAGAACCAGAAAGTGTCATCTCTGCATCATACACAAGACCCTGTGAAACTCTAACTGTAGCAGTAGCATTACCACCACCAGGAAGTTGTGGACTTTCAATAGTGATAATAGCAGAATCATATCCACTACCTGTATTGACAACATTCAATCCAGTTACACGACCAGAATTCTTAGCAATAGTTAATGTAAATTCTGTATTGTTAGCATTATTATTTTGTGTAATAGATGTAACGTTTAATAATTCATCTTGCACAAAGTTCTTACCGTTGTTGTTATCCAAGACAAGTGTATACACCTGATCATTCGTAAGTGTGTATAAACCTGTTGTACTAGCAACTATCTCAATATTATTCTTATCAATTACCTTGATGATAGGACCAGAGGCATTTGATTTAGATCCAGTTACATTCTCACCTTTAGTAATCGTAAGTGTATCACTTGCGACTACTTTTAAGAATGTCTCTGGTGTCAATACCTTTTGAGTACCAGGAACAATGTTCTTACCTGGTTTTCCACTAACAACATCAGTTAGATAGACTCTCAATGGAATATTATCACTCTTCTTATTAAAGAATAGATCTAGACTTGTTACAAATACACCACCTTCAAACCCATCAACCAAGAATGTTTGAGCGAATGGATTTGGTCTTATAGGATTCTGTGTATTGCTACCTACAATCTGTGTACCTTCATTTGCTTTAAAGAATGCAGGTCTTGTAGATATAATAGAAGAAGGATTCTCAGGTACTATACCAGTAGCATAGAATTTTACTTCAGCGAATGTCTCTACAGATTCTGTTTCAGCATCAGTTGAACTAGATGTAAATCTGATTGTCTTAACACCTGTACTAAACCTTAGTTCATCAGCATCTGTATCATATGATACAGTGTCAACACTTCCTGACCATACAGCGTTTTCTCTAGGTGGATTACCAGCAGGAACAAGAATAACACCACTAGCGTTACCATTATTATCTGTAGTAATAGCACCATTAAATGCTGATAATGAGTTAGCAGCAATACCAGTATACTTAAGGTCAGGGTTTACCCATCTAGCAATATCTCTACCTTCCATAAAGACATAAACCCTTGTATTTGGTTTTAGTCTATTAATTTTAAATTTAACAGGAATACTTCTAGCAAAGTATGACAATGATGTAGCAACAACATTTGATCCTACACCCTTAGTTACTAGTCCCTTACCAACTTCATTATTCTGTGGACTAATATTTGAGGATGTACCTACACTAGCAGTAGCAACATTAGAATCTGCAATACTAGAGTTAACTTCTGCAAATGATCCAATATTATAGAATGCTTGGTTAGCACCTAACCAATTAACTTTATATGAATTATAAAGACTTGAGAATGCTTCTTTTAAGTTTTCCTTAGCAAGGAAAATAGAATATAGATTAGTGTTGTTATCTGTTACCAAAGGTTCAACACTGCTATCATACCAAGAATCTACATTAGGACCAATAAAGGAATCACCAACATACTGAAGAACAACAAATGGGTTAGGGTTAACTGTCTTAGTAGCAAAGTTGTTTCCTAGTAATTCTAATTCGTGATATGGTAGAGTAACTACATCACTAGACTTCTGATATCCAGAAACAGATCTCTGATCATCTCTAGTATTAACTTCAACTAGATCAATAGAGTCTTCTTTTGCCTGTGAACGCAATACAGATTGTTGTGTATCAATAGAACACTTATAATCTAATGACTTTAAGGATCCAATCCTATGAGTCTCAAAATTGTCCACAACGAAACCACTCTTAAAGCGATTAACACCAGCAGAATCGGTAATCTGCATATTCAGTGCTTGTTGCTCAAGAATGCTTAACGTAGTGTAATATTCTAGTCTCTCAATACGTTTCTCCAACTTACCAATGTCACGCATTGTGTAACGACGGTTATCAACTGGAGTAATTCTTACATCCTTACCTGTCTCTGTGAAAGCAGGGATGTACATATAATACAATGCAATAGCATCACTAATAACATCTGGTTTAGATGGGTTGAGTGATGAATTACCTTGTTTAACAATAAATTGACCTTTCTTATTCAAGAACAATCCATCAATCCTATCAAGATATTGTGTCTGTGTAAATGAGAAGGTATACTCCAATCCACTATCAGGAGCAGGAGTACTAGAAACAATACCACCAGTTCCAGTGAATGATCTAGCATTAGGTGCAGACAACAATGCTGTATTCTGATATCCACCTATGATTGCATTATTATCTACTTTAGGTCTAAAGTCTAGAACATCCTTAAGTGATATCTTACCAAGTACAGGTGAGTTAAATGATGGAATCTCTTCAGAACCAACACCAGCTTCATGTAAATATGAATCAACAGTGATGAAATCACCAGTAGTATGATCGAAGTAATCAAAAGCAATTACTAACTGACCAACAGGTGCTTCGAAACCTGGTTTGATGACAAGTCTAGAGATATCATATATTGTATCTCTTTGACCATCGTCAAATGTAAACCTATTAGTAACATCAGTACCAGTAACTAAGTTACCTGATTTATCAACTACAGGAGGTGTTGATGTAGATCCTTCATAGACATACCTCAAGTTAAATGCATCAGCATAACTGTATACATCTAAAGACTCTGTATCGTAGTCTCTACCTCTAAAAGGTATAATTTTATCTCCAAGAGCTTCAACAATGATTCTCTTGTTTAAATTTGATGTCTTAAGTCTTGGTTTTGCTTTACTAACTTCAAGAGTAGCAGTTAACTTAAGTGTTGGATATGTTGTATATGATGTAGATCCAAAATAGTTTGCAGGTAGATTCAACTTAACACTACCAGATGTCAAACCACTAGCAGCATCAGTAGATGCCTTTATCTCAACTTGATCTGAAGTAATGAAAACTATATCACCAGCAGTAATATTAGGAGCATCTCCTGGATCAAGTATTGTGATTAAGAAGTTACTTTCACTAAATGATACAAATCTTTGAGTTCCAAATGGGAGTTGAGCAGCAAAAGTAATAGCACCAGAACCACCAGAACCAGTAGATATAAAGTCTCTTCTGAGATAGTAAGTAATCTTGGAATCATCAGGAGATGCAACAATAGAACTTATCTGATTAGAACCAGTCTTATAAAGTAAAGTTCCTTGATTGAAGTTCTCAATAGATGGTCTTACTCTAACAACACTAGCATTAGTAACATTATTAGGTAATGATCTATCTAAGTAAATCCTTGATTTGTATACACCAGCAGGTTTAGTAGATTGTTGTACAACACCTCTTACAAGATTTCCAGTATCATCTGTAAACTGAACTAAATCTCCATGAATAACAAATGTTGTTGCATCTCCACCAAATCCTGTACACTCAATATACTTTCTTCCTTTGTTTCCACTGAAAGTAAAATCAGTTACTGAAACAACCTCAGAATACTTCTCTTTGTTAATCTCAATATCTGCTGTAAATGTATTTGAATTACCAGATCCAAATTGAGAGTAGAATGACTTAACATTCTGTGGGGTATATGTTGTAACAGCATTCCTTACCAATACTGGAGTTACAACTGCTTGACTGGTAGCACCAGTATCAACAATTTCAACTAATGGTGGTTGTGAGTATTCAACTAGAGCAGCATCTCTATCAACAATAGAAACTCTCCATACTAACTGATCACCACTAACATCAACCTTTATTTTTGAGTTATCATACTCAACACCATCAACTCTAAGAGTAGCATCAAGTGCATGATTTGCTCCTCTACTATTAACAACAAAATGTGATATGGTATTATCTTTAGCGATCCTTAATGTATTGCCACTTTCATCAGCAACAACTTCACCACTCTTAAATACACCAAATAAACCTTTAACCATAAGGGTTTTATTTGAAGTATATGATCCTGTAGATGTTCCTTCTATGACACCATAAGCACCACTAGTAAGACCTCTAACATATTGTCCTGGAGCAAAACTACCAGAAACTGTAATCTTATCATCTAATTGTATCTTAGTGAAGAAGTTTGGATCAAAGTAAGATAGTCCAAATGTACTATTATATGTTGCATCACCATTTGATAATCTTCCTTTAGATACAACAATATCAGTATCAGAATTAAATCCAGCACCTCTCTCCAATAAAGTATAGTTACTAGGTTTTGCTATACCTATGACTGGAGTAATTGTGTTATTGTAATCAACAATCTTACCAAAAGGAACAGAACCAGGTGTCTCAGCATCATTCTCGTTGATATAGATGAATCTGTACTTATTAGGATCAGTCTCATCATATTCAATAAGGAAATCATCTAGAAGATCTTTCTGTGCAGTTACAGTTATCTCTAGGAATGTAACTGTATCATCTGGGTTTGCTTCTATTCTAGGAACTTTAGAATAAGATAGGACATCAAAACTATTTGCTACAATAGTAGTTCCACGTGATTGAATATACCAAAGAGTTGGAATACCATCAGCAGTAGTTCTAAAATTAGCACCAGTAAGACCTGCTACACGTGTTGCATAGTTATTATCAACTTCAATGTAGATAGTCTTAATACCTTGATTAATATCAAAGAAAGAACCTCTCCTATTAATAGTTTGCTTAGGATCAGATGCTGCCTCAGTATTATTCATACCAATAGATCCGTCATTAAATGCAGCAGACAGATACACATTAGGATATGATGTAAGTTCAGATCCTTCTGCGTTTACTGGTA
>MDSY01056876.1_pt1 | contig 18986 bp, 11 predicted proteins | sample 811131 | NCBI WGS metagenome assembly MDSY01 (sample SAMN05326643, study PRJNA326480) | marine metagenome | isolation source: seawater | place: Atlantic Ocean: South West | collected 2010
AAAGGTTCGGATCAAACCTTAGAAGTCCTTCAGGGGATGACTTTGGAAACGTTAAACTGCACAGCCCCGTGGGGTTTCTCTAAGAGAAATCACTCGGGGCTAATGTGTTTTTAATTCTATTTATTAGTATCGGATTATGAATATGCTCCCACCAATTTTATTTGTACATGGTCTGGCGACATCAGGGGCACGCACCTGGGGTGAGAACGGCTGGCTTGATCTGGTCCAAGATGCTAACAGAGAGTCAATTGTTACAGACCTTCCGGGCCACGGAGCTAGTTACCACATTGCAAGTAATATGACCTACGAGAAATGTTATGAGTCAGTTTTAAGCTCCATTTCCACGCCCCCTGTAGATGCAATTGGTTTCTCACTAGGCGCACGGCTGCTCCTCACAGTCGCTAGTAAGAACCCTGATACTTTTCGTAAACTCGTACTATCTGGGATCGGAGATAACCTCTTCTCAGTAGATAAGACAAGATATAAAAATATTCGTGATGGGATCGAAGGGAAGCCTAATCCTAGTAACCCTGAATCTCGTTATTTTAACCAGTTGTCTGAAGCCGTCGATATTAACCGATTAGCAATACAAGAACTCATAAACTCTCCTCAGTCACCACTTGCGGTAGATCAATTAAGAGAAGTTAATTGCCCCGTTCTAGTAGTAATTGGCGAAAATGATTTTTCTGCTCCGGCTACAAAACTCTTAGAATCATTGCCGAATGCAACATATTTAGAATTAAAAGGTGTCGACCACTTTGCAACTCCTAAGAATTTCTCGTTCATGGAGGCAGCATTAAAGTTTATAGACGCAGAGCCTCAATGGTAATGACTACCGCATTTGCTGAAGACTTGGTGTAACAGGGCTTGGGAGTTGAGAGACTCCTTGCAACCAACTGTCAACTGCCGAGGCGCAAGATCGCCCTTCAGCTATAGCCCACACGATAAGGCTTTGACCCCTGCCTGCATCGCCTGCTACGAATAATCCGTCAACATTAGTCATCCAATTAGCGTCTCTAGCAATATTACCTCTTGCGTCTAATTCTACTCGCAGTTCTGTTACCAACGAAGATGAGTCAGGGCCAACAAAGCCCATAGCAAGACACACCAGATTAGCTTTATGGATTTCCGTGGTACCTGGGATTTCCACGAAATCTAACCTGCCATCAATATTTTCTTTTTTGACTTGGATTGTCTCCAGTCCAGTTACTGCCCCATTCTCCCCAATGAACTGTGTTGTATTAATCGAGTAGATTCTTTCTCCGCCCTCTTCATGTGCAGATGATGTTCGCATCATTAAAGGCCATGTTGGCCAAGGGGTACTGTGATCTCTGCCCTCGGGAGGTTTTGGCATAATCTCAAATTGTTTAACAGAAGCAGCCCCATGGCGATGAACCGTTCCTAGGCAATCAGCGCCAGTGTCTCCACCCCCTATTATGATTACGTCCTTACCAAGTGCTGAGAAGGGATGGTCCTCATAATCTCCTTCCTGCACTCGATTGGCTGGTTCAAGGAATTCCATGGCTTGGTAAATTCCATCAAAATCTCGACCAGGTATTGGTAGATCTCTCCAGTTCGTGGAGCCTATGGCTAAGATAACTGCATCGTGGCCAGACTGGATTTCTTGATAACTGATATCGGTACCAACGTTTACGTTTGTAACAAATTTTGTTCCCTCAGCTTCCATTTGTTTTATTCTGCGATCAATGTATTGCTTTTCCATTTTAAATTCAGGTATCCCATAACGAAGAAGACCGCCGATTCTGTCACTTTTCTCAAGGACTGTGACATCGTGGCCGGAACGCGATAGTTGCTGAGCCGCTGCTAAACCAGCGGGGCCTGAGCCTATGACAGCGACACTTTTGCCGGTCCGTTTATGAGCCAGAACAGGTTTTATCCAACCTTCGTTCCAGGCTCTTTCAACGATCTCTACTTCAACTTGCTTGATAGTGACAGGGTCTTCATGAATTCCTAGAACACAAGCTGCCTCACAGGGAGCTGGACATAAGCGACCTGTAAATTCGGGAAAATTATTTGTTGCATGTAGTGCATCTATAGCTTCTCGCCAATTATTTTTATAGACCAAATCGTTCCAATCTGGTATCAGATTTCCTAGAGGGCAACCATTATTGCAGAAGGGTATACCACAATCCATGCACCGAGAGGCCTGCTTTTGTAGCGATTCGTTACTGAACGGTTCATAGACTTCTTTCCAATCACGAATACGAACCGGCACAGGCCGACGCTGAGGCATTTCTCTGCCATGACGGATAAATCCCCGTGGGTCGCCCATCTATTTCCTTTCGCTCGTCGTTACCGACATAACTGCTGCAGTCACATCTGCACCTGACTGTTCTGCATTAGCCATTGCTTCTAGCACCTGCTTGTAGTGCCTTGGCATAACTTTAACGAAGCTAGAACTTGCCCTAGGCCAAGAATCAATTATTTCTTTGGCGACTAAGGAAGATGTTTCAAGACTATGCATGGCTAATGTTTCTCTGATGAAGGAAGCATCGTTCTCGTCTAAATCTTCAAGATCAACTAGTTCAGAATTTACTTTTGATGGGAAAGTCCCATCCTGATCGTAGACATATGCAACTCCGCCGGACATTCCAGCGGCGAAATTTCTTCCTGTTGGACCTAAAACAATAACTTTTCCACCGGTCATGTACTCGCAACCGTGGTCCCCGATACCCTCGACTACTGCTGTCACCCCTGAATTTCTTACGGCGAAACGCTCACCAACTTGTCCCCTAATGAACATTTCTCCTGAGGTTGCCCCGTATAGTAGGACGTTTCCGGCTATAACATTTTCTTCGGGCTTAAATGTTGATTCACTTGGTGGATACAAAATTACGCGCCCTCCACTTAACCCCTTCCCTACGTAATCGTTTGCGTCACCCTCTAGACGCAAAGTTATGCCCTTTGGTACAAATGCTGCAAAACTGTTTCCGGCTGAGCCATTGAATTTCACCTGTATCGTGTCATCTGGCAATCCCTCACCACCCCACTTCTTTGTCAAGTGATACCCAAGCATTGTTCCTACAGTGCGGTTAACATTGCGAATGGGGAGCTCCAAGTTGACTTTGTCCCCGTGCCTTAAAGCTCCTTCAGAAAGTTGTATGAGTGTCTGATCTAGCGCTTGGTCTAAACCGTGGTCTTGTTCCTCGTTGCAGTATCGAATCGCTTCAGAACTTAACGGAGGTTGATAAAGAATTGGAGAAAGATCAAGCCCTTCTGCTTTCCAGTGCTCAATGCCATCTGTGACATCGAGACATTCAGCCCTTCCAACTGCTTCTTTGAGTGTTCGGAAACCCAAAGCAGCTAAAAGCTCTCTCACTTCTTCTGCAACAAATTCCATGAAATTGACCACATGGTCAGCCTGTCCAGCGAATTTTTTTCTTAAGTCCGGATTTTGACTAGCAATACCGACTGGACATGTATCTAAATGGCAAACTCGCATCATCACACAACCCATAACAACAAGTGGGGCTGTTGCAAATCCAAACTCTTCGGCTCCTAGTAGTGCAGCGATCATTACATCTCTGCCCGTTTTCAACTGGCCGTCACATTGAACAACAATTCGATCACGTAAATTATTCAATAAAAGAGTTTGTTGAGTCTCAGCGAGACCTAGTTCCCAAGGCGTTCCAGCATGCTTGATAGAGGTGAGAGGCGATGCCCCTGTTCCCCCATCATGCCCTGATATTAAAACCACATCTGCATGAGCCTTTGAAACTCCTGCCGCAACAGTTCCTACACCAAGCTCAGAGACTAATTTTACATGGACTCGAGCTTCGGGATTTGCATTTTTGAGATCATGTATTAACTGAGCTAAATCTTCAATCGAATATATGTCATGATGCGGAGGAGGCGAGATTAAATCGACTCCTGGCGTTGAATGACGAACTTCAGCGATCCACGGCCAAACTTTATGACCCGGAAGCTGACCACCTTCTCCCGGTTTCGCTCCTTGGGCCATTTTGATCTGTATATCGTCAGCATTAACTAAATACTCGCTTGTTACTCCAAATCTTCCAGAGGCTGCTTGTTTGATAGCCGATCGACGGAGATCTCCATTTTCATCCGGTATGTATCTCTTAGAGTCTTCACCGCCCTCACCAGTATTTGACTTAGCACCTATTCGGTTCATAGCTATTGCTAATGTTTCATGAGCCTCTGCGGAGATTGACCCATACGACATAGCACCAGTAGAAAATGTTTTCATGATTTCACTTGCAGGTTCAACTTCGTTGATTGGTATAGGGTCCTTAACTCCTGACCTAAATTTAAATAGTCCTCGGAGGGTTGCAAGATCTCTTGCTTGTTCATCAACACGCTTCGTATATTCTTTGAATATGTCATACCGTCTTTCTTGCGTCGCATGTTGCAATTTAAAAATAGTTTCAGGATTGAATAGGTGAAATTCACCTTCTCGTCGCCACTGATATTCCCCACCGGCTATTAGGTTTCGGTGGGCTCTATGGGAAGGAACTTTTGGAAAGGCAATTAGATGTCGTAATCTGATTTCTTCCGCTAGTTGGGCATACCCGACTCCACCTAACCTGCTCATTGTGCCCGGGAAAGCATCTATAATTAGCGATTGCCCTAAACCTATTGATTCAAAAATTTGTGAACCGATATAACTTCGGACCGTTGAAATCCCCATTTTCGACATCACTTTCAGAACGCCTTTGTCGCATGCTTTTACATAATTTGCATGAGCCATTTCGGTTGTCAATCCTTGGTCAACCTCTTGTTCTTGACGTTGCACAAGGTCGGTAATAGTTTCAAAAGCAAGATAGGGATTTACTGCATTTGCTCCGTAGCCGAGCAAAAGACAAAGATGGTGAATTTCGCGCATTTCGCCAGTTTCGATTATCAAACTCACTTGGGAACGCGATTTTTGTCTTACTAGGTGATGGTGTACTGCCGCTGTGGCTAAGAGGGCTGGTATCGGTGCATGACTAGCACTGGCTCCTCTGTCCGAGAGTACAAGTAGATTCTTTCCGTCTTTTATGGCTTGTGTTGCGAATGCGCGAATATTTTCAATGGCGGCCCGCAAACCGCTTCCGCCTTCATCTACAGCATATACACAAGGGATTATCTGTGATTTAAAATTCTCTAGTCCATCCTGCCCGCTGATTTCACCATCGATATCTAATATATTCATAAGCTCGGTATTGAGGAGCACTGGGTGATTTATGAATATTCGGCGAACAGATTCCGGTGTTGGATCTAACAGGTTTCTTTCTGGACCTAACCACCCGCAGGTAGATGTGACGATTTCTTCCCGGATTGCGTCTAAAGGCGGATTAGTCACTTGAGCAAATAACTGCTGAAAGTAATCATAGATGAGCCTAGGCTTGCTAGAAAGCACAGCTACAGGAGTGTCTGTACCCATTGAGCCAATCGCTTCTTTTCCAAACTGATACATCGGAGATAATAAGAGCTTTATCTCTTCGTTTGTATAACCAAATAGTTTCTGTCGCGTGAGCAGGCTACTATCTTCGGGTCTTGGGACATGTCGTTCTGGCAGATCACTCAGGTCTACCTGATTTTCTTTAAGCCATGATCCGTAGGGTCGTTGAGAGACAAGCTTTGATTTAATCTCTTCGTCTCTTACAATTCGTCCTTCAGTTGTGTCAATGAAAAACATTTTTCCGGGCTGCAGTCGTCCTTTTTCGATTATCTTTTCAGGGGCTACGTCTACTACTCCAACTTCAGATGCCATAATTACGAGATCATCATCTGTAACCCAATATCTTGATGGACGAAGCCCGTTTCTGTCTAAGACAGCGCCAACTACTGTGCCGTCAGTAAATATTATTGATGCAGGCCCATCCCATGGTTCCATTCTGGCAGACTGATATTTGTAGAAATCCTTTAAGGACTGGTCCATGCTTTCATGATTTTCCCAAGGCTCAGGGATCATCATTAGAACTGCTTCTTGTAATGGGTAGCCGGCTAGCACCAGCAGCTCTAGGCATTCGTCAAAAGCGGCAGTGTCAGATGCGCCGGGAGTGCAAATTGGAAATAAGCTCTCCAGTTCAGTATCCAGAAGATCTGACTGCATTAATGCTTCGCGTGCACGCATCCAGTTTCTATTTCCTTGAACTGTGTTGATTTCCCCATTGTGAGCGACAAATCGATAAGGATGAGCCAGTGGCCATGATGGAAAGGTGTTCGTGGAAAATCTTGAGTGCACCAATGCTAGTGCGCTTTCTACTCTAGGGTCTTTGAGGTCTCGGTAGAAATCCCCTAGCTGCGGAGTTGTTAGCATTCCCTTGTAGACGAATGTTCTTGAAGAGAGGCTCGGGAAATAGACACCTTGATGTGTTTTAGACATTCCGCCCATCCCTTGGGTAGCCACATCTATATGTTCAAAGACGATTTCATTTTCGCAGCGTTTACGAAGAATGTATGCACGTCTGTCAAGGGCTATTCCTTCAAGTAAATTCCCATCCACTGAAGTAGCGGCAATGAACAGTTGCAAGAACTTAGGCATTGTTCCGAGTGCGCCACTTCCTAGGAAAGAGCTGTCAACTGGGACTTCTCGCCAACCCAGCACTTCTAAATTTAAATCTGATGCAATTGCTTCGGTTTGATTGATTGCCAAATCACATTTACTGTCATCTTGAGGCATAAATGCTATACCGGTTGCGAAGTGTCCCTTTGGCGGAAGCTCAAAATTTACGACTTCTCTTAAGAATTTATCGGGAACTTGTATGAGGATTCCAGCACCATCTCCCGTGTTCTTCTCTGCCCCTAATGCACCTCGATGTTGTAACTGACATAGGGCGGCAATTCCAGAGGACACTATTTCGTGAGTTGCTCGCCCCTTTAAGTCCGCTATGAAGTTAACACCGCAGGAATCATGTTCGAATGCAGGATTATAGAGGCCCTGTTCTGTAGGCAAATCTGGATTTATATTACTTTTCACACGTTTCCTTTGGTGCTGTACGACTAGGACAGCGTGAGGCGACGTTGACCCAGCTAGCTATAGCTTATCAATTCTAACAAAGTTTTAACTAGTCGAAATACGTAAGTAGCTGTTGACAATTATTAAAGGCATGCTGTTTAGGTGAATACCTTACGGGATAACGACAATGAGTTGTTCAAATTTCTAAATAATTCTACTTCTCCCTACCATGCTGTTCAGAACGTGCGAGAATATTTACTCGAAGCAGACTTTACGCAATTGGACGAGCAGACACCTTGGGAGTTATCAACGGGCGGCTATTTTATTGAGCGTGATGGGAGTATAGCTGCATGGTACTTCCGGGACTTAAAGGAAGCATCGAATGGATTAGCTATCGTCGCAGCGCATACGGATAGCCCAAATCTTCGTTTAAAACCTGTTCTGAAGGGTCATCAAGTTGGCTTATCTCAATTTGGTGTAGAAGTCTATGGTGGCGCTTTACTCAATAGTTGGCTTGATAGAGATTTAGGAATTTCTGGTCGACTCATCACACTTTCAACAGGTGGAGTTATTGAAGAAAACTTAGTGCAGATCAATGAACCGCTTGCGAAGATTCCCCAACTTGCCATCCACTTAAATAGATCTGTCAACGAAAACGGGCTAATCCTTAATCCCCAACAACACCTTCGACCTATCTGGAATGATACTTCTTCAGATACTACGAATCTTATTGATTTCATTTCGGCTGCCGCTGGAATTGATCGCCACCGTATCCGGTCTTGGGATTTGATGCTCCATGACCTCCAGAAGGCAAGCTTTGTTGGCGCTGACAAACAATGGATAGCTTCAGCCCGCATTGATAACCTCATATCTTGTTACGCTTCATTATCATCTTTCATCAAGAGTGTCTCTGATCAACAATTTAAAAGAATGCCGATCCTTTGCCTATTTAATCATGAGGAGGTAGGTAGTACTTCTGCTGCAGGCGCAGCTGGGAACCTGTTACCGTTGTTAATTCACCGGATCTTCAGAGGTATTGATCAATCAGAGGCCCTGGCTAAATCAACGTTGGTCTCTGCTGATGGCGCCCATGCAACTCATCCTAATTATCTTGAAAAACATGATTTAGACCACGAAATCCGAATGAACGCTGGGATAGCCATTAAACGGAATAGCAACGAGCGGTATGCAACGAGTGCAATCGGACAGGCAACTGCGCAGAATATCTGCGAGGGCAATAATATCCCCTACCAATTGTTTAGCAATAGAAGTGACCTTGCCTGTGGATCAACTATCGGGCCCATTAGCTCTGCGAATTTAGGCATCAGCACGATTGATCTTGGCGTACCACAATTATCTATGCACTCCACACGGGAGTTATGTGGCGAAAGCGATGTGTCGGCCCTTGAAAACTTTTTATTTAATTTTTTTGAAAGCTGATTACCTAACTTTTAATCTGTCGACAAGTGACAGAAACATAAGAAGAACAGCGTAGATCTCAAGCCGTCCGATGATCATCAGTATCGCAATGATTGATCGGCTACCTCTCTCAAATTCTAAAAAATTCGATGTTGGCCCAGCTTCTCCTAGAGCCGGCCCCATATTGCTCATTGCCGAAATTGTTCCGCTGAGAGATGTTACTAAATCTTCGTTGAAAAAGAACGTTAATGAAACGGTTCCGAGTATGACTAACGAAATGAATAAAGCAATAAATCCTAGTATTGAAGCCACAACTTTTTCTTCAATCTTCTCTTTACCAACCTTTATCGGGTATTCTCCACTGGGTCTTCGAATCAATTTCAACTCTCTTGAAAGAGCCTTGAAGCCGATTTGCATTCGGAAAATTTTCATCCCGCCAGCTGTGGAGCCAAACGTACCTCCAACTGTCATTAGAAATAGGAGCAATAATTGACTTGCTGTCCCCCATAAAACAAAATTGCCTATTCCATCAGGTCGGACATTCCCAAACCCTGTGCTACTTGCAAGGGTAACTACGTTAAATAATGAATCGCGAAAAGCTGTACCAACATCAACCGATTCCATTAACCAATTCATAAGGAATATCACTCCGATAAACGACAACGTAATCCTGACGTACAGATTCCATTCTGAAGAGCGAGTAAAAACTCGAAAATTACCCTTACTCTTCCAGAATTTATATTGAAGGTTGTAGTTCATTGCTCCGATAAACATTCCGAATACGATGATTAACTCAACAATGTAAGAATCAAAACTTCCTATTGAACCATTCTTTGTTGAGAATCCTCCGATAGCTGCGGTTGAAAGCCCATGAGCTACAGCATCATAAAGGCCCACACTTGGGGTAGCCCAAAGGAGTAATGCAATCGTGATCGTCACTCCGAAATACACAAGCCAAAGTGATTTAGCTGTATCAATAGATCGTGCACGCAACTTATCTGATTCATGACCCGGGGACTCTGCAGTCATTAACTGAAGTCCACCCACTCCTAAACTTGGCAAGACAGTCACTGCCAGCACAATGATACCCATGCCTCCATACCATTGCGTAAGTTGACGCCAAAAGAGGATACCGCTACTGGTAGCTTCAATATCTCGGAGAACTGTTGACCCAGTGGTAGAAAATCCAGAAATCGTTTCAAACAGGGCATTATCAATTCGCGACCAAGGAAAGACGCCAGCAAAAAGATATGGGAGCATTCCAATTAAAACACACCCGACCCAACTCCACGCAACTACTGAGAAAATAGCTTTAGGCCTATCCATTGAGTCATCTGCAATCGATGTGACAGCCCTGAGCGTTAAACCTAACACTGCAGCAATTACAGCAGTGGCGAATAAAGAAAATTCATGGTGCGAATCAGCAGAAAACCACTCAATTAACCCAGAAATTACCAATCCGGGCGTGAGAAAAAGAAGAGTGAGCCCAATTATATTTATTGTTGCAGACTCGAATAACCCCTCAAGAAGAAACCGTCTAGGGAATTTCATCATTAGTCCCCTCACTGGAAATTAATCCGCGTAAATTCAATTTGATTGATTGCGATAATTTCAGAACCATATATGCAGCAGGAAGTATTGAAAGTCGCCCCACTACCATCAAGAGACTAAGAGTAAAATTTCCTATAATCCCGTATTCAATCGCCAAGGTAGCTTCAGCAATTGGTGGCCCTGCAGTGACGAATGCTGATAAGGAAACAGCTATGGAATCTTCAATTCGTAGCGACTCGTTATCGAGCGAAAGCAAGAATGAGCCCATAGCAATGATAAATATAAAGATGGCTGTATACCCTTGAAGTTTGTCAAGTTCCCGCTCATTCACTACTTCACCACTCACTTTGATTTTCCTTATTGCTTGCCTGTTGTATTTACGCGTCAACTCTCTGCGCAAATATTTAATCAATGCAATGAGCCGATGAACTCCAAAGCCACTACCTGGTGACCCAGCCATTCCACCTGTCGCAAGAAGCAATAAGGCAATAGCGCTAATTCCTGATGAAAATTCCCATCCTTTATTGACAAAACCAGTTGTGCTCAACAGTGATGCGACCTTAAAAAACGCATCACGTACTTGATAGCTAAAGGAACCTAGAAAGTCTCCCTTTAGCCAAAAGAGTACTGCCCCACCGAAGAACATCAGTAAGTAGAGGCGCAATTCATTGTTGGATTTAATATTGTGGAGCTTCCTTTTACCGATCCACCAGATAACACCTAGATTAAGACCTCCTAAAAACATTGCGCATATCAAAACCCACTCAATGGGCCCCGATTGAAAAGAAGATACTGACGATACCTTCGTACTGAAACCTCCCGTAGAGGAAGCAGTTAACGAATGCACAAAGGAATCAAAAAATCCCATTCCCGCAACTTTTAAAGCAACGAATACGCATATTGTAAGACCGCCATAAAGAATGCTGATTTCCTGCATACGCTTTAATGGTTTTCGCGAAAATATTTTAGGCCCGTAACCCGCAGATGGATTATCACCGCTCGAGCTTATTGGAGTAGCTACAAAAACTAGGAATAGGGCAGCTAAGCCTCCCGCCCATTGTGTTAACGACCTGAGAACATTAACTGACGTAGGCAAAGACTCCGGGTTAAGGGTTGAAATTGCTGTTGTAGTTATTCCGGATGTTGATTCAAGAATAGCTACATCAATTGTGTCAACTACACCGGAAGCTAATAACAGAATTGATTTGAATGCTATGAAACTCAAAAGGAAATAGAAACTAAAAGAAAAGACTTCCGATGGGTTATTAAGCTCGAATATTTTTACACTTTTAAAATTTAGTAATGCAAATAACGCTAGAAAAGAACCAGAAATGATCAAGACAATAGAGACCCTTCCGCCAGCGCCAGAGGGATAATCTGCAAAACCTGAAACAATCGAGATAGCGCCTAGCGTGATAGATGCAAAAAGCATAGAACCGTAGTTGCCTTGCAACCTATGAGAGCTTTTGAGGTTCCGCATCTGAGTTAATTTTAGTGTGGCTACGCGCATTGGGGAACTCAATGACACCGTAACTAGTCTTCGGAAGATTCTGAAATAAAATAATCTTTCCGTATAGCATCAACCTGTTCAGGCGGGGCTATAAGGAGAACAGTGTCATTAGCCTGCAATTGAGTTGACCCTCTCACGATAGATGGTTCATCATCGCGAATAAATGCCCCTATTAATACATCTCTTGGCAGCTTAAGCTCACTCACCTTCTTTTCAACAGCTCTGCTTTGCGCACCAACCTTAAGTTCGACTACCTCAAAATCCTGACCAACGCCCAAGAAGGTTGCCACATCTTTTACATCATGAACATACCTGAGAACTCGATTTGCACTTGCAGTAACTGGTGAGAGCGTTGAATCAACATCGGCGAAATCAAGCACATCCATCAGTTTAAGTTTATGAAGGATAGCTATAGTTCGGTCAGTACCTAGCGACTTTGCGTACATGCAGGAGAGAACGTTAGCTTCGTCTTTACCTGTAAGTGCTACAGCAGCATCATATTTGCCAGCATCAATTTCAGAAATGAACTGTGCATCAGTGATGTCTCCTTTTCGAATATCTACTCCATCAAGTTTCTCAGCTAATTCTTCTGCCCTGGCCGAGTCAGATTCCACTAACGTAACCTCGCGAAATTTCATTTTTATAAGTCGTCTCGCCAAAAATTCCCCTGTGCGCCCCCCACCCAAAAGGAGGATACGTTTATTTTTCTTGCGTTTAAATCCTAGAGTTTCAAGAACTTTACTCTTTTCGCTTCCTTTGATCACAAGCCATATGTGGTCCCCTGCTTGAAGAGTTTCTTCAGATCGGGGAATATTAGCTTCCCCTTCACGACGCAGGGCCGCTACCAAGAAACTCCAATCTGGTTCATATTCAGCTCCTATCTGAGATAGGGACTTCCCACAGAAATCGGCTTCGGCAGTAATAGTTACACCAATAACTACAACTTGACCTCCACCCAATGTTGCAATTTCATCTGCACCCCAGGAATCGAGCAGTTCGGATATCTCTCGCGCAGTATCTTCATCAGGGTCAAAAATAAGATCAGGTCGCTCGCCCCCCAAGAACCAAGGCTCTTCTTTAGAGGAGGCTTTAATTTCATCGGCTTCAATTCGAATTATTGATTTCTCTACCCCCCTATTGCGAGCGTAAAGATTAGCTAACAAATTAACTTCATCGTTTGACGAAACTGCTACTAAAAGATCTGCCTCATCAATACCAGCCATTTCAAGCACCTCTGGGTGGCTTCCACTGCCTTTGACCATGGTTGCATCCAGAACGCCATCTAATTGTTTAATGCGAGCAGAGTCAGGGTCAATGACTGAAACATTCATACTTTGCGTTTGGTGCTTGGGGTCAGTAAGCAGGCGTGTTATATATGCTCCTACTTCCCCAGCCCCTATTACAACTATGTTCACTTCTATTTGGTAACAGTTTTCTGCCTAGAAATCACAGATACTTCAAAAAAAATGATTTCTTTCACCACAAATTACTTGAAATACTTACCAAAGCTTCTGCTTCCATATAGAATTCCCGATTGTACTTGTAAGAGAATTAATAAGTCTTTTACCCAGTTAAGAGGAGCAACATTGGAATCAATCCCCTACCTAGCTTTAGTTAGCGCCCTTGCCGCCTTGGCATTGGCATCATATTTTTTCTCAACAGTTAAGGCAGCACCAGCTGGAAATGACCGAATGGTCTTCCTGATGACCGAAATTCAGAAGGGAGCTAAGGCCTTTCTTCGGCAAGAGTACACATGGGTGTCATTCTTCGTCATCGCAATGATTATTCTATTGGCAATTGTTATTGCGCCTCTTGCTTCTGTCTCGTATGTAATTGGGGCAATACTATCTGCTTCGGCCGGCTATATCGGTATGACCGTAGCTACTATGGCCAATGCACGAACAACGGAAGCCGCAAAAGAAGGACCTGCAAAAGCTTTGCCAGTCGCTTACAGAGGTGGAGCCGTAATGGGCTTTTCTGTGGCGGGACTGGCTCTCCTCGGTCTGATGTTCGTGTACCTCTTATTCGTTATCTGGCTTGAGGTAGACGATGCATTTGAAATCGTTACCGCCTATGGGTTAGGAGCATCATCAATTGCTCTCTTCTCTCGAGTCGGTGGAGGTATCTACACCAAGGCTGCGGATGTCGGAGCGGACCTTGTTGGAAAAGTGGAAGCCGGGATTCCTGAGGACGACCCCCGAAACCCTGCCACTATTGCTGACAATGTTGGGGACAACGTAGGAGATGTCGCTGGAATGGGAGCCGACTTATTTGAGTCCTATGCAGGATCAATAATAGCACCGGTAGCCCTTACCGCTTTTGCAGTAACAGGCGGACTAGAAGCTGCTGACGCAACTTCATCAGGTGTAATTGGGCAACTAATGTTTCCTATGGCTATTGCACTTGTTGGTATGATCGCTTCAATACTCGGTTCTTTTCTAGTCAAGGGCGGTGACTCAACTGACTCCAAAGCCCTAAGTCATGCATTGCATAGAGGAACAAACGTAGCTATGGGGCTTACAATAGTGGGAACCGTAGGAATATCGTTCTGGTTGTTTGACTCAGCCCAAGGTAACCCAATCGGTCTAGCTATTTCAGTTATAGGCGGACTTATTGTCGGATGGGCACTTGGAAAAACAGCTGAATTCTATACCTCTGATCACTTTGGCCCAGTTAAGAAGATCGCTGCTCAATCAGAAACAGGGCCGGCAACAACCGTTCTTAGTGGAATAAGTGCTGGCATGGTTTCCGTCGCTGCCTCTGTGATTCTAGTACTAGCAGGTATCGGTGTAGCTTATTGGGGAGGGGAAGAAACCCTCGGTAATGGAATATACGGTATAGCAGTCGCTGCTATTGGAATGCTAGCTACCACTGGAGCAGTCGTATCTGTGGACGCATACGGCCCTATTGCTGACAATGCTGGAGGCATAGCCGAAATGGCTGAACTTGATCCATCAGTTCGAGAAGTCACGGACGCTTTAGATTCCCTCGGAAACACGACCGCTGCGATTGCAAAAGGTTTTGCTGTTGGATCTGCAGCTCTCACAGCGCTTGCGCTATTCAAGAGCTTTGAATTAGCAGTTCAGCAAGCTGGAGGCTCATTGACACTAAACGTAGGCGAAGTTGATGTCTTCATCGGATTATTCTTAGGCGCTGGCCTTCCTTTCCTCTTTGCCGCATTAACAATTGATGCGGTTGGTCGTGCTGCAACAGCAATGATCGAAGAGGTTCGACGACAATTCCGCGAAGTTCCGGGCCTACGGGAAGGGAAGGAAGGAGTCACTCCTGACTCAGCTAGATGTGTTGCAATCTCAACAGAGGCTTCGCTCAAAGAAATGATTATCCCTGGCTCCTTAGCCGTTGTCGTACCGTTGGTTGTCGGATTCATTGACATAGATGCTTTAGGCGGATTATTGGCTGGAGCACTTGTAACCGGATTCGCTTTAGCTATATTTATGGCAAATGCCGGCGGCGCATGGGATAACGCTAAGAAATATATCGAAGCCGGCAACCATGGAGGTAAAGGCTCTGATCCCCACAAGGCAGCTGTTGTTGGAGACACTGTGGGAGACCCCTTCAAGGATACTTCAGGACCGGCAATGAACATTCTCCTCAAAGTCATGACAATTGTGTCACTCGTTTTTGCTTCAGCTTTCGTCTAAGAGCAAGCTCGTATTAATGTAGCTGGATGCCATTCATTACGGTAAACGGCATTCAGCTATATTACGAAATCGACGGCGACGGACCGCCGTTGATGATCATAAGTGGGACCGGAGCCGACCTGCGAAACCCGAGACCCGAAAATCCGACTTTAAATGGTTTCCGAGTGTTACGTTATGACCAACGCGGACTAGGACAAACTGCGAGCCCGAAGAGCACTTACACAATGGCAGATTACGCCGATGATGCAGCATCTCTTTTAGACAGACTTGGAATAAACCGCATCAACGTAATAGGCATTTCCTTTGGAGGAATGGTCGCCCAACACTTAGTAACGCGCTTTCCAAACAAGGTGAATAAGTTAGTACTTGCCTGCACATCACCTGGTGGCAATAATTTTTCATCATTTGATTTAAGAAAAATAGTTTCAAACTCACAAAATCAGGTCGAATCTTGGCTTCGATTACTAGATTCAAGATACAACAATCCCGAAGAGAACCTCCCCGTCCTGACGATGGTCAAAGCTGCATTACATACGAATACAAGGCTGTTCCCCCATTTGATAACCGATGGGTTAACTCGCCAACTTGATGCCAGATCAGGGCACGACTGTATAAATGATTTGAGAGATATCCCTCACCAAACATTGATTGTTGGGGGGCGGTACGACGATATTGCACCCCTTGAAAACCTATTAGAGATGCATAGACTAATCAAGAATTCCCAACTGCAGATCTTTGAAGGCGGCCATCTTTTCCTTATGCAAGATAAACAGGCTTGGCCAGCGATTACATCTTTTCTTGTGTCAGAAAGCGATACGCTAAAGGCGTGAACTTAACTGATAGCTATAAACAGCAACGACTCAAAGTAGTTCTGCTGTACGGAGGTAATTCCCCGGAACACGAGGTCTCGCGCACATCGGCACTTCATGTCGTTAAGTCTATAGACCTCAAAAGGTACGAAACTCATTTGGTAGCTATCGATAAATCTGGGATTTGGTATGAGTTCAAACGTGACCTTTCGACACAGGATCAATCCAGTCTTGATCGGCCTCTCCCAATTGAGGGACACCAAATAAATCCCGTTGAGTATCTTTCTGCATTTAATTCGATGGAAATAATTGTCTTTCCAGTCCTTCATGGGCCAAATGGGGAAGACGGCACCATACAAGGATTTCTTGAACTCTTTGACATTACCTACGTTGGCAGTGGTGTTCTATCCTCAGCACTATGTATGGATAAAATAAAATGTAAACAGCTGCTATACGCACACAACGTACCACAAACTAAATGGGTAAGTATTCACAAGAGCTCAATCGCTGACCTGAAGGAACATTCCATAAATCTAGATGGTGACTTATTCGTTAAACCGGCAAATATGGGGTCTTCTATTGGAATCTCAAAGGTTACAGACCGAAAGAATATAAAGAAAGCCCTCTCGAAAGCAGCAGAATACGATGAGTGGATAATCGTTGAAGAAGCAATCAATGGTAGAGAAATTGAGGTAGCAATTCTCGAAGATGGAGAGCTGGCAGCATCGGTGCCGGGAGAAATCATCCCGGGCGCAGACTTTTATGATTACGAAGATAAATATGAAGACGGTGCGACTCTACAGATACCAGCGCCATTAACAGATGACGAAGTACTAAAGGTCCAGGAACTTGCAATAACAGTATTTAAATTATTGAACTGCCGAGATCTCGCGAGAGTTGATTTCTTTTACAAGGAATCAGAAAAGGAATGGCTAGTCAACGAAGTAAATACTATGCCCGGATTCACCCCAATTTCTATGTATCCAAAGCTTTGGAGCGCAACCGGAATACCTTACGAAGTACTTGTAAATCCCCTACTAAACGAGCCTCACCAGAAGAGATTCAAGGGATAAGAGCAATTTTCAAGAACCTGAGTAACTCTTTACGCCTGATTGCGACATCTCTTATTGTCGATTCTTCTCCTAATGCCTCAAATAACTTAACCTCTGCAGCTGCTCCCATAATCGTTGAATACGCAGAAAGCACGAGTAACTCCGGATCTGACTTCCTAACTCTTCCCGCTTTCATCTCCTCGGTTAACCACATTGTTGCACCTTCAAGAAGAGGCCTTATTCCATCAACTGCATACGTTAATACTGGAGGGCCTAAACGAGTCACTTCTCTCAGCAATCCCAGTAATTCAGGTCGGTTATTTGCTAAGCGAAATACTCGCTTCACTATAGACTCAATTCTATCCCACCCATGAGAACTTTTTCGTATCGCCTTATCAAGAGCTGTTGACAAATCCGTAATGGCTTGCCTTACACATGCCTCAAGCAATAGTTCTTTCGAAGCATAATGATAAAGAATAGATTGCTTTCGAATATCTAGAGATCTCGCGAGATCGTCAAGACTGGTTGAATCATAACCAGATTCACCAAATGCCACCGTAGCCTTTTGTAAGATTCGATCTGAAGTCTCCACGATTGGATTGTACCATTGCCTACCAAGTGGTAGAAATAGAGTGTGATAAAGGAATCGCTTCGCGGCAAAAAGATAGCCATAACTGGATCCACCGGATTTCTTGGAACTGCCCTAGTAGAACTTCTACTTCGAGAAATTGATGATATTCAGTTGCGACTTTTGATACGACCATCTGGTAAGCGTTCAGCATCAAAGCGCCTTGAGAGAGACATCCTACGAAATGACGCATTTGATCAGTTGAGAGAAGCACTAGGTGCAGAAGGTTTTGATAACTTAACCGTCAAGGCAGTCGAAGCATTGTCCGCAGACATTTCGTTAGATAATTTAGGCCTTGACGACGCTGGACTTCAAGAACTCAGCGAATGTGACATTGTAATTCATAGTGCCGCAGCTGTAAGTTTCGACGAACCATTGGACCGAGCGGCGGAAGTTAACCTTATGGGCCCTGTTCGTTTAGTGGAGACGTTACAGAGCCTTGACGTAAAACCTCACCTAGTGATGGTAAGTACGTGTTACGTGGCTGGAAATAGAAAAGGGACTGCACATGAGAAACCTCTTTCACAGAGTCCGTTCTACGTTCCGTTAAACTGGCGAGAAGAAACTGAGGCAGCGCGTAGGACAAGGTCGTACACAGAAGATGACAGTCGACGAAGCGAAAATCTCGAAAAGTTCCGAGCTGAAGCAAAGAGCGAATTAGGTGCGCCGGGAATTTCGTTAATAGCCACCAAAACCGAGCAGATTCGTGAACGATGGGTTAAAGATAAAATGGTAGAAGCTGGAAGGGAACGAGCCACCTCACTTGGCTTTCCAGATGCCTACGCTTTTACTAAAGCTATGGCCGAACAAGCGGTTCAAGAAGTTTGTGGTGACATACCATTATCGATAGTGCGCCCTTCAATCATCGAATCATCATGGGGTGAACCTAAATCGGGTTGGATAAGAGGTTTCAGGATGGCTGAACCTATTATTTTAAACTTCGGTCGAGGAACCCTCAAGGAGTTCCCTGGAATCCCTGAAGGTGTAGTTGACATAATCCCCGTTGACCTCGTTGCGTCTGCAATAGTTGCTGTTGCCGCACAAGACAAACCCTCCGATCCGTTTGTGGTTCAAGTTGCAAGCGGTGCCTGCAATCCAATAAAAATAGGGATCTTAGCTGATTACGTCCATGAATTCTTTGGTAACTTTCCAATCCTTGATGAGAAGAACCAACCCATAACCCCCTCAAAATGGGAATTTCCAGGTCGCGGACGCGTAGTGACACAATTGACTCGGGCAAAACGTATCTTACAAGCCGCTGAAAATGGACTTCACAAGCTCCCCATTAGAGGAAATCAGGCAATGATAGTGGCCGACTTAGAACAAAAGCGTAACGAATTAGATAAAGCTATGGAGTACATCACTCTGTATGGAAAATATGTTGAATGCGAAGCAATCTACGACGTAGCAAATCTCCTTCATTTGTGGGATTC
>MDSY01064539.1_pt1 | contig 18965 bp, 18 predicted proteins | sample 811131 | NCBI WGS metagenome assembly MDSY01 (sample SAMN05326643, study PRJNA326480) | marine metagenome | isolation source: seawater | place: Atlantic Ocean: South West | collected 2010
AAAAAAAAGATATATGTATTGATATAAGACCTCCGACGAGGTTTGGGGAGAGATGGCGCACAAGAAGATTTTTTAAAAAAGGTTATAATATATATTATGATTATGGTGGTGATTCTATCTTAAAATTAGACCTAAGTAAAGTTATAGATTTAAACAATATTTATAAAAAAGATTATGGTAATTATGGTTCACTAAATGTAATTAAAATTAAAGATAAAAACGAGTGTATGTTATATAACGGACACATATATAATACAAATAAAGGTGCTGAAATAAAAGGAAAAGAAAAAGAAAATAAAAAAATATTTAAATATTTGTTAATTAATGATCTTTTAGCAAATGCAAGTAATTATCTTGATTATAATAAATTTCTAAAAGATTTAAAAAGAATAATATCTGAAGAAGTTAATAATAATAATTTAAATATAGAAGAAATAACAGAATCATCAACAACACCTTCATTGGGTGCAAAAGAAAAATTAACATTAGAAAAGTTAAAATTAAAATTAAAAAAATTAGGAATTGAAAAAAAGGATGTAGATGGAATTGTTTCTGATATTTTTGAAAAAAAAAAATAGGTTCATCGGTATCACCAGAAATATAAGTAACTGAGTAACTTGAATTAATAAAATCTATATAATTAATTTAAAATTCTTGATAGGAAATATGTTAATATTGAAAGAATAATAAATAAATAAGTTATATAGTAAATTTAATAACTTATGAATTTAAAAAATGAATTTTTTATGAAATATGTAATACAAAATTACTTGTGTATTCATTATTCAAAAAAGGAAAAATTTCATTAAAAGAAAATCTTTTTGAAATTAGAAATCTAATTGAAACTAATGAAAAATTATTTGATGATATTATGAAAGATATAAATAGATATCTAAGATACCACAAAATAGGGATTCAATAAATTTTCTTTATTATATTGGACTTCATTGTCTGTTCCAAATTGTAATACTTTTCCACCAGCATATTTAACAACTGCATGGGCAGCACATGTATCCCATTCACTAGTAGGTGCAATTCTAGGATATAAATCTGCTTTACCTTCTGCAATGTATAATAATTTTATACTACTACCGACATTTACAATTTCAGGCTCAACAAAATTATCTATATATTTTGTTGTTTCTTCATTCATATGAGAAGATGACGCAACTATCTTCAAATGTTTTGATTTTAAATTTTTTTCATATATTTGTAATTTAGTTTTAACATCACTTTCCATTTTAAAACTGCCAATACCTTCTATTCCATAATAAATTTCTCCTGAAACTGGTATACTTACTATTCCAAAGACCGGAACACCAAATCTACACAAACCAATGTTAACTGTAAATTGTCCGTTTTTTTTTACAAATTCTTTTGTTCCATCAATTGGATCTACTAACCAACACCATTCTGCATTTTTTCTATTTTTATATGAGTCATTTTTATTTTCTTCGCTAATTATTATTGAGTTTGTAAAAGAGCTCAAAAACTTACAAATATGCTCATTTGACTTTTGATCTGCCAGTGTTAGAGGTGAATTGTCATCTTTGTTAACAACATCAAAATCTGTATTATATATATCTAATATAATCTTATTACATTCACGTACTAGATTAATCATATTATATAGAAATTCATTATCTTGATAAAACATATTATATTAATTAGAAATATTTTTTTCTATATATATTTAATTTAACAAATAAATAGAGTCAAAACTTACTATGTCACGTAAAATTAGAGATTCAATGTTTTCCATTTTTTCTATTAATTCAGTTTTACCAATCATTTCACAAACATTTACAATTTCATTACAAATATTTAAAATCTTCATAATATTTTTAACGAAATTACCTTCATACATTTCAATAGAATTCTTTTCATATATTTCTTTAAAATCTATTCCTTTAGCCCACATATATGCAGGAACTACAAATGTTAATGTTAAATAAGCATTATAGTTTAACCTATAATTTAATGCTATTTCATCTATTTTAATATTTAAATCACCTATCTCTCTTATTCTAACTTTCATTATATCTGTAATATCTAAATCTGATATAATAATTTCTTCTTCCATTTTATCTGTCAAAAATACTGCAAGTAAACCAAATATTTCACAAATATTTAAGTCATCAAAATATCCTTGATCAATCATTTCTACTAACAATATTTCATTACATTCATTTACTTCTGTTGCCATAAAACCTTTTTTAGATAGGTCTTCTTGAGACAAATCAATAATTTCTTTTGTAGACTTATTTATAAAACCTAAATCTATTAAAAATTTTTTTGATAAATTTAACTCAAGTAATAAAGTATTTCTATTTATCATTTGATCTAATTCATTTAATCTATCTAATTTACTTAAATAACTTTTTTTTATGTTTAATGAATTAGCTATTTTATTATCTTTTAACATGTTCTTAATTTGACCTTCTATCTTACGTTTTCTATTTGCTCTTGCTCCTGTTAATTCCTTTTCTAATCTAATAATTTTATTTACATCTTCAATATTATTAAGTTTATCAATTTGCATGTTATCTATATTATCTTTTAATTTTTTATATTCATCTTTTAACAAACTCATATTATCTATATTTTCATTACCTAATAACGATTTATTTACGAAGTCATTTACATTAAATTCCTTAGATTGAATAACCTTTAATAAAAATTGTGTATTTAATTTTAATCTTGAATTAATTTTTGTTGAATTTCCTGTTAATATTTTTTTCAAATCAGTACAAATTGGAGGTTCTTTCATTGGTAGATAGATAACTGTCCCCTCGCTATCTTTGCCACGTCTACCTGCCCTTCCCGCCATTTGTAAGTATTCAGATGTATTTAAATAACGAAAGTCATTTTTTATACCATCATATTTTGTTAATTCTGTAAATACAACAGAACGAGTAGGCATATTTACTCCAACTGAAAATGTTTCTGTAGCAAATAATATTTTTATTAAACCTTTGGAAAATAATATTTCTTGAATTTCTTTTAATGGATGTACTAATCCTGAATGATGATAACCAATACCTTTAGATAGAACTTTTAGTAATTGTTGAGTTTGTGCTAATCTTTCATAATTTTTAAAAATTCCTTTTAAATATTTATTAATTATATTTGTTATATCTCGTACTTCCTCATGATTTACTAAAACTTTATTTATCATATTTGCATAAGTTTCACATTTTTTACGCGAATAACAGAAAAATATACAAGGAAAGTATTCTTTTTCTTGTAATTTTGAAACCATTTCATTAATTAATGAATGTGGCGATATATATTTTTTATAATATTTATTTAATTCTGTTTGCATATCAGAATATAATTTTGAATTAAAATTTTTATCATTACCCATTATATTAATTATTTTATTATCAAAATATAAATTATGAGATAAAGGGACTGGTCTAAATTTAGTACCAACTAAATCAACATTCTTATTTTTTAATAACAACCAATCGGCAAATTTTTCAGGATTTTCTATTGTAGCTGATAACATAACTAATATTATTTTTTTTGGTAACATAAGTATTGTTTCTTCCCATACATGACCTCTATCAATATCATTTATATAATGAACTTCGTCAAATATCACGCAAAATAGTTCATCAATTAATTCATTAGATCTGAATAACATATTTCTTAATATTTCAGTTGTCATTACTAATATATCTGCGTCAGGGTTTTGCTTTATATCTCCTGTTAATATACCAACTGAATCATACATTTTACAAAAGTCACAATATTTTTGGTTTGATAATGTTTTTATAGGACTAGTATAAATTACTTTTTTATTTAATGATAATGCTTTTGCAATTGCATATTCTGCAACAGTAGATTTTCCAGCAGATGTATGTGCTGTTACTAACACATTATTATTTTCTTCTATTGAATTAATTGCGTTTTTTTGAAAAATATCTAAATTATAAGGAAAGGTAATAGGAGGACTATTATTGATTAATTCTGTATTTTCTAATTTTATTCTTAAAGTCATTGTAATAATTTTAATAGATATTTTCTTATATAGTAATTTTTTAATTTACACTTTGTATTTTAAGTATTTCCTTTTCGTAAGCTTCATCACTTATTTTTTTGTCATCATTTAATTGATTTAGTCTTTTACTATAAAAATCACTATCTATTTTTCCTGTATCAAATAAATTTTGTAAATTAATAAAAGATCTAGAAACTTTAAAATTATCTTTAACAACAGGCTTGCTACTAGAAATTACAGTATTTTGTGAACTTTTAGGAGCACTGCGAATATTGCCTTGAGATTTATTTTCATAATTTTTAAACTTAAAAATACACTCGTTGTATGAATTTTGGTCAGAATAGTTAAAAGTTATTTCATAAATTGTAGTCTTATTATCTATAGAATCAATACATTTAAATTCATATGGAGCTGATTTTGTCTGTTCGCAAATATAGTCAGCAATATTCTTTGCTATTGGCAAAATAATTTTGTTATTACTATCATTCATTCTAAAACGTAGGAAATTAATAAAATTACCAGATGAATTTAAGTCAAATTTTGCCTTTATATTTTCTACAATTAATCCAACAAACTTGTATCTCATATCTTTGACATTTCCAAATTTTATATTTTTATTAAACACTTTGTTAGAAGACATTGATTTTATTATATTATCATATAATTCCTTGTTAAGCACTGATTCAACAAACACTTCCTCAGAAAAACTATTATTACCAGATACAGATGATAAATCTCCAACATTTGATTGGTTATCGCTTTCAGCATTTGAATTTTCTGCATTTTTTTCAGAATGACTTTCCATAGTTTGCTTATCAGAGTAGTGTTCCTCCGTATCTAATTTATTAGAAGAATTATTTTTTTCATTGAAAGTTTTTTCGTCAATATCTGGTTCAAATATTATTTTTAAATTTTTTTCTTCAATTGTAGAATATTTAAATAACCTTTCGTCTTTTGAAAGATCAATCAGAATATTAGCCTCTATATTTGTAATAGCACTATTATTAGTTGTTTTTTCATCATTGTCACAAGATAATTTAAAAATATTTTCATAAGAAGTTTTTTTAAGTTTGGAAGAATGAATATTATTTCCAGCATAGTATGTTGTAAATATTTGTTTTATATCACCATAGTTTTCATCTACATTCTTAAGACTTTTTATCGTTTCATAGATAATTTTTCCAGTTTTTGTATTATCTAATTTAGAAAAAATTAACAAATGTTTCATATTGGGTTTTTCTTCAGCAGCCATTTTTTTGAATATATTCAAATTTTACTATATATTTGTATTGAAATACAATATAACAAAATTTCAATTTTTTATAATGCTTAATAGTCACATAATTACTCTATATAGGTGCAAAAAAGAATGTTTGGAATAATCTAGAATTTTCAATTTTATCTCCAAATCCTCCTTGACTACAATGAAAATTTCTGCCATCAAATATTAAGGCTCTATTATATTTATTTTCAATTTCAAAAGTTTTCTCCCACCTATTGAATTTTGATTTTTCACCTTCCTTCCATAATGATTTTTTTTTTTCCACATTTATTTTATCAATTTGATTTTTATTATATTTATTTTCAGCTTCATCTATTGACATTGCTTTTGATATTTTTAATTTTTTATTTTTGTAAAAGTTTGTGCCTGAGTTTTTTTCAGGATTTGGATGTAAAAATATTATTACTCCCCAATGCCTATCATAATGAATAACTGGATTTGCATTTTTTGTAATAAATTGAAAATATCCATTAGATTCTTTTAAAATATCATAATTCCAAATCGCTTTGCTAATTTTTTGTTTAGATATATTTTTAAAATATTTAATTAAGCTATAAGAAGCATCATAATTTAACATTGGATTATATACATTTGATCTATATAATGGAAATATTGTTTTAAATTTATTTTTATTATCTAAACAATACCTTCTTATTTTATCTGGATTTGCATAAAAATTATCAACAATAATAAGTGATTCATTTATTTTTGTTACTTTCCTATTATTAGACATTCTAAATAAATCATACTTACTCCAATCAACATTACTTAAATTTCTAATTTTAAATATTTCATACAAATTATCTGTTTTAAAACAAATATATAATATTATAACTACCAAAATAATATATTTTATATACATATATATATAATGTATATAAATTATAAATTTGAAATTTAAGTAAATAAAGTTAACATTTATTTTTATTGCAAATTGTTATTATTAAATTATACCAAATAGATAAGCGTTTGCTAAAGTATTATTATATTCTTCTTTATTTACACCCTCTGGTATCTCTTCTGTGTCAGGCTTAAAAATACCTATAGGTCTATCTCCTACAAGAAATTGAACATAATTTTTGGACATCTTATTTTCTCCTATATTTATTTCATGAACTTTTATTGGTAATAATTTTTCATTATATTCAGTTTTACAATTTATATTACCCATATAATTATATATAAATTAATATTTAAAAATAAATTTATAATAAACATAATAATAGTAAAAACGAATATTTTTAAGTATGTGTTAATTTATAATATTTTTATTATCATATGATAGGATATTTATTACTAAAATGTTATAAAAAAAATAAAATAACAGAAAATATAAATACTTATTATTTTGATAAAGAATGGATATGTCCAATATGTCATACAGATTCATATACAAAAATAAATGTTTGTTCACCATTTGAATGTAAGCATATTTATTGTTACGAATGTTTAAAATTGTTATGTAAATGGAATCAATTTCCTAAATGTCCTATGTGTGAATCAAAATATAAAAATTCATGGATATATAAAAATATTGAAACAAAACGTTATAATTCTCATAATACATATTTTTATTTTTCATATTAAGTAAATAAATTGCAATCGTTCTGTAAAGGTTCTTCGTACCAATTAGAAAAATCATTAAAATAATGCTGTTTCTCTATTCTATGTGATCTTATATTTAGAATAGCTATATAATTTGAAGGATGATAACAATTCATAGAATCATCATCTATTTTGAATTTTGAATCATTTGCCAATAAATTTAAAATATGTCCAGAATTTTCTTTTAAACAAAACCATTTAAATATGGTATTTATAGCCTTATGATCGTTTGTAAATAATGGTACTGAAAATAATATATATTTAAATTTTGTATCTATCTCACAAAATAACAAAAAGTCTATTATACTTGCATATTTATTATCTGTATTTTTTATAAATTGACTTTCTTTATATAACATATTTAAATATTCATATGATGTCATATTTTTTCTTTTTTATAACTTTTAACACTAAAAAATTATATTTCAATTTTTTGTATGATTTTTCTATCGTGTATATTGAATAATTTTCATTAACATTAATTTTTGTAACCTATGAATTTGTTGCATAATAATTATTCTTATTTATAATTGATATTACAATATGTTTTTTATTTTTGCTTAGATATTTTTTTGAGTGTAATAAGTGCCAATGTTTTTAAAGTTATCGTTATTTTCGTCAAATAATAGCTTTAGTTCTGCTTCACAGTCTTTAGAAGAGTCACTACAATGTATTATATTTCCTAATGGTGGGAAAAATTTAATATATTTTTGTCTAATTTTTTTTTTTAAATTATTTGGATTTTTATTATCTGGATTGTTAGTTATAATTGCTAAACATTGATTATCGTTAACTTTATCGATATCTTCCTTATGCTTATCGTAACTTTCATAGAAATTACTATAAAATTTCTTTTTATTATTAATATTTACAACAATTTTATCTAATATATCATATTCTTTTTCTATTTCTTTAATTACATATTCTATTATATCCTTTATCATACCTTTCTTTCTTATAATAAATAGATTCAGCTTTTGCATTGGCTTAGTTATTTTATTAAATTGTTTTGTATCTATATATTCTAATATATTTTGATCTTTTGTAAAGCATAAATTAGCAATCTTACTAAAATCAAATTTGTCGACTGTTGACATTAAATCATTTATTCTATTAATATGTTTTCTTTTCCAATTACCTCTTTTATCATATAAATTTCTGTAAATAAGTAGAATTATTTCTGATATAGAATTTGGTATAAAGTAATTATTAACCTTTATTACATTATCGAACATATACCTTTTAAATAGTTGATTGCAAACTTTAGCCTCTTTACCTTTACCTTCGCCGTCCTTATAAAAAAACAAGTCACTATATGTATCGAAACGATAATAATTTCCTGGTAAATGACTTCCTTCCTTAAAATGTTTTGCTGTAAATATTGGGGTATAAAAATAATAATTATTATTACTATTGTATTTCACAGGTTTTTGAACTCTAATAAGATTATCTTCTTTCATTTTAGAATATATTTCAATAAATTTATCATATGAATCTGGATGTATTATTATATCTAAATCTGTATCTGGTTTTAAAGGCAAATACTTAAATCCTCTTATTATAACAAATTTAATTTTATTTGAATTTAAATTATTTAGAACGTAATTAAAACATTCCTTATGAGTTTTGATATTTTTACTAGGTTCTATAGCTTTTGTCATAAATAATATAATAAAATTAATTGATATTGTATTATTTATTTTAGGTAGTATTTATATATTCTAATTGATTATTTTTAATATGCGTCATTATATTTTTTTATGAAATTTTCGTACTCCCATATAATTTTTGATTGGTTATAATCATCTGCAACATGCATCATAATATCTTTTACATAATTTTTAACATTTGATTTGTATTTCATACGAATATTCTCTTTTAATTTTATTGCTTGTCCACATATATTATTTCCAGTAAAGTAAGGATTATCAATTTTAAATTTTACAATTAAATGCTTAGTATCATACTCTTTCAGCTTTTTAATTTTAGGAGGTAATACTCTATTATGACTACAACGAACGTCATACTTATAAATATCAAAGATATAATCGTGAAGTTTATCTTTTGGAATTTCTATATATTTTTTATCTATAATATTTGGAATTTCTTTTAATATTTTATCCGACTGAAATAGAGTTGGATTCCATAAAATTAGTGTAAAATAATTATTGTTATTTATATCATTTTTTTTTGAAATAAGTTTATTAATTGTATCTAATAATTTGTCAAATCTATCATTACAATTTGTGATTTTGCAATTACCATTGTTAATTTTAAATGGATATGTATAAAAACCTTCTAAATCAACATTATAAATTATATTAGTGTCTAAACAATATATCAAATTATGTAATCCCCAATCTCCACTTAATGTTTTTTTTTGTACATAATCATTTAAATTTCTTTTCATATCTAAAATAGATTTTTTTAAATTTTCTAATGTAGCTTTATCTGTTTTATATTTAAGATTTATGTCATATAATCTTACGCCATTTTTAATATATGAGGAATAATAACTACCATCATTTTCTATATATGTTTTTTCAAGCTCAAAGATAAACTTTCCTAATATTTTGTCATTTTTAAGATTATATATAATATTTTTATAATTTTTTATGTCTTTTATGCTTTTTTTTATTTTTTTATAAACTATATTATTATCTTTATTTATAAATATATTAAATAAACCTCCACCTATTGGAGATTTTAGTTCACTATTTTCAAACTTTAACTTTTTATATCTAACTAATATTGAATTTTGAGCTAAGTCTTTTTTAAAAGAAACATTCATAGAATATGGCAATAAATTGTAAATTTCATAGTTAATTTCTGAATATTTACTCATTGGTCTATAACAATGATAATCAGAATATTTTCCATCGGTAATATTCTTTCTAATTTTTTGGTCATTAATATCAAACCTTTTCCTATTAAGTCTTTTAAAATTATCTTCTTTATTACGAATAAAATTATTTGTTTTTTTATTCCATTTTGTTACTTTATCATATAAAAACTTTTGATCAATTGACCACATTGATTTTCTACCTTTGGTATCATTAAATATAAATTTTAACTTTTCTTTAATATCCTCTATTGTACTAATTCTAAAAATATCATTCCATATTCTTGGGGTAGCAACATTATAACACATTGCTATTTCGTTATTCTTTGAACATACATTTCCCCTATAATATATAAATTTATCACTGCCATATGATTTAATACTTTCAGTATAATAAGTTCTGTTCATAGGAAGCATGTCCATATCTGTTATTAATACTCCATTCTCGTAATTTAATAAACATGGATATAATAATCTTATAAACTGAGCTGTGAAACTTGTTAATACATTTTCAATAGGCTTAAATAATATAATATTTTCTTTATGACATAATAAATTATCTGGAATATTTTTGGCAACTAATATAATTTTTACATCTACATCTGGATATAATTTATTCCAAGTTTTTATAAAAATTGGTATAAAATCTAAGTATAACTTATTTTCATTTGATGCGGTTAATACGCAATCTAACTTCATTTTATAAATAAATATAAAATTTAATATTAACGTGTGATATTTTTACACCGTTTTAATAATTAATCTATCCAATCTATTATTACACCACTGTAATAACAATTCTAAATAATAGCTATATATAGAATCTTGCTTTAAAAATTGGACAAAATATAACACAGAATTGTGAAGCTTAAAAGCACTAAACAAAATTATAATTATAAGCATAAAAAAAAATATATTTTATTTATATATATATGGATATTTATGAATTAGGAATTATATATTCTTCAATTATGATAACATATTTTACAATAAATTTTCATAAAGATACTATAATAAATAGTAATTTTTTCTTTTTGAAAAAATATAATTTGAATCAAGTTACAATTTGTGCTAACGTTATTACAATTGTTACTTCATTATTATATTTAATTACTAAAAAAAACTATTTCTATTTGCTAACTAGCATATTTTTTATAATTGAAAATATATATGAGCTAGCATTTGGATTGTCAAATACTAAAAAAATAAAACAACATGATATGCATAGTCATCATTTAGGATTAATATTAATGATATTAATTTTTTATAACTTCGAAGAAAAAAATAAATATATAATTATTTTAACTTATTTGATAATTAATTTGATTCATCTAATTTATAAGTTTGATGTATTAAACGAAACAAAAATTTCGGAAAAAATTACATACCTGTACATTGTTATAATATTTATAATTTATATTATTCATTCTAAGAAGTTATTTAATCTTTTTACATCAATTAATTATAAAGCTTGTATTTATATTGCTTTTTGTGTAATCTATTTTATTTTAAATAAAGTCTTTTTTAAAAAACGGAGACTTATGTTGAAATTATAGAAAAATTCAACATAATATAACAAAATTAATCTAAGTATATATTATTTAATTTTAAGTTGTGTCATTTGAAATTTTATAATTATAAATGTAATAATTACTACTAAACAAAAAATAAAACATTAGGATTAATAGCCATTATATAAAGTGACAAGACATATATTTTTTTTATATATTATATATATATAATACATGAATAAATATATACAAAGTTATATATTAATTATAATATTATATATTGTATTATTTTTAAATTTAAAAAAATACGAAATTTTAAATTCAAAATATTACCTTTTAAAAAAATATTCTTTAAGACAAATTATATCATTTGTTAATATAATTACTATTATTTTTGGATGTTTATATTATAAAAGTAATAATGAATTATTTTTTTTACTATTTATTGCAATAATATTTTTAGAAAATATATATGAACTAGCATTTGGATTATCTAAAAAAAAATTTAATTACTTTATGTTTAGTCATCATTTAATGGTAATAATTTTAATGACGACTTTATATGATTTTTTTAAATTAAAAAATATAGTAATATATTTGATTTGGATTGCTTTCTTCCATTTAATACATAATTTAAAAATAGAAATATTCAGTGTTAATATTTATGGAAAAAATATAGATTTATTACAACTTATTATAAGAATTTATTATTATATTTATTTTGCAACATTATTTTTTACAAACAAAATTGATCCAAATATATTTTATTTAATTTTAATTTCTAGTATTTTAAATTCTATAACTGGAAATTGTATTACTTAATACTACTCAACCAAAAATAAAACATCAGGATCAATTATAAAAAATTGCATTCTTTTATACAATCTCGACTCATATGCTTTAACCATTGTTTTTAATTTAATATTTTGAAATAAATTTAATATTATATTTTTTCCTTTTCGTGGATTTGAAATTATAAACTTGTTATTTTCCACCTTAAAATCTAATATGTTTGCTATTTTATAACTAATAATTTCAATATATTGAATAATATCTAACTCCTTAATATATACTTTAATTTGATTTTCATTAAATTCAATTATAATTCCCTCAAATATTCTATTTTCTTCCTTTATTTCTATTCCCAAATCTAATAACTTAATTTCATTATATGCCTTTTTTAGTTCGTAAGTTCTTTTATTTACCATTTCACACAAATCCAAAATATTAATTTCTAAATTATTAAAAGCAATGTTTTGATTTATAAAATCAATTGCTCTACGTAAAGGTGATGTTGTATGTGTATATTTATCTAATTCAAGTGCTTGATGTGTTGTATATTCAGATTTAACTGAATTATATTCAGCTGAATGATAACATATTCTCTTTTTTAATTTATCATCTATAAATTTAGATTCATATAATTTATCTAGCTTTATTCCTGCATGAACTCTAATAGGATAATCTTTATTTTGATTGTGTAAAAATTTACTAAATTCAATATTATAAAATATCATAATTTTTTCAATAAATTCATGAGAGTCAGTAAATTCCCCTATAATTAATTCCACATTTTTACTAAAGTCTATCCATTCACTTTCAAATAATGTATCCGCCTCTTCATATGTTAAATTTTTAACAACCTTTATTCTAGATTTATATATATTACATTTTTTTGTTTCAAAATTTATACTTAAGGAAATTGTATTTCTTTCTTGATTTTCTAATAATGAAAATTTATCTTCAGATATTTCTGGTGGAAACATATTATAATTTTTATCTTTATCATAGAATGTAGACGTTTTTTGTAACAACCCTTTTATATTTATATTTTTTATTGAAGTTAAATCTGTTATATGAATTATTAATTCATTATCGTTATAACTAAATGCATCATCTATATCTTTGCTACCTTTTGGATCAATTGAATATGTAAATGGTTCATTTACTAGCTCTAGATTTAAATCTTCATATTCAAAATTTAATTTTTTATTTGGAAGAATATTATTTTTAAATAAAATAAATTTTTTAGTAGTGTTATAGTCATTAATCGGACCTAGTATTTCTTTTATACATCCTTTTTTAACGGAATTTTTTGCATCTAAAATATCAATGACTGCATAATGATCAATTTTAGTCTTCATTTTAGATGCAACCAAATAATTTTCATTATTAATAGATTGGAATGAATAAAATGGTATATTTCTTTTATTTCTTCCATATTGTGTTCTTGAACTAAATTTAATTGTTCCAATCATTTAATAATATAAAATAAAATATCTTTATATATAAATTAAATATTGTCAACTAATGGCATAACTATTTCTTCAAATATCCATTTTTTATTTTTTCTTTGTGACCTGCCTTCATAAATGTTATTTTTATTACATTTATCTTTTGAAAAACGACTAAGTGACATGATTAATATTTGCAATACCTTGTCTGCCCTTATGGCTTCATACATGTCATCATCATAGTTTCCTTCAATTATCTGTGGCATTTTTTCAAATATAAATTTAGATATGTTTTCATTTATATCTACCCCAATACCAGACATATAGCTTAAACCAATATTAAATAAAGAATATTTACAACCTAAAATTGTTCCTTTTTTAAACATGTCTAATGACAACTTATAATTACATTCTACTTCTCTATAATAAAGCCCTAACTTATAATATCCTACTCTACACCCTTTAAAAGCATCTTTTTTAACTTTGTTTATATTACTTTTATTAATAGAATTAATTTTTACCTCACAAGCAAAGCAAGCCATTTGAATAAAAATATTTTTTTAATTAATTATTATCTTATATTTTCAATTTTATTAATAAATTATATTTCAACTAAACCACAACTATTTATTTGTGGTGAAGTATATTTATCATAAGTCCCTAGAACGCTATTATTTTTGTCACATACATATGCATTTTTTTTTATTTTACCTTTTACAACTACATTTTCAAATATTATATTTTTGCAAGGATTTGATATGTTACATCTTAATAACCCTGCTTCAAATGTCGTTCCAGTAATATGTATATTTTTCAGAAAAATATTTTGAATATCTACAAATGGGTTGGTTGGTGGCCAAATTCCAGAACCTGTTCCATCTGGCTCTTTTTGCTGTTGAGGTCCAATATATATTGGCCATAAAATTGGCTTATTTGCGCTCATATTTTGATATGTAATATTATCTATTATTGACTTATAATCTGATCCTTCCTCCGTTTTTATATATATAAATTTTATAGGAGTATCAGCATGTATATTTTGAAATATTACATTTCTAATACAATAATTGTTATTTGTAGAAACACTACCAATACTTAACCCAACTCCATACTTCACATTTATATTTTCAATTAATATATCTTCACTACAACTCATATTTTGATTATCTAAAAATAAACCCTTATTTTTTGATGGTTTAACAGCAACTGAATCATCATAATTGGAAATTGTCATATTATAAATATGTATTTGTTTTCCTTTAACATCCACTCCATCCGTATTAAATGGAAATATTGGTATTTTTAATGAATTTAATAGCTTTTTTTGTTGATTTACATCAACCCATATTTTCATATTTCTTGTTACAAATCGTAGCACATAATTTCCATAAATATTAAAACGTGGACTGTTTAATAAAGTTATATTTTCTATAATAACATCTATACAACTGTCAATATTTATTAACGAAGGTCGTTCCCTTACTATCTCACCTTTTAAAAATTCTTTCCACCATGTATATCCCTGTCCATAAAATGTACCATTCCCAGTGATAGTAAGATTATTACTATTTCTAATATCAATTGCATTATAGTATGTATTATAATTTGTTTTTTTCCATATAGATGTGTCATTATAAAGAATTATTTTTCCATCTATTTGAATTAAAATATTATTTATATTTTCAATATATTCTTCAGATGGTACGTAATATAAAGTTTCATTTTCTGAAATTATTATTGTATCTCCATATGATGCATATTTTATTGCATCATAAAAAGAATTTCCATTTTGTATAGAGGCATTTATTGAATTTTCATTATTTATAATTCCAAAATCTCTAACATATATTATTTTGGAGTTAATTAATCTAAATAATAAAAATATTAAATATAGTCTCATCTTTATAATTAATAATTATTTTTTAAATATCTTCAATTTTATTTAAAAATTCTTTTAATGGCTTCATGTCGCCTGACTCTGATTTAAATATATTTTTATTTAAATTATCATTTTTAAAAACCATTATTGTTGGTAAATATTCAATTTCATAATCATTTACTAAATCATTATCATCTACATTAATTTTACAAAATTTTACATTTTTATATTCTGTTGATAACTGCTCAATCTCAGGAGAAGCTAACTTACACGGCGTACACCATGTAGCATAGAAATCAAATACTAAATATTTATTATTTTCCGTAATTTCTTTAAAATTATCAAAATTAATTTCAATTACATTATTATTTTTCTCTTCCTGATTTATGAATGAAAAACTCATATTATATATAAATTTATAAAAAATACGAAATTCAAACATAATTACTTTTAATATGCAAGTTATTCTCTGATAGAAATCTTTCATATAATTCATTTGCCTCTTCTGAACCGTTATAATTAGCTTTCTTAAGCCATTTAAAAGCAATATTTGAATTTTTTTTTACTTTAAATAATCCTTTTGCATGAATCATTGATAATTTTAATTGTGCCTCAGCCATACCCATCTCAGCAGCTTCACTATAACATTTTAATGCTAATTTATCATTGTTAAATCCATAATCTTTATTTTCATAAATTACACCAAGATTAAATTTAGCAAAACAATCTCCTAATTTTGAAGCTTTTTCAAACCAATATAATGCCATTTTTACATCTTTTTTAAGCCCTAACATTCCGTTAAAGTAATAGACTCCTAAATGAAATTGTGCAGGAAAATATCCTTGGTGTCCGGATTGTATCAATAATAAATATTTGTCTTCGTCATTTTCAGTATGTTTCATTGCCATAGTAAATTTTGCATTTGCGTATCCTTGATCTACTGCATTTTTTAGGTAAATTAATGAATCTTCTTTACCTTCTAACAAGGTATATAAGTTATAATTTGCTTCTGGTATATTATTTTCTGCTGACTTCTTAAACCAATATATTGCCTTATCTATATTTTTATTAATTTTTGTACCTTCTGAGTACATTTGTCCTATATCGCATTGAGCTCCACCAAATCCATTAATAGCAGAAAGCATGCAGTAATGATATGCTTTTTTAAAATTTGTTTTTATAAATCTACATTCTTCATAAATTTTATATAAGTCATATTCTGACATAGCATGTTTATACTTAGAGGAGAGAAATTCTAATTTTTCTACTTCCACTTTAAATTCTGATTTCATATTGTGTAATTTTATTTTATTTTTATTAAAATTTACCTCTAGTAATACTAACTTTTTAATTATATTATAATACTCATAATCTACTAACGAAATCATAGATTTATCAGAATTAGAAGCTAATTTATCAGATTTTATATCTTCAGTTAAGCAATAAATACAATTTTTGTTTTGGTTATAATATTTATCCATCATATCTATACATGATTTATGATAAGGATGCTTCTTAATACATCCATTAATACTGATAATATCTTCACTTGTATTCATTATGTCAATTAATTCCCCACATACTATACAATTTATAATTTTAGGACAACACACTTTTTTGTGACTTTTCCAATCTTTTTTTTGACATTCTTTATCACAATATACAACCTCCTTACATTTTATACATCTTTTATCTGCAAATGCTTTACCGCAATAATTACAATTACTTTCCATAATTTAATTAAAAAAAAAATTATATCTATAAATTAAAAAATTCAATTTTATTTAGCATTTAAATTACCATATTTTTTAACAACATATATTTGATTATATGCATCTATTGCTTCTTTACATTTATTATCTTTTGCAGCTGTTAGCCATCTTAGTGCGGCATTCATATTTTTTGTTTGACCTAAATCTCCATTTAAGTAAATTTTAAATAAGTTAAATTGTGCAGTACTATTTTCAAATAATGCGGACTTTAAAATTAGATTAAAAGCTTTAACTTCATCTTTTTCAACTCCTAAACCCTTGCTATAGATTACTCCTAAATTAAACATTGCCATAGAGTGATTAAGAAATGAAGCTCTTTCTAAATATTTCAATGATTTGTGATAAGACTTTGACAAGCAAGTTTCACCAGTTAAATGAGCATAACCAAGCCAAAACATTGCATTTGTATTTCCTAAAATTGACGCTTCTATGATCAACTTCACACCTTTTCTTGCATCTTCTGACAAGCTACCATCTATCATTTTATCTTTACTTCTTTCATAATATAAATGACCTAAAGTAAATTTAGCTGAATCATGGTTGTTACTTGAGGCTTTCTCTAGCCAATACAATGACTTTTTTTCATCATCAATTATTTGGGAGTAATCAAATTGTGCATCAAAATTATTATTTCTTGCAGCTTTCTCAAACCAATATAATGACTTACTCAAATTTTTTTCAACACCAATTCCTTGATAATATCTACATGCAAGTGTATATTGAGCCTTATCAAAATTACTACATGCTGAAGCTAACAAATAATCCAAAGAAGTTTCTTCATCTTTTTCAATGTAAACTCCTTGAATATAATATTGAGATAAGTTAAATTGAGAATATGCACAATTATGTTCTTGATTTAAAGCTAGAAATTTCCACAATGAAACAACTTGATTAAATATATTTTTGTTTTTTTCAGTTAAATCTACTTGAAAAGTGCCCTTTTCAGTTATTTCAAGTTCTAAATGTAGACATTTATTTACTGACTTATTATACAACTTTTCTGTAAAACTTTTAGGCTTATTACAAATAAAACATATATTTTCTGTATGAATATATTTTTTAGTAATTTCAAAACAGCAGCTGTGATAATAATGTTTACACTTATCATTAAGTTTTGTACTTTGCTTTTCCTTACTCATATTAATTTCTTTCATGCAAATACAACATTTTATTAAAGGATTATTTATATCTTGTTTATATTTTCTCATTTTTTTTCTACATGATCTACATTTTTTTTTTTTAGAGTAATTTGATGAGCAGATACTACATTTAGTATCTTCCATTAGATAATTTTCTTAATAAATTTAGATGTATTTAATTAAAAATTCAATTTTTTTAATTTATTGCTGTTGTTTTATTTAATAACTTTACTATAAATTCTATACTGACTTTATAATAATATTTATTGAATCTGTTATTTAAATAAATATGTAAAAATTTTTGAAAATAAGTCTTAACAAATAAAATGTTCAGTTAATAACATCAACCTTATTACTTTTAACATAAATTGTTTTTTCATATTGTGCAACTCTTCCACCATCTGTAGTTTTTAATATTGGAAATTTAGATATATATTTATCTTGTGGTACATTAAACCATCTAGGGCAAAATGCTAAAGTTTTTCTAATATCATATATTTTTTTAGTTTCTTCATTTATATTGTGTACATTTTTTTGTTCAATCATAAAATGATTACATTCGCTACAATTATAAATATCTCCTGACCCAGTTGTAGGGAAAGTTTCTATTGCAAACACCTCATCTTCCTTCATTCTTTCATAATACGGTATTCTTATATTTGGGACAGCTTTATTTAAATGTATAATATATGGCG
>MDSY01056582.1_pt1 | contig 18958 bp, 14 predicted proteins | sample 811131 | NCBI WGS metagenome assembly MDSY01 (sample SAMN05326643, study PRJNA326480) | marine metagenome | isolation source: seawater | place: Atlantic Ocean: South West | collected 2010
CCCGGCGCCGAGCCACCCCTCCCCCGCGTTCCCAAGAGGATCGAAGGAAGTGGGTGCCTGAGAGTTGTGTGTTGAACTTACACGAGGCGTTTCGGCTCGGGGCAAACCAACGGAGTGCGTTTGCGTCGAACCTCGCCACGGGTTCACGTCGACCGGAGCCGAGACTATTTGCTCCATGGGCGCCATCGGCGGCAGCGGCGGGTCGAAGTCAACCACCAGCGTGTTCGCGCTTGGTGTGTTCGCACTGGGCGTGGACAGCACGCTCGGTATCAAACCAGCAGACTCCGAGGTTACCGAAGCGTCACCGGTCGGTGTGGGGCGAACCGTCAACACATTCGGCGGCGCCTCCGAAACTTTCGGCGCGGGTAACGGCTTGGGAAGGGGAACCCCGAGGTCCTTGGGTTTCGTCGAGGTAACCACGGGTACAGACGCAACAGGTTTCACGGTACCACTCACCATAGACCATGCTACCCTTGGCGTCGGAATGCTCTTCAAAATGGACGTTTTCGCGGTCGTCGCGCTGGGAACAACAGGGACTGATGAACCTTGAGCCTTTAGCGGCACAGGTATGGCCAAATTAGAAACTTTCTTCGGCGATACCGGTGGAGACGCCGCCGCCGCCGCTCGCTCAAGCTCCTGTTCCGCGACACGAAGGGCTTCTTCCTCCTGTGCTCTTGCTTGTTCCCGTACCCGTGCTGCCTCCTCGAGCACCCGTTCCTCTTCCTGCTGCTTTTCTATTTTCTCTCGTCGTGCGGCTTCCACTAACTTCTGCAACTCCAAACGTTCCGCGTCCTCCGCCGCCGCCGCCAAACGTTGCTCCTCCCTCAAACGCTGCTTCCGCAACTCCTTCTCCTGCTTCACCAGCTGTTTCTGAAACTGTTTCTTCTCCGCCGCTTCTGAGCTACTCCGATCGACACTGTCACCTGTTGTCTGTTTCTTGTGACTGTTTTCCTCTTCGCCGTGACTCGCGGGCGCGCCGTCTGTCGACACCACCCGCGTGGGCACCACCCGTGTGGGCGGCTTTCTCGAAGTCAGCCCGCACTTGTCGCACTTGAACTTGTGACCCACCGGCTGCTGCACCGGGAACGGAGTTTCGCAGTTGCCGCATACCTTTACGACCCGTTCGTTTGATTGGTGTCTTTCTCTTTGAAACTCCTTTGACCCTGGTCGTCTGACCCTCACGTTACTCTCATCGTTCAATCCGTTATTTTTCCACCGCCACCGGCAGTACCCCAGCCCCGCCACGATCCCAACCGCCAACAACACGTTCACCACCCCCACGAGTCGGTACAGGAGCGTGTAAAATGCACCGCGTATCTCGTTCCCAACCCTGCCGAAGCACACGATCGAAACCAGCACGGACACCAACGCGAACACCACCGCCCACGTCGTGGTGAACGCAACAGTGTCTTTTTGTGAATTTCTCGGTGCAGCGTCGTCGATCGTGCGATCCACCATTCGCTTCACCTTGGCGAAACCACTCGTGGAGTGCTGGGGGATCGCAGCGCGCGAAGACCATATGCTCGTCATCACACAGGTAGTGCGCACGACGTCAAGAACCTCCTTACGTAACCGCTCAAACCCCGAACCCACACCACACGCTGCCGTCTCTCACACCGGCGTATCGCGAGACCTCCTCACTGAAGATCTAGTCTCTAAACTCCGCCCCAGCCAGAGTCCACGACGCCGAGCCTGGCTCGCACGTGCGTCTCGCGCTCGCCCGCCGCGCCGCGCCCCGGGTAAAACTAAGGCGACGCGAGCGTGACAGCCCCGCGCGCCAGGTGTGTGAGCCAAGAGGTGAGGCAGCCGCCGGTTCGCGATTTTCGGCAGATCAGCGTAACGAGAATTTTGACTAGGGGTCGTGTTGAGTGCTGACTCAAGGAAATGTTCGCGAGAAACTGTTGAAAAATCTTGGAAAAGAATTTAATTACCACCCTTCGTCCTCCTCCTCGTCTCCCCCCAAAACGTCCCCCACGCGCATCCCAGTGGACCACGCCGCGAGCTCTCGCGCCTCGCGTCTGCCTTGTTTCACCACCCGTCGTTCAGATTCCTTCGCCGCGTCTCTGCGTTGGGCACCAGACCCCCTCCCCGTGGCCCAGGAACTGCTCTTCAAACCTTTTTGAGTATGTTTTTTCTTGTCAGAGCCACCCTTGGCGTTACCCTTGTTACCTTTCGCTCCTTTACCACCTTTCGCTCCAACTCCGTGCGTGTGCCCGATGTGACCCGCCCCAATAGCATCCTCCGGGAGGTGCGAGTGCCCTCCGTGCGAGTGCGAGTGCGTTACACCCCCGTGCGAGTGCGAGTGAACGTGCGCGGTGCCGTCTTTTTCCGCTCTGTCGCTTCGCTTCCTTCCAACCTCGCACGCCCGCGCAAACCCGGTCTCGTCCGCGGAAGGGTCGCTGCCATTGCGATTAGTTGCCGCGGCGGTAACTCCTACATTCAAGCACCTACTACTCCACTCCTTGACCTGTTCCAAAGTGGACTTTGATGCGCCAAACTCAGATGAATTACTCATAACGCTTCGCAACGCCTTTTTGAACTCCTTGCGCGTGGACACGGGGAGGAGTTTTCCGACATGCGAGTCGTTCAACGTCGCGCCGGCTGGTACCAAAACGTAATCGCCAAACGTGCGAACGTCGACCAGAATAGAGGTGACGCTATTAGGAGTGCTGGTAGACTCTTCACTTCTCTCCACCGCGGTGCGTACGTGTTCCACGCGAGTTTCAGTCACGCCCCTAACCATTCTCTCGTGCGCCTTTTCGGCGTCAGGCAACATGCGCGACGGGTAGACGTTCTTCCCTTTTTCATCCCCTATCGACACGTTCGCATTCCTCAAAACCTTCTCAGGCGCTTCCCACGGTTTGAACCGCCAGTGCCCTTCCGGTAATCCAGCAAGCTCAGGGATCCACTTTGCGATTGTCTTTCCTTTCAAGTCGTGACTCCTTACGCTTCCGTCCGGCAACAGCGACCCCGAAAACACGTCCCACTGGTCCAGCCCTGATTTCCCCGCGTTTTGCCACATCATTGAGTTGATTGCTAAATCAGCATCCACCAAGGTATCGTGAAACCACCTGGCACCGAACCTCCAGTCTACCCCCAAATAATCCACAAGAAACGTCGCGCACAACATCCGCTCCTGTTGGTGCATCCAACCCGTGGCCCACAGCCGGCGCATCCCGACGTCGATCGCGGGGAAACCGGTGGTGCCGGTTTGCCATCGGTGGAAGGCTTCGGAAGCTGAAGCAGAGAGCTGCGGTGTTGAGCTACCATCAGATGCCACATTCAACTCCACACCCAGCTCCATCGATTCATCACTCCAACCCAGTGCCCAGTCTTTTCTTTGTTCGTAGTGCATTCTCACGCTCTTCACGGGCAACAAAGGCCACTTCGCAAGCTGCCAGTACGCGAACTCCCGCCGGTATAGCCGGTGCCAGAACGTTCGAGAAAGTTTTTTTGAATCGTCAACTTGTAGCTCGTGGTAAACCTGACGCACCGATATCTGCCCAAACCGCAGGTAGGGTGATAACTTGGAAACTGCGGTAGAGTCATCGTCGGTCAAGTTCGAAAGCGATTCGTACTTTTCCAATTTCGAGGATTTAAAATATCGCCAAGCATCCACGGCGCCCGCTTCGGAGATGTCCCAACTCGCTCGTATGCCTTTCGACCAGTCCCTTGTTTTGTCCGACGCAGGAAGGATGCCCAGGTCATCCAAGTCTGATATCACGGATACTTCTGCGGCACTATTGTCGATTCTGTCAGCTCTATTGTCATCTCCTCTACTTTCACTCAACTCGGTCCCGGCCTCAAGAAGTCGCTTCACGAATTCTTCATTTTTCTTTTCGTCGCCACCCACCAACGGCGCTTCGTTCGGCGCCGGTTTCGGTTTACCGGGCTTGCCCCCTGTTTTGTCCGCCGCGTGCACAAACGGCATAAGCGTCCCGAAGAAGTACTTCTCGTTTGCCATGTCGATTTGCGTTTTGGAGGGGGAGAACAAAAGGTGCCCGGGAAGCGTGACAAGTTCTACGCTTTCGTTTTCGTTTTCGTCACCCTTAAGTGTCAACCTGACCTTCTCGTCGTTTTGGACGTGGAAAGGCTCGAACCGTTCCGATGTAAAGACTTGGTTTGAGTTGACCGATTTGCAAGCTACGGATAAAGCCAAGGCATGGTCTCCCTTCATAAAGGTCAAACCCCGTTTCGAGCCGTATTTCAGTCGCAGGTCGGCGTCGAGCGAACGCAAGGAATTCACCAGCCACGCTCTGCTCGCTTCGCCCATCGGCCAACTCGTTTTGTCGCCGTCTTCGGTTTCGGACCAGACGTAGACACAAATCAGCTCGCCGCCCCGTCGCTTCGCAGCAAGAACCGCAGCCGCGAACGCCTGGTTGTCGTGAACCCGCAAGTCCTGGCGGAACCACATCACGGCGCCGGGACGGGGAGATGATTGAAAGTTGGTTTTTTTGTGCAGCGTGTTTTCGTACGGATGTTTCGACGATGACGTGGACCTTGTGTTCCCGACGCGCGCGTCCGTGTACGTATCGACGCTTCCCTCGTTCGTTTCAGATTCACAGTCATCATCACGTTTTGGCACTGCCGCGACAACGCTTGAGACCTGGACGTACGGCCGGTCGCGCGAGACGCATACCGCGGTACCGACGCGTCGCCACTCACCGCCTCGGTAGGCACTTCGCTGAAATCTGAAACGTCCATCCGGGAGTCGCGCGGCTGTGTCGATTCCGCGACGGCACGGCGGTCGGAACATAGAGGCAGCCGCGAACGGCGCTTGGAGCCGCCCCACTCCAGCACCTCGCATCGTCGCGGCGTGGTCCAGCGCCTGGTCCACCCGCCCCTGTCGTTGTGAGAGGAGAGCAGATGACGTCGACTCTCTTCGTTTCGTCGGATGTGGCAATTTTGGTTTTAGCAGGGAAAAGTGATAGCAACTTTTTGTCGCGCGGCGCCCGCACCCCCCCGCGATGTCGTGTGCGCCTTGTCTGCGTTTCGCGCGTGTCCCATGTGCGCCACGAAGTGGATCACGTGCCGCGCCCCGACACAGGACAGGGCATTTAGTCAGGTCTTCAAGTGACCCGCTTGATGGGTTCGATTTGTTCGGCGACGCGTTCGGGCCGCCGACCTCGAAACCGAAAAAGGAAAAGAAAAATGGAACACCGAGGACAGGACGAGGCAAGGGAACCACTCACGAGACGAGCACCAGAGGAAACGCCAGACATACACAGCGGAAACGTGCCCCCAACACAACGAAACCTACTCAACAAACTCGAAGACGTTCCGTGGATGAGATGATGCGTAGCGTGAACTACGATTCGGGCGAAAAAAACTCGGGTGAAAAATCCCACTCGCGGCGCGTATGCGTCGTGGTGGAGGGCGCGAACGACGCGAAGGCGGTACACAGGACTATGAACAATGCGCCGCATGACACTATACTCCTAAAGGGCACGTACGACAACAAAAGCGGCCACCACGTCGTGCCTGCCGATGTGATTTTAAATCTCACGAAACTCGCCGACGCAGATGTTCCAATAATAATTCTCACCGATTGCGACGTCGCCGGGCGACAGCTGCGCAGCCGCGTCGTGTTGTCCGTGCCGGTGGCGAAGCACGCGTTTTTGGGAACGCAAAACAGTAGTGCAAGCCAAGCAACCAAGTGGCACGCGTTAGGCAACGTGGGGGTGGAGCACGCGAGTGAAGAAAGCATTCAAAACGCGCTGAACAACGCGAGAGCGCCGTATTCAGACGGAGGATCAAGTGGCGTTTCTCGAAATCAATTCACGCGCGAGCTGTTGCAAACTAACGGCTTGTGCGGTCCGTTAGGGTCGTTGAAGCCGGACGCGAAGTGGCAAAAACTGGGAGGCGTGGCCACTCGCAGAAGGCTCGTTGGCGAGTATTTAGGCGTAGGTGACTGCGACGCCAAGCAGCTCGTCCGGCAGCTGAATTTATTCTTCGAAATGGATGAATTTCAAGACGCGATTGATCATTTGCCGAAAGAGGGTGAAGAAATTCCTCAAAAAATGACCGACGGGGGCTCGGCGAGGATTGCGTCGGGAGGTGTCAATACAGATGTCAACGAACTCGATATTTGGGCGTACGTGCCGCCAGGAGAGGCGCCGCCGGGGTTCGAGTGAGGAGTAGAAGGAATAGAAAATAGTATACTTAGAATAGCTTGCGATGACATGTTAGTGAATGAATGACTTTTAGTTTTTACAGCTTATTTGCACCCACTCGTCGCTCTCTCACTGAAACGTCATAGAGATATTTCTCCCGAGCGGTGTGGCTCGCGTCCTCGCGATCGGGTTTAATACCCGGTCAACCCGCCTCCTCGTCCGACAATTTCCCCGACGCAGAACCACGCGTACACCTCCGTGGTGAATAAAGCGGCGGTGCCAACCTGTGAGGGTGAGGGGAGGGGGAGAGGAGAGGTTAGTAGTGCACAAATAGTCACGGTGATTTGGGGTTGGCGAGAGGGATCGATTTGATGCCCATCCATGGAGAGTTCAACCAACCAGTCTATACACTACACGTACCTCGGTCATGGGCAAGTCCATCCGTTGGTTCCATTTCTGCTGCACCATTTTCGTCTCCGCCGTTGCCGCTTCGATCGCGGCGGGGAGCTTGGCCATGTTGGAGAACACAAGCTGCTTGCCTAACTTGCTCACCGCCTCGGGATCCTTCACCACGTACTGCGCGTTCTTCGCCATCGTGGCGGTGTACCACTCCACCGCGGGCGGTACCACACGCGTTTTCGCCACGTCAAGCGCCTTCACGGCGATGCCAGTGGCCTTGGTGACGTACTGCGACATCGTAGGTCGAACGGATGCACCGGAGACGCGCGATCGTACTGAAGGGTTTCACTTATGATCCATGACTGAAAATCGGATTTTCAGCCGTTCGAGCACTGACTAGATTACTGACGTAATCGTGACAGTCCTCTTCACTGCAACCCACGTGTTACCCACACACCACCAAAACAAACGCTCAAGATGGTCAAGATGGTCGAATCCGCTGAGGAATTTAAGGCTCTGAAGATGGGCGACAAGCCGGTACGTTTCTATGGGATCCGTGAGCGTTCACACCCGCCTCCTTTGCAAAAGAGATGGCACGTGTTCGCGGGTTTTCCGTCTGCAACACAGAGCCGATGCGATCGCGTGCTGTGTTGGGTACTCCGATCGAAACCGTGCCACACACGAACTAAGTGTGATACGGCACGGTGTGAACATACTCACTATCGACGGTCGGCTCGATAAAGCACTTGATCACACCCAACCCGAACCCAACACGCGTCGATCGAACATGTTTGAACGATCTGGTTGCACTGAGTGCTAAAAAGACTGCCAAAAAGTGCATCAAAGTAATTATGCATCATAGCTAACCTGCTACCCTTCCCTCCCTCCCCAAAAATCCCATAAACAGCTCCTGGTCGACTTTACCGCTTCCTGGTGCGGCCCGTGCAAGATGATCGGCCCTTATTTCGAGGAGCTGGCGACCAAATTCCCCGGTGTCGCGTTCGTCAAGGTTGACGTCGACGACCTGGACGACGTCGCCGCGGAATGCGGCATCTCCGCCATGCCCACGTTCCAGCTGTACTCCAACGGAGTCAAGGTTGAGGAACTCACCGGCGCGGACAAGGGGAAGCTCGAGGCCCTGGCCAAGACCGCGGACGACATGTAAGCCGAGGGTTCTTTGAATGGAAATACATCGCGAGCAGACGCGTGTGATCGAGTGTTGAGTATTGTGAAAAATCAGAGCCGCGTCCACCAAAAAATTATCGAGTCACACTTCCCCCTCAGTGTTCACGCTCGAATCAATTCATCCCCTCGCCCCCAGATCTGTGCCGCACCGCTCGGTTGCGTTGAACGTTCGGAGTTTGGTCGGGTACGATTGTGGTTCCGTGGTCGTGACGAATTAAGCTGTTGTGGTTGTTTGGCCCGGTGTTTGTTGCGCGCGGAACTACGGAAGGGCAAGAGATCCTTCGTGGCTTAGGGAAACGCGGCGAAGGCGCAATTGAATAGGCCTCCCGATTGAGAGCGCGTGGAGACTTGTGTGACGCACGGGGAACTTGATCGCGTGCTAGGGTTCAACACGCACACAGACATACGTGATAAGGTGACAAACGATGATCCACTTCGCCCTCCTGTTCAGCCGGCAGGGCAAGGTCCGTTTGAGCAAGTACTACGTGCCTTATTCCCAGAAAGAGCGAGGCAAATTAGTAAAGGAAGTGACGTCGTCAATTCTTTCGCGCGGCGCCAAGTTGTGCAACGTGGTGGAGCACCGGAGCTTGAAGTTGGTGTACAAGCGGTACGCGAGCTTATATTTTGCATTGGCCGTCGATCACTTCGAGAACGAGCTAATAGTCCTGGAGATGATCCAGCACTACGTAGAGATTCTCGATCGGTATTTTGGAAGTGTTTGTGAATTGGATTTGATTTATAACTTCCACAAGGCGTACTTCATTTTAGACGAAGTGCTAGTGGCGGGGGAGTTACAAGAGACTTCAAAAAAGCTCATTGCCAAATTAGTTTCTGAGCAAGACCTACTAGTAGAAGCGGCGAAGATGGGGACGGTGGAGGAAGACGGGACGCCGCGGCGAGATCTCGGGTGATAGATTAATGCATTGAGATAAAATGAAAATGAATTAGTTCCTTTCAACATAGACTACACAACAACACAAGCACCTATCACACCTCCCTTATCTTTTCTTCGCCACTGCTTTCGGGTCACACGAGAAGCACCGCCACGTGTCCACCTTCCCCACGTCGTTGCAGTACTCTTTGCCACCCAAATTGGCAATGCAGTTTTTGCAAAATACTTGCGCGCACGTATCGCAGCACACGATGACGTCGTCCCCCCCCCCGTCGGAGCAACACCGGCACTGGTTGTAGTACCCGTCCTTCCCCACGGTAAAGTGCATGGCGTGGTAGAAGTCGTAGCACCCAACACAAATCCACACGTGTTTCAGCTTGGGGTGTTCCTTTAGTGGGGTGACGCCGTCCCACTCGCAGTGCCCGTGACCGCGGGCGTCGCAGTAAGTCGGTAACCGGCGTTTTTCTTTCGCTTTTTGGGTCGTCACACGGCTCACGGGTAGCGCGTTCGCCGCAAACTTCTTCGCCGCGCCGCCCATGGAGGGGGAAACGGGCGACTTTCCTTTCTTGCCCTTCGTTTTCTTTTCTTTCGCGGGAGATTTTCCCTTTGTTCTCTTAGTACCCTTCGAGCCTTTGTTACTAGTACCCGGGGAGACGGATCGATCGTTGCTCGTATCATTCCAATTAGCACCTACGATTTTGGAAATAGAAGTTAGTCTTTTGTATGGGCAAACAGTCGGGCGGATGTATTGGGACGTATTGGGTGCTTCGTATCGGGATGGTGAGGAATCCCTCACAGGATGTGTTGAAACGCGAACCAAGTGGTACACGAAACGAGCAGGAAAAGGCGAGCAGGATTTTGTGGCTTGTGTGCGTACCCTCCCACCCCTCCAGCGGGTCGACTTTGAACTTGCCGTTGCCGTCTTTTATTAACGGCTTCGGCAACTGTTCCCGTCGCACGATGGCTTTCCAGAAATTACGCGTGTGCGCCATTAACTCCAGCGCATTGTGGATTTTTGGCGCAACCGGGTTGTGGGGTTCCAACAACTTGTTCAGCCGCACTCTTTTCCTAAACTTCTGGAAGTGCACCCCCGTGCTGTGGCTCGTCAGCGCGATTTTCAAGCTGTCCCTGTTTTGGCCAGTCAACTTGCACGTCATGTCATACAACGCCTCCATCCACTTCGTGAGTTGCTCCAACGCTATGAATTCGTTGGTTTTTGGGATGGAAGCTTTTTGGCACCACTTAGTTCCAGTGCTCGCGTCGCAATTAGTTTGCACGGTTTTCAGCACGGCGCCGACTCGGCGGAACAAGTCCTCATCCACGGTGGCGGGCGGCAGTCGTTTTGGAATCGGGGGCGCGGCGCCCACTGTGACCGTCGTCGTGGTAGTAGCAGTAGGCCTCGCCGCCGCGCCCACCGGGTCAAGCGGCGCGATCGTCGCGATCGCGCGTCGCGCAATCTTCGGCTGCCGCGGGTCCATCGGCGGCGAGGTGTCGACGTCGTCGGACGCCCGCTTATTCGCGTTCGTCGTAGCCATAGTGGGAATAGAACCTGTACCCGTCTCCGCCGCAACCGCCGGTGCGGAATTCGGTCCGCTTGGTTCTTCTTGCTCATGTACCTGCGGCATCTCCACGTCCCCTTCCGCTTCGTCGTCCGAATCCTCAAGCTCGATCACGTCAACCCCGTTTCTCGGCGTCTCCGTGGCTTCTGAAGCCGTGCGCGCGACGCTCCCTTGCTTTGAAGACTTCATCACAAGCGTGTGTTCCGTTTCCCGTTTCCACCCGGGTTCCGTCGTGTCACTGGATTTCTGTCTCATTTCATACTCACGACTCGGCCCCGGGCTCTCGTCATCCGAGTCGGTGTTATCGGAGTCCGTTTCGTTTCGGGGCGCAGGTTTGGCGGTAACTGGAACAACCTCCAGCCAGAACTCGCTCGTGCTCGGCTTTACCTTCACGCGCTCAGCGTTGGGTTCCTTTTCAAGGATGTTCCCGGTGAAGGCGTCGTACTCCAGCTCGGACAGGGAAAGTGCCTGCCGACAAATGGGACACCGCCAGTGCTTGCAGTAGTCGCAGCGGCCGAGCTTTTTTAGCTCAGTGTGATGAGGGTGGCACGTGGGAAATTTTGTGGTATCAGCGCACTTGGTGCGTTGCGAGAACCGAGTCGCGCGTAACGTCGCTCGCAGGAACGTCTCCAAATCAAAGCACTCGATGTGCGTGCATTTCGAGCCCTTGCCAGGGGTCACGATCCGTTTACTCGTCATCGCGTCCTTCAGACTGACCACGGTGAAGTCCGCGGCGACGACATCGTCGTCACCCTTGTTACTTTCCTTCGCCGTGGCCGCCGCGACGGCTCGCATCTCAATCTCGGTGACCAGCAAGCTCTTGCCGTTGCGCTTAATCAGCTCCACGGTTTCGTGGATCCCGTCCGGGCCCTTCGGGTCGTGCTGGTCCGGGTGTAACGGCATTAAATCCAGCTGCGCATCCACGTCGCAGCAGTGGTGCCCGGCCTGCGCGTCGGGCAAATCAACAACGAGCTTTGTGCCTGTTTTTTTAACGCCCAGTTCATCGACCACATCCTCGCCGGTGCGCTCCAGGTTGGCCCTTAAGTGCTCCACGAAACACCTGTTGCGCGGCGCGGTAGGTTTCGGGCTATTCGTGTTACCACTCATTTCTAGGTTGGTGATCGACGCGACGATGCCGCCGCCTGGCCAAGTTGTAGAGGGCGGGGGGTCGCTTTGGGGTGCCCGGATCGCGCCAGAGGGACTGGTCGTTGTTTTCGAACCACTAATCGAGGAGGTTGGCACCCCGGGGAACTGCGCTTGGCGCACGGCGATCGGCTCGGAAATTGGCTCCTCATGCGACGAGGTCATGCCACGAACGACATTCTCTGGTTACGGAGGCCACACGCGAAACCCCCCTGAGAGATATGCCGCCGCGTCTCTCGGTCGCGTCTCTCGGTTTGTCTGAACGAGGCGCGAGGATCTGATAAACAAGAGAGGAGAGTTTCGCGCCAGAGACGACTGGAAAACCGACCCCGTGCAAATCGCGCCAACTTCAAAAACTTCTTTCGCTATTTCCCGAAACGTCCCCCTCAAAAAACGTTTCGTGACGAGTTTTCTTCACGACCGCCGGGGCTCATCAGTCTCGAACAGCGCGGTCGGTCCCGCGGTCGCAGGTTCACCCGTCCACGCGATCGACATGCCGCGCGCGACGCGCGCACGTGCCGCGAGAGGCGCTTTGAAGGAAAAGACGGGCTCGGATGCCAATGTCGTTGGTGCGGATGGAGCACGAGGGGCGATGCATCCTAAAGCCGTTGAGGGGACCACCGCGCGAGGTGCGTTGGGCTCCGAGAACGCTGAGGGAACGTTCGAGCTGGAGAAAGAACTGCAGACGTTGGACGGTGAAGGTACGTGTGTTGCTCTCGTCACGCCTGTTCATAGTATCGATACACAACCCTCCATTTGATCCCGGGGCATCCAACACGCGCGCATTGCACCGCGACTTTTTCATGTCGTGGTTTCGTCCGCGACATCAGGAAACTGACAATCCCCCCCCCTCCCCCAGTGCACGAGCGATGCTGTCAAATCCGCAGCGCCGCGGACACCTTCGCGACGTCGCTTCGCAAGGAGATCAAAACGCAGCTGGGTAAGATCCCGAAGAAAGTAAGGGGGATGACGTTGAGGGAGTTCGTGAAGGGCTTCGGGGGAGACGTGAGCGCTAATTTGTTGGCGACGCTTGCTGAGAGTGTCGAAAAAGTTGATGACGGGATTGAAAACAAAGACAAGGGGGATGAAAACAACAAAGAAGAGCACACGAACCGGGGGTCGGGCCGGAAACGAGGCATAGCGTCCACGATGCTCGATGGTGCGCGTGGAGATAATGACACGAAAAAAGGAGTAGCGGTGACGACGACATCGTCTCCAACCCACGCGGCGGAGCATGACGAAAATTCCCCGCAAGCGTCTAAAAAACAAAAAATCGACGTACCCGTGCTGTGCACTCCCGTGGACATGAAAACCAAAACGCAACGGACACGCATGGGTACCATGTACGTCGCGAAGACCCCTGGTACTACGCGAAACCCGGTACGGGGAGAGGTGGTGTACTCCAAAAACGGCTCGCCACTCGGCGCGGCGGAGGATGACTCTGATGAAGATGAGGATTTTGGAAATGAAAATGAGAGAAGAGCGCCTTCGAGCGTTGTGAAGCGCGTGACGATGACCGCCGGGAAGGGATTACGGCCTGCAGGGAATGCTTCCGATGACAAACCTTCAAGGCGCTCTGGTGGTTTGGTTCTCACCACGGATGATGGTAAGGAAATCGACGTCAGTGCGATTGGCGACGGCGCGTCGGGGGCAGAGGTTGAAGAGACCGTCGGCATGCTGGCGAAGATGCAGCAGCAAGTCGCGGCGCACATGGCGAGGTTGATGGCGGGACGGAAGGGGTAGTGGGTATTTAGTCTCAAACCTTTTTGTAACTTACCACATGTTATGATTAATGTGACTTGATACCTTTAGATACATTACTCAATAACATCCACTCCTACACTGACAGCGTTCCTTTGCTGGACGCGACGGCTCCCGCTCGTCGAGGATCAATCGCGGCGCATTGTTTCAAGCACTTTCCAAACGCCTTGACCGACGCGAGCGCTAGGTCGGATTCGTTTTTATCGGAACCACTGTGATCCACGATGTGCGCGGTCATTTGGCCATTCGTGGTGATGCTCATGAACAGGTGGTCGACCATCTCGGTGGAGAGGTCGCCGATTTTTTCATCTGCGAAGTGTAACCCGTTTCCTAAATAAGGCCGGTTGCTTAAATCCGCTATGACTTCAACTGTGCAATTATTAACTTCCGCCACCGCCCGGCCCATCCGGTTACACCCGGCTTTATCCCCCAGCGATTCGTTCAGCACCTGGCCTATTGTGATGGCCACGTCCTCCGTGGTGTGATGGTCGTCGATCCACAGGTCGCCTTGAGCGGCGATTTGCATGTCGAAACCGGATTCATGTGCCAACGCTAACAGCAACTCATCGAGCGTTTCGATTCCAGTCGTGACCTTCGATGTATTGCCCGTCTCGCAATCCAAATCAACCGCCACGTCGATCGTGGTTTCCTTCGTGGAACGAGCTTTGCGCGAGGTGCGGTGGGGGGGGTCGGTAGATGTCATGGTAGGCTCGCTGTCAACGCTTTCAATCTGATCCATCAGCGTCCGCAAACACCGCGCGAAGGCTTTGAACGTCGCTTCCACGATGTGGTGCGCGTTGTCGCCGCGCTGTTTTTTTAACGAAACGCCAATCGCCAAATTGTCCTGAAGCGCTTCCCAGAACGGCTGCGTCAACGCGGTTTTGTACGTCCCGATGAACTCCCTTCCCGTCCCGGGGCCGTACGGTGCGAGTTCGAAGTATAGCGCAGAGTTTTTCGTCGAAACGTCCAAAACGCACGTCGCGTACGCCTCGTCAAGGGGCGCGGCGAACGTCGCGGACGCGGAGCTTTTTTCTGTTTTTTCACTCGCCACCAGATGCACGCCCGGGGCTATCACGTGTTTCAGTGCCTGGCCCAGCGCTGCGCCCGCCAAACGTGCCACGACGGTGTCTTCCTCCAGCGTGCCGCTTTCATCGACGCACGGCTCGGACGCGTTGCCGCCCCTGGTAACCACAACGGACACGCCGAGTTGCGCGTGCGACGTGAGCTGGTCGATCATGTGATCGAGGAAGGGTAACCCGGTTGCGATCGTGCCTCGCGCGCCCAGGTTCGCAACAGAAGCGGTGGCAGTAACGTCGCCGGCTTCCGCGGTGCCAGCGCCGTCGGGCCAATGTACCGTCGCCTGGGAGGCGGGGGAGGCGGCGGAGCGGGGAACGAAACGCGAGGACCGAGTCGCACGGCGGCTCTTTCCACACGATGCTTTCGGGACGAAGCATTTAGAGGAGTTTTGCGGCGCAGTGACAGCCGCGGAACACGCCATGGCTGCTGTGGCGGTCTTGCAGTGCGGTCGTTGGGGCCGACGAAAACGCGCGGGTGCGAGCGCGGACTCGGGTCTGCGCTTCGTAGAGTGACCGCCGGGGGCGACTGGACGGAGATGGTAAGAAATCGATCGCCCGGTGATTTTCTGGAGCAGTTTTTCTCGGCACCGGCGACGAACCACGACCACTCCTTATCACGCAGGCTTCGTGACCCCCCTCGTCTAGATGAATGTCGCCTCGTTATTCGGCCCGCGGCACCCTGCGCATGTCGCGGACATCGAAATCGCGGTTACCGCGGCGAGGGGGGCGCATTTAACCCTCGCTTCCGTGTTCATCGCAACGATCGTGGGTTTCACGCTGCTTCGTGTTGCGGGGTTGAAACGCGTGCTAGTGCCTCGAAGCGGCATAATCGGCCTCGGTGTCGGGTGGAGTATCGTAAGTGGGGTGATATTTTCATTGAAAGCAAGTGATACAGCCGTCCTGGCCTTCGCACCGGGCACACCACCGCACACATTAGTAGTGGTGTTCCCCGCGCAGATGGCATTCCTGGGAAGTTTAGTAAAAAGAAAACTCGTCACGAAAGCGCACGCGTTCAGACTCGCGTTCGTGTTTCTGTTTGGCCTTTTTATGCTTTGTTTGGCCAGAGGGATAGGCGCCAGTGAACCTGAGACAATAATAGGCGCCAAGAGAAAGGACAGCAAGCACGAAGAGCTTGACGTCGTGGGCACGACGGTGGACGTGTTGATCGCGCTCGCAAGGGCCGCGGCGGGGGGGGGGCTGATTTTAGCGGGCAGCGAACGGAGTGACGATAAAGCGAAGGATACGAAGGATACGAAAGATACAAAGGATTTAAAGAAGGACACGACCAAGAGCCAGGATACAAAGAAAAGCCCCATGCCTCCCTCGAATACCGTCGTAAATACCTCCTCGCGCCAGGAGTTATTTCTGTCGTGCGTCTTCTGTTTGCTAATCGTGTTTCTGTCGCCGCCGCGGTTCGGTGGTGAGACCGCGTGGGGCGACGCACTCGGTGGAAACGTGTTGATGAGTACTGGACGAGTTGGAAATATGGTCAGTTGGTATGTTCTGCGCTGTACACTGGTCCTTATGGCGCACTGGGCAGGGCTGTTCGTGGTGAAACTGGCACCGGGACAGTACAAGGTAGTTGGTGGCGAGACAAAAAAAGAAGAGAGTGAGACGAAGAAGGACCGATAGTTTGGTATTAGTACAATTAGTCAGTCAGACGACTGTTACCTATTCTTTCAGCAACAGCTCCACCAGCAACCCCACCCCGAACCCAGTTCCTCTGCCCGACCCCTTCTCCGTTGAGGGCCCCGCGATGTCGACGTGGAGCCATCTCGTTTTTTCATCCTTCACCCAATCGTTACTCAAGTGGTTCGCGATGAATTGCCCCGCGCAACTGGCTTGCGCGTTTGAACGGTCCTTGACCGAGTTTTTCATGTCCGCGACGTTACTTGAGAACTCGCTTGTGAAGAACTCGGGGGCGTACGGAAGCGGGTGGCACAAATCACCTGACACCTTGCCTGCTTGGATGCATTCGATTTCTAACTCCTCTGAATCTGAAACAATGCCGGCGAAGAACCTCCCGGTCGCGACCATCTGCGCCCCCGTCAACGTCGCCATGTCGATGATGTCGTCCACGTTCAACTCCTGACTCGCGAACGCGACGCCGTCCGCTAACACCAGCCTTCCTTCCGCATCCGTGTTGTTGATTTCCATGGTTTTGCCGCTTTTGCTGGTTAGCACGTCATCCGGCCGGAACGAACCTGAACCCACCGCGTTCTCCGCGATGCACAGCACCACGTGCAAATCGCCGCCGCCTCGTTTGGAGGATGTCGGGTCAATTTCAACCAACGCGCGCCACGACCCTAGCGTCGCCGCCGCGCCACCTAAATCAGTCTTCATCCCGCACATACCCGCCTTGCCTTTGATTTGCAACCCGCCCGTGTCGAAGGTGATGCCTTTTCCTACTAAAGCGGTGGATCGACCGGTAGAGGTTGGATTATTACTATCGACTCCTTTACCTTTGTGGGTCAACACCACAAGCGCAGGTTCGCGTCCGTCCTTCGCCGCCGCGCGGCCGACACCCGCGATGCCACCGAACCCGCGTTCCACCAACTCGTCGTATCGCAACGTTTTGATTTCAATTTCAATATCTGGAAACGTTGTCCTCAACCCTTCCGCAGCACCTAGCGCCTCGTTGACTAACGCATCGGGGTCCATTTGAGCGGGAGGGGTGTCCACGATCCTCGAGGCGAAGCGCACTGCCGATGCGACTGACGCGGCGCGAGTTTTCGTCTCTGTTGATACTTTTAAACCGTCCGAACCGTCCGATGAACACACCATCGCAACTTTCACCGGACCCCTCTGTGCGATGAGCTCACGATCTGTAACCCCGGTGTCTTCCCCTTCCCGTAAGTTCACTGACTTCGCGGTGTACGTGGGGAATGCCTTGGCGACTGCGGAGGCGATGGCGCTTGATTCGTTTGCGGACGATAGAGCGCACACTATTCCCAACGATTTATTATTTTTTGGAGCCTTGAGGTTTTTCAACAACGCAAATGCGGCGTGCGACCCCGACGGCGCGTTGTGCCGCGACATGTTTTTCTGTTCCGGTAGGATCGCCAGGATTATTTCTGTTAACGTGTCGTCACCGTTCACGAGACACACGGTGCGTGAGCCGCCCGTGTTTCCAGGCGCGATTTGGGTTAACAACGACGTTAGCGCGGGTTGTAACAACGCAGGGACTGATTGCAAAAACAATTCACCGCCAGCCGCAGAGCGCTTGCCCACCACGACTATTTTGTCACACGCGAACGCATCCTCCGCGGTGACCGTAAAGTCGACGGGGGAAGAGGCGTTCCACAAAGGGTCACTGCAGGGGGTGGCCACCGAGTGTGGGGGGGACGCGTGCGTAGTCACGCGTCGACCGCGACAAAAAACCGACCGCGACAAAAAACCATCGCGACGCGCGGCGGAGCTGGGTCCATCGCGCCGCGCGAGCCGGGTTCGGGCACCGCGAGACGTGGGGGGTGTAGACGTTGCGACAGTAAACGCGGCGCGCGCGGTCGAAGCCATCGCTCCCGAGACCGGTCGGGTCAGACGGTCCAGAGGTGTGCGTCCAGTTGTGACGAAAATAAGAGTGTCAAGCAGTTATGTGGTTCCATCATAATTATGCAAGTACTTTATTCAAAACGACTTTCCCAACACACACCTATAGTAACTACCTAAGTACCTGGTAATACCAGCTAGTAATTCATGGTCATGTCGTCATTCATGCCGAGCATGGTTTCTATTGTGAACTTGAAAAACTTGAAGCCGAAGAAACCGCCGCCGATCACGAGCGCGGCGGTTTGCGGCTTTTTCAACAGATTCACAACCGGCCTTCCGAACATAAACACGAACCCGACCATGATTGAGATGCTGAACCGCGCGTACTTGACCATGTTCGCCCAGAAAGGGACTTCAGAGCCGGCTAAGGTGAACAGCTCTGTGGATGAGACGTCCACGTTGTTCAGCCCATCCACCGTGTTCATTCCGTCCGCAGCCATGTCCGCAGCCGACGCGGGATCCGCGGCGAAGAACGCCACGGTAAACGCGGCGAACAAAGCGGCGCACTGCACTTCGGTGTGCGTTAAATTCGCGGGGGGGTGTTTCGTTTCACTAGAGGGAGGCGGCGTAGACGCGGCACGTAGACGCGTGGAGCTTCGGCTCGCCACGGCGCGTACGCCTTCAACCACCAGGCTTCTCTTGCTGAAAGACGCGCGCGGGGCGACGGCATGGCGGGCGGGGACGGCCGCGCGCTTGGGGACGCGCGCGGTGGGGGTGCGCGCCGCGAGTACGGGCGCGATGTGCGCGACGGTCGCCATGACGAACGGGCGAGCGACACAGGCGCAGGCGGTTGTGTGGGTCGGGATCCCATGAGCGATAAGGAGACGCCACGAGGACACGAAAAAAACAAGATCTTTTTGTCCTTGCATCCCTTTCAAGATACCTTTCAAGTGGACTGTATTGATAGTAATGCTTGATAGCAAGTGACTATCAAGCGTTTATGATCAACTTGCGCGAATTTACGCGGCTCAAAAGCTGTGACCCGCGCGAGATACGCACCGCGGAAACGAACATCGCCACCGCAGACGCGGCGACGCGCCGGCTGACAGGTCGCCGGGTTCGCCGTGGAAACCAAACGCGAGCGTCTTCACCTACTTGGAAGTGGACGCGTGATTCGACAAGCGCGTTCCGTTTGGTAGGAGTGCGGGTGGTGCGCGGACGGGTACCCACGACGCGCTAGGGTACTCTGCAGTCGACTTGCCGAGGCTGACGCGGATTCGCGCACGGAACCGACGAGGCGTGCGGTCGGGTTTACGGTTCCATATTCCGCACTAGGTTTCG
>MDSY01034954.1_pt1 | contig 18943 bp, 20 predicted proteins | sample 811131 | NCBI WGS metagenome assembly MDSY01 (sample SAMN05326643, study PRJNA326480) | marine metagenome | isolation source: seawater | place: Atlantic Ocean: South West | collected 2010
AACCAAACCGGGTCGAACCCGGCGGCGAGTACCAAAGGCAATGTCACGGGTAAAGTCATCACAATTGTTGACAGCCCGTCCAGAAAGCACCCCATTCCCAGATAAAACAGGGTCAGCAGCAGGATCAGCGCATAAGGCGACAGGCCAAGGCCATCAATGGCAGCGGCGACTTCGGTCGGGATCGCAAGGCGGGCCATGGCCTTGGATAAGAACAAAGCGCCGACAAGGATCAGCCCAATCATCGAGCAGGTCCGCACCGTGCCCAAAAGGGCGGCGCGGATCATTTGATAGGACAGTTCACGCTCCCAAACGGTCAGGATCAGCGCGCCCAAGACCCCCATTGCGGCGGCTTCGGTCACGCTGGCGAAACCAGCATACATGCTGCCGACTACAAAACCGATCAGGAGCATAATTGGCAGGAGCTGCCCCAGTGCGTGGCCTTTTTGCCTCCAGGTGGTTGACGGTTCAGGGGCTGGCCGGCGGCCTGTCCCCAAGTTGCTGACCAATCCGATCCAGATCATGTAGGCGGCCGCAAGGATAAGTCCCGGCACGACTCCCGCGATGAAAAGCTCTAGGATCGATGTTTCTGCCAACACCCCATACACGATCAGTGGGATGGAGGGGGGGATGAGAAACCCGATTGTCCCTGATCCTGCCAAAGAGCCAAGCGCAAGCGAACGGTCATAGCCGCGCGTCTCCAGCTCTTTCAGGGTGATGCGGCCTACCGTTGCGGTGGTCGCCGCAGAAGATCCAGAAACGGCGGCAAACAGAGTACACCCCAGAATATTCACATGCAAAAGCCCACCGGGCAATCTGCGCACGAAGGGCGCAAGGCCCATGAACAGGTTCTGTGACAGCCGCGTGTGAAACAGGATCTCTCCCATGAGGATGAAAAGCGGCAGTGTGATCAGCTCTTGTGCGGTCGCTGTGCCCCATATGTCGCCTGCCAGAAAACTGTCGATCCGCATGGAGCGGAACATTTCAAGCGAGAGTATTCCCAGCGCCATCAGCGCGAAGCCCACCCAAAGACCACCCGCAAGGAATAACGCAAGTAGCGATCCGATGAATGTGAGCGGACCACTCATTTCGCGCGCTCGCTCCCTGTTTTGTTGGGTGCCTCGCCAGACAACAGACGCACAAGCCTTGCAAAAAGCGCAAGGCCCAGAAGAACAAAAGATGCAGCCAGCAGACCCTGTGGCCATTCCAAGGGCGTTTGGGACAGGTAAGTGCTAACGGAACCAAGTTCAGCGCTGCGGGCTGCGTAGCGGATCAGCGCATACCCCGCATAGCCTGTCACGACAAGCGCGCCAGCGCTGGCCAACACATCCAGCGCCCAAGCCGTGCGTGTCGGCAGGGACTGTGTGACAAGCGTCACCCGGATGTGCGCACCCTCGCGCAGCGCCCAGCCCGATCCTGTGAAAAAGACGGCCAGCAAACTATAGCCCGAAAACTCCACGGCCCAAGGCTGTGACCAGTTGAAGAACGACGTGGCGATCACTTCGGTCACCAGCATGACCGCCATGACCGCACATGCAACGGCCGCCACTGCCGCACCAGCAGCGCAAAGTAGATCGATTACCCGCAATACCGGGCGGAATAGGGCGGCCATCGTGATCAGTTCGCGTTGGCGGTAAAGGCCTCGATGATGGGTCCAGCTTCGGGATTGGCTGCGATAAAGGCACCCGCCATATCCGATGTCGCATCGCGCATCATTGTTGCCAGTTCATCGGTTGGCGCACTGACGGTCATGCCGTTTTCCTTGAGCGTCCCCATCCGCGTGCCATGTTCGGCTTCTGAAATGCTCCAGAAACCCGGTTCCATCTTGGCGGCGAGATCCGAAATAATCTTCTGGTTTTCTGCAGAAATCTCTCCCCATGCATCAAGATTTATAGTGACGGCGTTGGAGGCCCAAAGATGGTTCGTGTTGTAAGTGTGGTTCAGAAACTCCCAGTATTTCTGGGCCACAGCCGTTGATCCAGATGTCATCACCGCATCAAGGCGACCGGTTGCAAGGGCAGGGATAATGTCAGGGTTGTTCATCTGCTGCGCGGTCATGCCCAGATTACTGATCATGGTCGATGTGTTGGCGTCATAAACCCGCATCCGCACGCCTTCCATATCAGCAGCGGTTTCAAGTGGTTCTTTGGTAAAGAAATTCTGGCTTGGCCAAGGCACGATATAAAGCGCCATCTGGTTGCGCTTCATCAGCGCTTCTTCCCAGACGGGACGGACGAGGCCGTGCATGCGACGCAGCTCTTCGTAGTCGGAAATCAGGAAGGGGATCGATTCAATTCCGAGAATTGGCAAATCACCGACATTCTGGAACAAGGCGTATTCTGCCATAGGGACCGCGCCATCCTCGACTGCGCGTAGTGACTCATTTGCGCGAACGCCAAGTGAGCCGCCCGGATGAATGATCATCTCAACATCACCGCCGGTCGCCTCTTTCACAGCATCTGCGAAATTTTGTGCGTTGACGGTATGAAATTCTGTTGGACCCCATGGGATCGATACATCCCACACGGTTTGAGCGAGGGCGGCGGTGGACATCACGGCCAGCGCGCTGGCTGTTAAAAGCGGTTTCAAAAACATATTTCTCTCTCCCGTTGAGGTTGGCCCGGTGACAATGCCCGGAGCACTTTTTGGTTCGCAGCAGCAGCAAACGAGCCTGATACATTTATGCCAAGGAATTGGGCGTTTTGTCAAGAATTTGTCCGGACAATTTCGCCAAAGCACGGCGAAGCGGTCTCACTGGTCAAAATCCACTCGAATTCTCGACCTATGGTCGAAGTGCTGGTGCAGGGGCCAATGTGCTATCCACCACTCTGTCATTTCTCTTGAAGGATCATCAGGGGAGGGTTCAGCGCTTTGCCTCTGCGCGGATCGCTGGCCCATGTTCGTCTAAATCTGGCAGGCTGAGGTTTGGCTGACCCGGTTCATCTCGGTATTTGATCGGTGTGCCAATATGGCGGTTGCCTTGCGTGTCGCCCAGCAGCATGTCCCGAGCGGCGACTTGGGGAGAATGCCAGGCTTCATGCAGGTTGAGGACTGGGGCGAAACAGACGTCGCGGCCCTCAAACCATCTGACCCAATGTGCCAGACTCTCGCTTGCAAATGTCGCGCGCAAAAACGCCTTCACGGGCTCCTGAGTAGGGCCTGGTGGGCTGTTGGCGCTGTCGATCAGGTCAGGGCGGCCAAGGTCCGTGAGCAGGTTACTTGCGAATTTCGGCTCGACACCGCCCAGCGTCAGGTGCCGTCCGTCCGCCGTTTCATAGATGGAAAAGAAGGCATATCCGCCAAAGCTGCGCTCGTTGGCCACCACCGGTGCGCGGTCTTCGGCAAAGACAGGGCCAACGACATTAGGAAGCCACGCCATTAACGAATCCTGCATTGATATGTCGATCACATCGCCTTTGCCGGTCTTTTCGCGACGCAAAAGCGCCATCAGTATCGCGGCCAGTGCCGTCATAGAACCTGTGACATCGGCCACTGGCATATGTGGGTTCACGGGGTGTCCATCTTGGCCAAGGTTCAGCGAGACGACCCCGGCCAGCGCTTCGATTGACAGATCATGGGCGGGGCGTTTCGCCTCTGGTCCCGTTTGGCCAAATGCGGCGATAGAGCAATAGACCGCGCGCGGATTGACGGCCATCACTGCGTCTGACTCGATGCCGAGCCGGTCAACGACACCGGGGCGAAACGCCTCAATCACCACGTCGGCCGTGCGGCAGAGGTCCAGAAAAACTGCGTGATCGTCGGGCGACTTGAGATCCAGCATGATGGAGCGTTTGCCGCGATGTGTGTTGCGAAACCACGTCGTGGCGTTACCCTCGACATACCCGACCTTACGCACAGGTTCGCCGGTCGGGGGTTCGACCTTGATGACGTCCGCCCCGTGATCCGCCAGAATTTGCGTCAGGATTGGCCCAGGAAGAAACAGACTGAGGTCGAGGATGCGGTAGCCTTCCATCTTCATATCAGATCACCTTCTCTTCGTGCAACAACGCGATGTCATCATCACTAAAGCCCGCGTTTCGCAACACCGATTGGGTATCGGCCCCTTGTTTTGGTGCAGGGGTGGCCTTGGCGCGCGCGCCGTCCAATCGGATGGGGTTTGACAAGACACGCAACCCCGGCCGCTCCGGATGGTCGATCGATTGGATGCCATTGGTGCCAGCAAAGTAGGGATTGTCGAGCGCGGCTGGCAGGGTCAGCACGGGTGCGGCTGGTACTTGCCCTGCAAGAAGAGCCATCCAGTCCGCTGTTTTCCGCGCTCTAAAGGCCGCATCAAGCAGGGAGCTAAGCGCTGCCCGGTTATCATATCGATCACGCGCGGTTAGGAACCGAGCGTCTTGCGGCAAATCAGGTTGACCGATCAACTGGCACAGCCGCTCCCAGAATTTCGGCAAGACGCACATGACAAAGATATGCCCGTCAGCAGTGGGGAAGGCCTCGCAAGGGACAACCGAAGGGTGGCCGCTGCGCGGACGGCGGGTGATCGCGTCGCCCTCGTTCATATACCATGTAGCGGGGTAGGTCAGTTGATGCATGGCCACATCATAAAGGGTGACGTCCACATTGCGCCCCTTTCCCGTGCGCAGCGCACCGACAAGGGCGGCGGTCAGGGCAAAGGCCGTTGTGATGCCAGTGAGGTAGTCGACAACAGACAGGCCCATGCGCGTCATCGGGCCGTCTGGTTCTCCGGTCAGGGACATAAACCCGGCCTCGGCCTGCATGAGGTAGTCATACGCGGGCCATGTTGCGCGATCACCCGTCCGTCCATATCCGGACAAATGCGCGCAAACGACGCGCGGGTTGTGCGGTGAAAGGTCAGGGTAGGTCAGGCCCAGCTTGCCCGGTTGGTCGCCGCGCAGATTGTTCAGCACGGCGTCGGCATTGCGCACTAACCTGTGCAGCACCTCTTTTCCGCGCGGATGGCGCAGATCCAGATTAAGGCTTTTCTTGCCCAGATTGAACGTCTGGAAAAAATGGCTGTCCCCGTCGCCCAGAAAATGCGGACCAGAGCTGCGGCTGCTGTCGCCACCGAATGTGGGGCTTTCGATCTTGATGACCTCTGCCCCCATATCTGCCAGATACATCGAGGCAAATGGCCCTGCCCCATATTGCTCAACCGACAGGACCTGAGTACCTTGAAGGGGGGGGGCTGAAATACCCTTCATCAGATTTTGTTACGCTTAATCAATTGCTTGGCGACGATGATGCGCTGCATTTCGTTGGTCCCCTCGCCGATGCACATCAGCATGGCGTCGCGGTAGTAGCGCTCGATCTCATATTCGGTGGAATAACTGTAGCCGCCGAAGATCCGCATGGCTTCTTGTGAACAGAACACGCCGGTTTCCGTGGCGAAATATTTCGCCATTCCGGCCTCCATATCGCACCGTTCACCACTGTCGTATTTCTTGGCAGCGTCTTCGACCAGCAGCTTTGACGCGGCAACTTTGCTGGCCATCTCGCCGAGCTTGAGCTGGATCGCCTGATGTTCTGCGATGGGTTGGCCAAAGGTTTCGCGTTCCTGTGCGTATCGCGTGGCCAGCTGCAGCGCACCTTCGGCAATACCGGCACCACGCGCTGCCACGTTGATGCGCCCCAGTTCTAGACCACCAAGCACTTGTTGCAGGCCGCGCCCCTCAGCCTCGCCCAACAGCGACTCGTGGGGCACCAACTTGTCATCGATCAGCAGTTCGCAGGAATCGATGGAACGATAGCCCAGCTTTGTCAGCTTTCTGGCAACTTCATATCCTTCGCCTTTCTTGGTCAAGAATGCACTCATCCCCTTGTGTTGCGGTTTGGCTTCGGTGTCGGTTTTTGCCAGCACCATCAGGCAATTGCCATGAAGCGAATTTGTGATCCACGTCTTGGTGCCGTTCAAACGGTAGCCTTCGTTGGTCTTGTCCGCCTTGGTCCGGATCGCTTGCAGGTCGGTGCCAGCATTGGGTTCTGTCAGGGCAATCCCGCCACGCAATTCACCAGTGGCCATCTTGGGCAGCCATTCGGATTTCTGCTCATCGGTGCCTGCGCGTTCGATGGCCGATGCCATGATCAAATGAGAGTTGAAAATGCCAGAGGGTGCCATCCATACAGAGGCGACCTTCACCACGATCTTGGCATAGATCGACGCTGGGAGCCCCAACCCCCCATACTCCGGAGAGATAATGGCTCCGAACAGGCCCAGCTCTTTCATCTGCTCAACAAGCTCATGCGGATAGGTGTCGGCCTGATCATGTTCGCGCGCGATGGGGCGCACTTCGCCTTCCACCCATTTGTCAATCGCATCAAGAATGGCGGCTTCGTCGTCGCCGCTCCACTCGCCATTTGCCTGCACGTTCATATCTCTCTCCTGATTAGTAGTTCGCTTTGTCTTCTACGCTGTGACCCGTCTTGGCGACCAAGATTGTCCGCACAAAGTCGCACACTAATTTCCCATTCTGATTAAACCCACTGGTCTTGACCGTCACGAGGCCTGCATTGGGGCGGGATTTGCTCTCACGCTTGCTGAGCACTTCGCTTTCTGAGGTCAGCGTATCGCCGGCAAACAACGGAAAGGTCATACGGATGTCTGTCCAGCCCATATTGGAAATGGCTTTTTGGCTGACGTCCGTGACGCTCATCCCAACCATGATCGCCACGGTGAGGGGCGAGCAGATGATGCATTTACCGAATTCGGAATGCTTGGCATATTCGGCATCAAAATGCAACGGATGGGTGTTCATGGTCAGCAAGGTGAACCACGTGTTGTCGGTTTCCGTTATGGTGCGACTGGGACGGTGTTCATAGATGTCGCCTACCTCAAATTCCTCGAAATAGCGGCCAAAACGTTCGCGGATACGGTTTTCACCAACAGATTTTGTGTTTTGGGACATATGTTATCTTTCGCTTAGGGGGTCTGGGCATCGTGCAGCGCGAGAATGCGTTGCATGGACCGGATGACCGGCTTTTCAATTAACTTTCCGTCAAGGACCGCGAGGCCATTCGGGCTTGCCTCAAAGAGGGAGATCACTGTTTTTGCGTGCGCAATTTCTTCCTCTGAAGGGCTGAACATGGTTTTAATGGCACTAATGTTTGAGGGATGAATGGATGCTTTGCCTGTAAATCCAAGCTCTTGGGCGGCTTGCGCTTCTGTCAGAACGGCATCTGCATCCCGGAACGCGAGGCAGGGCACATCAAGCACATCGACGCCTGCCAGTTTGGCCGCATGCACCAGCGTTGTGCGCGCGTGCATCAGCGGGCCGGGGGCAACCTGCACCCCCAGTTCGGCGGCATAATCCACAGCCCCGAACATCGCAAAGGAGATACGCGGAGAGGTTGAAAGGATCGTGACGGCGTTTTGCAGGCCTTCAAGGCTTTCGATCAGGACGGCGATCTTCAAAGGGGCAGCGGCTTCGGCAATCAACTCATCGGTCATGCGGACTTCATCCGCCGTCGCGACCTTGGGCAGGAATATCGTGCCACCCGTTGGCTGCGCATCCAGCAAGGCCAGAATGTCGCGTAACCCGTCGGCACTGCGCAATCCGTTGATCCTGACGACCCTTTCGGGACCTGGTGCGTCCGTCAAAAACCCGGTTGCCGCTTCGCGCGCTGAGGCCTTGTCGGCAGGGGGCACGGCGTCTTCGAGATCAAGACAAACGATATCGGCCCCCGCGCCAAGCGCCTTGTCGCGGATCGCTGGCCGATTGGCCGGTGCAAACAGGAGCGAGCGGTGTGGCCTCATGCCGATCCACCTTTCGCAAGGACCATCAGGTCGGCGATGTCGTCCAGAGTTTCAAGGGTGTCAATCGCGCCGATCAAACGATCCTGCGCCTCTTTTGGGAGGGGATGCGCGGCATAGCCTGCACAGCGTCTGAACTTTGCGATATTTTCTCCTGAACTCAGGGGGTTGTTTGGGTGGCCGTAGGCAAAGGGCAGGTCAGAAGTGTGACGGGTGCCATCCTTCAGTGTGACCGTGATTTGTTGCGGATCAAGCGCGTTGAGATTGGGGTTATCGTCCAGCTTTACTGTCACCAACTGCGCATATCTGTTGACTACCGGATCGCTCAGCGCATCACCCCGGAAATCCGGGACATCCACGTGACCCCGAGCCAAGAAAACACCAGCAACAAAAGCCAGACAAAGCTTTGCGTAGTTCGCCGCCGGGTTCTCAATGATAGGCCGCCCGACCAATCGGTGCACCAGCGGGGGTACCAGGGCGTTGATCTCTGCGATATCATCTGCACCGATCCCATGTGCGCGCATCAATTGGCCCAGCCCATCAATCACACCGTGGGTCAGCCGCCCAGAGGGGTAGGGCTTGTGCGACATGTTCAGGATTTGCCAGTCGTGGCCCAGCGAGGGCAGGAAGGCCTCAATGTCGTGATTGTCTTGTTCAAAAAGCCGGAAATAGCCGTATTGCCCTGTGAGAATGTCATGTGGTCCTCTGACCCCTGCGGCTGCCAGATCGGCAGAGACAATGGCGGCGCGCGCATTCAGCCCAACCTGCATGCCTAACATGGGGGAGCCTTCAACATGCGGCTGCAAGGTGCCACTGGTCTGGGAATATTGCGCGCCAAAAGCGTCTTTCATCTGGTTCTCGTCAAAATCCGACAACCGCCCAATGGCTGCGATAGCGCCAAAGCCCCCTGCGGTGGCGGGTCGGAAAAACCGCAGTTCGGATTCCGTAACAACCCCAAGCATGGTTGAAACGTCTACCCCCAAGGCCAGCGCAGTGATTAAGTCGCTGCCATTGACCTTGTGACCGCGTGTGGCCTGGCGTTCTGACCAGGCCATGACCGCGCCAAGGACCGTCGCCATCGGGTGCAGAACGGCGCCTTCATGGACACAATCAAACTCAAGACAATGAATCTGATAGGCGTTCATAATGGCCGCGGATTGCGCGCACATGCGCTCATCACTACCCAGCACGCTTGCCTCTGGATCTGATCCCCAGCCACGGGCCACTTCGATCAGTTCGGTCACGCCGGTGCCAGACGACCCCGCAATCCCTACGCCAAAAGTATCCAGTAGGAAGGTCTTGACCGCCGCTACGGCTTCGGCTGGCAGGTCCTCAAACTTTGTGTGGACCACATGTGCTGCGACGATATCAAGCGGATTGGTCATACTTTGGTCTCCGGTGGTGGATTGGCATGTGCAAAGGTGCGGGCAATGTCGAGCCTGCTGGCACACCAGACGTCGGGTTTGGATTGGACATGCGCGATCAATTTATCCAGCGCGCCGATCCGGCCCGGCCGGCCGATGATGCGCAGATGCAGGCCCAGTGACATCAGTCGGGGGGCGCCGTCATCGGCTTCTTCATACAGTCGGTCAAAGGTATCAACGGCATACTCAAGCCATTGGGCAGGGGTATATCCCGGCGCAAGCCAAAATTTCATATCGTTGGTATCAAGCGCATAAGGCACGATCACAATCGGCTTGGGCCCTTGCGGCGTGTCGACCACATCCCAACGCGGGGTGTCGTCGGAGAAATCATCCATGTGGTATTCAAACCCCATTTCAGCCAGCAGTGCGCGGGTGATGTCAGTGTGCAAATAGCGCGATAGCCAGCCGTAAGGCCGGGTGCCGGTTGTAGCCTCAATACTGTCGATTGCCTTTTGAATAAACGCGCGCTCCCGGTCTTCCTTGAAGCTGAACTGATGCACCCAACGCCACCCGTGCGAGCAAGTTTCATGCCCGCCCTCAACGATCATTTTGGCCAATTCCGGTGCGTTTTCCAAGGCCTGCGCGGCAGCGGTGACGGTTGTCTTAATGCCAGCCCTGTCAAAGGCCCCAAAGACACGTTTTGCACCGGCGCGGATGCCGTAGTCATAATTGCTTTCGTTGGCGTAATTTCGGATCGGTATTTTCAGCGCCACGCCCAATTCGTCAACCGGCTCAGGCCCCTTGTCGCCGCGCGCAAGCGACATCTCCGAGCCTTCCTCGATATTAATGACAAAGGACATGGCAACGCGTGCGTTGTTGGGCCAGTTAAAAGACATTAGTGATACTCCTCCCCGCCTGAGACATTCATGGCCTCGCCGGTGATATAGGTGGCCTGGTTGGCACACAGGAACGCAACAGCATTGGCGGTGCCTTCGGGTAGGCTGGGGCGGCCAAGCGGGATATGCGCGCGCATCACTGCCATATACTCCTCCATTGTTTGCCCGCGTGCTTTGCTCATAAAGTCGTTTTGCCAAGCGCCAAGGCCAGTTGTGACGTGATTTGGACAAACGGCATTTACGGTAATTCCGTGTTCTCCCAGTTCAAGTGCAGCCGAGCGGGTGAAACCCAAGAGCTCGTGTTTGGATGCTGTATATGCAGAAGCAAAGGCAAAGCCGGGCTTGGTGGCCTGGCTTGCGATGGTGATCACCCGCCCGTCTTGACCCCCATTAATCATCAAAGGGGCGGCTTTGCCGGTCAACAGCATCGGTGCGCGCAGGTTGACGCTAAGGACAGCATCAAGATATTTTGGATCCAATTCGGTCAATGGACCAAACAGATACCCAATTCTGGCGTTGTTGACGAGGATATCGAGGCGGCCAAACAGGGCCTCGGCAGAGGCCACAATCGCATCGATAGCAGATACATCCAAAAGGTCGCCGGTCACAGTTTCGACGCGCTGCCCGGTTTCGTTCCGGATGGCTTGGGCTGTCTTTTCAAGATCATCCGCCACGCCGACACCATGGGTCGGCGCGATGTCGCCGCTGAGCGAGCCTCTATAATGCGACATTATGTCACAGCCATCAGTCGCAAGTCGCATGGCGATAGCTTGTCCCAACCCATTGGAACGACCTGCGCCGGTGATCAAGGCGACCCTGCTCATGAGCCATCGGTGATGTCTTGCATCACCATGAATTGCGGATTGTCGGCGAATTGCTGAAATTGCGCGGCGATCTCTTGCATCTGGGGGGTGCTGACGTCCGCGCCGAACCCTGCATCATCACCCACTTCGATCAGCTCAACATAGGCAAAGGGCGGCGTTTCATCCAACCCCATAAGGCCGATAGAGCGATAGACATCAAAGTTCTTGATCGATCCAAGACCGCGGACCGAAGGGATGTCAGCGGACTTTGCCCAAGATTCGTATTCAGCAGGATTGACATTGGGTCTGAGGTTAAAGACGACGAATATGCGCATAGCGTAAATCCCAAGTTGTGGACTCAAAGTGGAAAGAGATGTTAAATTTGTCCGGACAAATGAGGACGGTTTTTGCGCCCTTGTCAAACTGTTTATCTGACACACCGGTTGTTACCAAAACTCTGACGTGGCCGATTGCGGACCGCACTACAGTGCCCGAGCAGGGAGAATTGCCTTGACAGGTCCGGCAACTCGGTGCGTTGTTTGTCCGGACAAATCAATTAATTTGCGGGGGGACGGACAAGATGAAATTGATAATGTCTACAACGACGGCGGCACGGCTAACTGATCAACTTGTATCAGTTGCGCCTCGAAAGTCGCGGCACGATCACGCTTGCATCATCTGATCCGGATGCAGCCCCCCTGATGGATCCAAATTACCTTTCTGCCGAGGCAGACAAGCGCTGCCTTCGCGATGGAACACGACTCGCGCGTCGGATCGGGGACACCGCGCCATTGGTCAATCGCCGGTCCCATGATATCTCCTCCACGGCTAAGGATTTGTCCACAGATGCTGGCATCGAAGCATGGGTGAGGGCAGGTGCAAACACGATTTTCCATCCCGTGGGGACATGCCGTATGGGAAGTGATCTGGGTTCGGTAGTGGATGGCACTTTGAAACTGCGCGGGTTCGACGGGCTGCGTGTGGTGGATGCATCCGTCATGCCCAGTATTGTCGGCGGGAACACCAGCGCCCCAACAATGATGATTGCTGGAAAGGCCGCCGATATGATCCTTGGCCGTCAGGCTCTAAAGCGAGGTGAAACGCAATGACAACTACTTTTGCACAAGGGGGGCTGCGTCTTGAGAAGGGGCCAATAGCCACGCTGACGCTGGACCGCCCCTCACGGCGCAACGCGATGACGGCGGCGATGTGGGCTACACTGCCGGAGATTTGTGATCATCTGACATCCGCGGCCACCCGCGTCCTGATCGTGAGGGGTGCCGGGGACAAAGCATTCTGCGCTGGGGCCGATATCTCGGAATTTGAGTCTGTCTATGGGACGTCAGACGCAACTGCGACTTACAATGCGGATGTGCGCGCCGCACAGGCAAGTCTGCGCCATCTGTCCTGTTCCACCATCGCCGAGGTGCGAGGTGCCTGTTATGGCGGCGGCTGCGGGCTTGCGTTGGCTTGCGATTTTCGGGTGGCGGGCAGGGATGCTTCCTTTGCGATCACGCCCGCGCGGCTTGGGCTTGCCTATAGCCCAGCCGACACATGGCAATTAATTGAAAAGGTCGGAATGCCTCGCGCCAAAGACCTTTTGCTGACAGGGCGCGCCGTGGATGCCGCAGAGGCCCATGCCATTGGCCTGATTGATCGCCTCGAGGAGGATGCGACTGCAGCGTCCAACGCACTTGCGGATCATCTTTCCAGCCTTGCGCCTGCGGCCCTCAGTGCCATCAAATCGATCTGCAATGGGCTGAGCGTGCCGGATGTTGATCCCGCCCTGCATAGCGCATTTGAAGATACTTTTGCGGGTGCCGAGTTCCGTGAAGGGTATCGCGCGTTTTTGGAAAAGCGGCCGCCGGATTTCGAAGAAAAAAACACATGACAGTGCAGATCATTGAAAAAGCGGGAGCCGCCGCCGCTGCTGCCAGTAACCCTGAGGCTGCCCTGCGCGCGCTTTTGACACCGTTGCACGCAGAGCTTGGCCGGCGTGAGGGTGGGTTTGATTTGCCAGATGGAGTCACGCAATTCTTTGTTGCCGGAGCCTTTCTGGTAACCCCGGATACACAGTGGCACATGTTAACGGGCAGTATCGGATTCCCTCCCGAACAAAATCGCCTGATGATCCCAATTGACGGTGGGCATCCGGGCCGGGTCCGCGACAGCGGTGCGCCTCTGCATTTGCCCGATACGGAGGCGCAACCGGGGAGTTTCAAACAATATCTTAAAACCGCCCGCATGGGGTCTGCGATATATGTGCCATTGATTTGGCAGGGCAGGTTTCTTGGGCAGATTGTGCTTGCTGGTCGGGCGCGGGGAACGCTAAGCGGCGATGATTTTGCAATCATGCGCGCAGTGGCACCTGTGGCAGCCCTGACATGGATTGCGCAAGGTGGGGACGATTGGCTTGCGAGAATCTATCCACCTGAGGACGCATATAGGGTTCCGCCAGAAGGGCTTTGATGTGCTGAGAGCAACGCGATGGACACCGGGGCAAAAGGCCCCGGCAGCCGGTTCGTAATTTAGTTGATGGTCAGGCCAGCAACAGGGCCGATGGCCGCATTGAACTTCGCGACACACTCTTCCCCACAACGTGAGGCAAATCCCGGCAACACAGCATTTTGCATCGCTTCGGTGCGCAGCGCGATATCTTCCTCCGTTGGGTCCACGCGGGTCATCCCCGCAGGCTCACCCTGAGGGCAGGGACCTGTCGTGTTGCAATTAATCCCAATCGTGTTTTCTTCAGCATTGAGCGCCCACATCTCATCTTCGAGCTTGTTAAGCTCGGCCCTGATCAGCGTGCGCTCGGCCTCTGGCAACCCATCCCACCAAGATTTGTTGGCCGCTGTGATGCCTGACCCCCAGTTGATCGGAAGCGTGTAAAGGAATTTCGCGCCCTCGTGCCACTTGGCAGAATAGCCGCCCAAGGTTCCGGTAATGGCACAATCAATCACGCCCTGTTGCAGGCCCTGCTGGACCTCGCCAAAGGACATGCTGACTGCGGTGCCGCCAAAATACTCGACGAAATCGGCCTGACTGGCCCCAGATCCACGGACCTTGCGCCCTTTGAGATCCTTCAGCCCCGAGAATTCGTCTCGGCAATACAGAATTTGCGCCTGAAAGCTTTGCATTGTCAGAATTTCGACGCCAAGATTTCCGGCGTAGAACGCCGTCAAATCAGGACGGAACGCATCGGTCACGGCTTTGAATTCTTCGATCGTTGGCGAGAGGCCCGCCAGATCAGTGGCATCATTGATCGGCGTATCACCCGCGCTGTGCCCAAGCTGTCCCGTTGCCACGTTCATGACGCCCTGGCCCAAAAGGCGAAAAATCTCTGGTCCTTTCAATCCCATCTCGTTCCAAGGTTGAAACCGGGCTGTAATCTTGCCATTTGAAGCGGCACTTATTTTTTCATTCCAGAATGGGGCCTCCAACGTCTTGGACTGGGTTGTAATGCCCAGATTGCCAACGACGTTAACCGTCGTCTCTGCCAAGGCATTGCTGCCAAGTAAAGTAGCGGCAGCCAATGCCGCGATGGAAAGATGTGTCTGTTTCATTGTCATTCTCCTAGTTGGTTTTGAATTCATCGCATGACTAGCGTCGGCAGCCAGAGCGCCAAAGCCGGAAATGCCAGTAACACCCCGATCATTGTCAGCATCATGAATAGGAACGGGGTCACCCCTATCATCACGTCGCGTATCGGGCCGGCATCACTGCCGGTGCGCACGCTTTGCACCACGAAAAGATTGACGCCGATGGGCGGCGTGATCAAAGCGGCCTCAATCAGGATCATGAAAAGCACGCCAAACCAGACCAGATCATAGCCAAGGGCGGCGACAACAGGGGCCACAATCGGGGTTGTGGCAATCATTAGGGATAGTGTTTCCATGAAACAGCCCAGCACCAGATAAATCGCCACGATGATCAGCATCACAGTCAGTGGCGCCACGTCCAGCCCGCGCATGGCGTCTGTGATCCGTCCTGTCAGACCGATGGAGACCATCACAAAATTCAGAAAAAACGCCGCCAGCACGATCAGCATCACCATCGCAGTGGTGCGCATGGTGCCGTCCAGCGCTTCACTCAATGTGCTGAGTGTCAGCCCCCCCCGCAGCGCGGCAATCAGCAAAGCCGCCAACACGCCTAAAGCCGCTGCTTCGGTCGGTGTTGCAAAACCTGCATAGATTGAGCCGACAACAACTAAAAACAGGCCAATAGGGGGGATCAAGGCACGTAGCGCGCGAATCCGCTGTGACCAAGTTGTGGGTGTGGTGGTGCCATCAATGTTAGGCCGCAGGAGGCACAGGACAAGCACAGCCAAGGAAAAAAACCCCGCCAGCATAAGGCCGGGAATAAGCGCTGCAAGATACAACTGGGTTATGGAAACCTCTGCAAGAACCCCAAACAGGATCATATTGATTGACGGTGGGATCAGGATACCCAGCGTTCCCCCAGCGGCGATTGAGCCCAGATAAAGCGGTGGGCTATATCCCAGCCGACGCATGTTCGGAATGGATACAGTTCCGATTGTGGCGGCAGTGGCCACCGATGACCCAGATGTCGCGGAAAACAACGTGCAGGCCGCGATGTTGGTGTGCATCAACCCGCCGGGGATTCGGTTGACCCAAGCATCCAGCGCCTCGTACATCTCCCGCGCCACCCCAGAGCGGAGCAGGATTTCCCCCATCAAGATGAACATTGGCACCGCGACCAGTACAAATTCCGTTGAGGAGGACCACAAGATTTCTCCTGCGGCCGGCAAAAGTGGGAAGAAAGAATATACTTCAGCCAACGTAACGCCAAGGACGACCAGCACCACGGCCACCGGCAACGCCAGTGACAAAAGGACCAGCAGGATTGTTGTAGCCCAGCCAATCATCGGAGCACCTCATCAGCGCTTTCGCTGATCACGCCAGTCTCTACGTGCACAGTCGCAAACTGGCCCTTCAGCAGATGGATTCCGGCCCGCACAGCCAGCGCAAACGTGACCAGCGCAAACCATGTTAGTCCAAGTGCCCACAGTCCTTGTGGCAGTGCCAAAGGAATATCGAGGGTGGAATTTGGCCGCGCGCCCAGACGGGCCGAATGAGCAACAACTTTCCACGCGAAATAGGCCATCCCCGTAGACAATATCGCCAAAAGCAACAGTGCAAGCACATCCAAAATGGCGCGAACCCAGACTGGCATCAGCTGATAAAGCACATCAATCCGGATATGCGCGCGCTGTGTCACCGCAGAGGCAAAGGAAAATGCGACTGCAGCAGCAAATGCATAATTGGTCAATTCAAATGAATGCAGCCGGATCCCAATGCCCAGATTGCGAAACAGCACTTCAAGGCTGACCAGCACCGCCGAGGCGAGAATCGTCGCCCCCCCAAACCGCGCCGCGTATTTCGCGCCCGTATCAGTCAGACGCGGCCAGTTCATGCCTGTACCTCTTGCCGACGAAGATAGGCGAATAAGGGACGCATCAGTAAGGGCGACAGAAAGATTGGAAATTGTGCGGTGATGACCACCAGCGAAATGCGCGGATCAACCGTGCCCAGTACGGCTGCAACCATCACCGCCATATTCTTTGTGCTCGCACATAGACCAGCGGCACAGGCCTCATCCCGTCCAGCGAGCCAGAAAACCGCAATCGTTAGTATCAACGAGCCATAGCTGACCAGCGCTGTCAGCGCGAGAATACCCAGCCACGACCAAGGCTCTGATCGAAACGCGATGCCAATGTCATGCATCACTCCAATGGCGATTATGAGGACCAGCACAACGGTCATCCCATCCAGACGTGGTGCCCAAGCGGTCACGCGCCCTTCACCAACCAGTCGGCGAATGAGGAGGGCAACGCCAAGCGCGCCCAGAATAATCGCAGACAGACGCAGGACAAGCGCGCCCAATACCACCCCATTTCCCAGCCCGGGGAAGGATGCGGTAAGCATCCAAACTGTCACCGGTGCCACAAGCGTCGCCGGAATGGATATACCGGTGACAAGGCCGGGATCCACGCGCACAAGAATGGCAAAAGCAGCGGCGGAACTTAGAGGTGGTGCAGCGGCGGCGTAGGTCAGGCCAGTGGCCAGCCAGCCCGGCATGCCACTGGCTGTGGCCAAAAGGAATGTGGTTACGGGCAGAGCCAGAAGGACAAACAGGCCTGCGGTCGTCACCAATACAGGACGTCGAAATGTCGCCAACAGTTTCGCAGGCTCAATTCGCAGCATCGATACCACCACCATCGCGACCGAGATCGGCACCACCCAAGGCCGCATCAGCGCTGCAATATCAGGCACGCTTACGCCAACAGCCACACCGCCCAGTATGAAAAATGGTGCCCTTCGCAGTAAGAGTGCCAGCGCTGCGTTCATGAACCGGCACACTCACGCAGGTCGAAAGGCCGATTGCTTTGGGCGTCACGAGCATCAAAGTCGCCCACTGCGGCTTTGATATATTTGATGTTAAAAGTTGCCATTCTCCCCCCCAGAATTGTCCGGACAAATCTGGGCAAGCTTTACGCTCCTGTCAACAGTCTTGCACCAACCAAGGGGCGAAATATACCTTGAGGTGATTTTGAAAACGCGATTGGGCTGGATTTGATCGCTCAGGATCGGTCGCTGAAACGGTCGCGCCGCTAAAATCAGACCTGAGGGGGCCTGATCGGGCAGACGGCTTCGCGGCTCACAAGGTCGAAGACAAACAGCATCTTGGCCATGCCTGTCAGCACCGCCATGACGACCCCAAGCTCGAAAATCTCGCCATCGTCAAACCCGCTGGCACGCATCTCTGCATGCAAGTCAGCGCTGAGATGTCCCTCCATATTGGAAAGCGTCATCTGCTCACACAGCTTTAGCAGGGCGCGTTCCTTGTTATCGAACACAGCCGCCTCAACATTGCCAAGGGCGGCAATCTGTTCAGGTGTCACACCGGCGATGAGCGCGGCCTTTTCGTTCCCACGATTACAGAAAGCACACCCATGCATCGTCGAAAGCTTGAAGCGCGCCAGTTGCTTAAGCCGCACCTCCACGCGGCCTTGGTGGAACATTTCACCGTAAAAACGGTCATAGTACCATTCGATAATCTCAGGCGCGTTGCCGGCAATTTCGAAAAGCACCGCCTCGTCGCGATCTCGCATGGCGATGTCCCACATCTCTGCCAGACGTGGCGGCAGATCGTCCCGCCGCACACGCGCCATCATTGGGTTAGGGCTGGGAAACGGTGTCTGATCGGTCATTATGCTCATCCCTGCTTTGAACAATGGTATCACAATCAGGCCTATTTGCCAAGTCTGACAGGGGCTGCTGTGGCGCGCGATTTGTCCTGCACGCGCTTCAGCGATAGGCTGTGGGTGACTTTGGGAGGGACAAGCGATGTATGGCGTCAAGATTGATCAAACACATCTCGCAATGGCTGCCCACGTTGATGTGCTTGTCATCGGGGGGGGCCGCAGGGCTGACCGCGACAATCGCGGCCCGTCAGGCCGAGGCAGAAGTGAAGTTGCTGGAGCGCGACGCGCATCCTGCGGGCATTACAGCCATGAATCAGGGCAATGTCTGTGCTGCGGGTTCGGCAGTACAGCGCGAAGCCAGCGTTGAGGACAACGCAGAACGATTCTATGAGGACATCATCGCCAAGACACGCGGCACCGCCGATCCGGTGATGGCGCGGTTGGTGGCTGAAGCCTCTGGCGCGACAATGAACTGGTTGATCGGCGATCTTGGAATCCCCTATGCGGTGGAACTGGGATGGGGCGGGTTTTTTGGCCATTCTGCTGACCGGATGCACGCCCTGCCAAGCAAGACCGGGCTGAAAATGTCAGAGCAGCTTCAGGCGGCGGCGGCGCGTGCAGGTGTCGATGTGGTCTGCGGGGCGCATGTGCAGATATTGTACGCCCTCTTTGCAATGTCGAATAAAAGAAACCAAATCAATTCAACTTAATCAGTTAAGACGAAGTATCTGAGTTCAGCAATAGCTGAACACTCGTAGATGCGTAGCAGATGCGATTGACGATAAAGATATTAAAGCAGTTCCAACTAAGCCTAATATTCTTCTCCAAGCATTATTGTGAGTATACGTCTGGTCACATGTGGATCACTTGGATCAGGGCTGTGGTGCATCAGATCAAGGTCGTAGTAATCGATCTTCCAAAAGATGGTA
>MDSY01109203.1_pt1 | contig 18942 bp, 18 predicted proteins | sample 811131 | NCBI WGS metagenome assembly MDSY01 (sample SAMN05326643, study PRJNA326480) | marine metagenome | isolation source: seawater | place: Atlantic Ocean: South West | collected 2010
TATAGTACTGAGAATCTGTAGTAATTAAATAGACATAAAAAAGTGACAATAAAATTGATGAACAAAAAAAAATCTTATTTTTATATAACTCTATTGCGAGGAAAAGAATTAGTCATGTATGAGCTAAACTTTCGCAACGAAGTGGCAAGGACAGACTAAAAATGGCTGAGGATATCTTAGCGGGAAAAAAAATTGTTCTAGGAGTTTCTGGGAGTATCGCAGCCTATAAAGCTGCTGAGATAATTCGCCTCTGCCGAAAAGTGGGAGCGGAGGTGAAAGTTGTAATGACGAGGGGTGCGTGTGAATTTATCACGCCGCTTACTTTGCAGACTTTAAGTGGTAGCCCCGTTGCCATGGATTTATTAGATGCTGATGAAGAATCAGCCATGGGGCATATAACGCTGGCAAGGTGGGCAGATTGGGTGCTTATTGCACCTGCCAGTGCCAATACAATGGCTAGGATAGTCCAGGGAAGGACCGAAGATCTTTTATCTGCACTATGTTTAGCAACAGAAGCACCTATTGCCCTTGCGCCCGCGATGAATAACAAAATGTGGACTCACAAAGCGACGCAACAAAATTTGGCTGTTTTATCAGGGAGAGGAAATTATATTCTTGGTCCTGCTAGTGGAGAGCAAGCCTGTGGGGAGGAGGGTGAAGGTCGATTATTAGAACCTGAACAGATTATTGCTTTGTTATCGCAGTTGATGGTGCCAAAAAGATTAGTTGGTAATCGAGTTGTTGTTACTGCAGGCCCAACCCATGAACCAATAGATCCAGTCAGGTATATTGGTAACAGAAGCTCTGGCAAGATGGGATTTGAATTAGCTTGCGCTGCTGTTGAAGCCGGTGCTGAAGTGATATTAATAACGGGACCCGTTCATTTAACAACGCCCTCAGCGGTATGTCGTATTGATGTTGAAACCGCACAGCAAATGTATGATGCTGTCATGGATATCAGCGATGCTGATATTGTGATTGGTTGCGCTGCTGTCGCTGATTACAGGCCCGCTGAATATCAGGATAAGAAGATTAAAAAAGCAGACTCAGAATGCTCGTCACTAGCATTAATAAAAAATCACGACATCTTAACTGCAGTTTCGCAGCGTAAAGAACAGCCCTTTGTCGTGGGGTTTGCTGCAGAGACAGACAATTTAGCTGAATATGCCAAGGATAAAATGAAAGCTAAAAACCTGGACATGGTGGCTGCTAACCTGATAGGTAAAGATATGGTATTTGGGTCAGATATGAATGCATTACAAGTATTTTGGTCGGAAGGCGAGCAGACAATGGCAACCGCATTCAAAAGCCACTTGGCAAGAGAGTTAATGACACTTATTATTGAGCGATATGATGCAAAAAATTCAATTAAAAATACTTGATTCGAGACTGGGCAATACAATTAAGTTGCCGGATTACGCAACTACGGGCTCTGCTGGGTTAGATTTACGTGCTTGTCTTGAGAGTAAAATAACTATTTCTCCACAAGAGACTGTCCTAATACCAACAGGGCTTGCTATATATATCAGTGACCCAACATTAGCTGCTGTGTTACTCCCGAGATCTGGATTAGGCCATAAACACGGTATCGTCTTAGGTAATTTAGTAGGATTGATAGATAGTGACTATCAGGGGCAAGTGTTCGTATCCTGTTGGAATCGTGGACAAACGGCATTCGAAATAGATATTGGCGATAGAATTGCACAAATGGTTTTTGTACCAGTTGCACAAGTTGAATTTGAACATGTGAAAGATTTTACAAATTCAGAACGGGGCGAGGGTGGTTTTGGACACACTGGCCATCAATAGTGGAAGGTTTAGCTAAGATGCCAAAGACTGAATTAACTCCAGACATTGCTAAAACACAAGAAAATCTTCAAGATATCAGTATAAAGTATAAGCAGCAGATGCTTTAAGTCAAACCGACAATAACCTTACTTTTTTAAAAAGATAATTAAATGAGTCTAAATACAGAGCGGGCCCCGCAAATTGCAAAAGTACTAACAGAAGCCTTGCCTTATATACAGAGGTTTTCTGGTAAAACACTGGTGATTAAATACGGCGGCAATGCCATGGTGGATGAAGACTTAAAAAATAGCTTTGCCCGTGATGTCGTCTTAATGAAAGCGGTAGGAATAAATCCTATTATAGTGCATGGAGGCGGTCCGCAAATTGGTCAGCTACTCGAGCGTATTGGCAAGAAAAGTCACTTTGTAGCAGGGATGCGCGTGACGGATAGTGAGACTATGGATATGGTTGAAATGGTTTTAGGTGGCCAAGTTAATAAAAGTATCGTTAGCCTAATCAACAACCATGGCGGACGAGCAGTAGGTTTAACAGGTAAAGATGGAGGAATGATTCGTGCTGAGAAGTTACATATTTCTCCAGATGACCCTGCAGTTGATGTCTCCGAAGTTATAGATCTAGGCCATGTAGGTAACGTTAAAAGCATTGATACTAGTGTCGTGGATATGTTGGTGAATAGTGACTTTATCCCAGTTATTGCACCAATCGGTGTTGGTGAAAACGGGCAGTCATATAATATAAATGCTGACTTGGTGGCGGGTAAACTAGCAGAAGTACTGAAAGCAGAAAAATTAATTTTATTAACTAATACTGCAGGGCTCCTCGATAAAAATGGTGAGTTATTAACTGGCTTAGACTCTGTTCAAGTGAATAAACTGATCGATGAAGGTATTATTTTTGGTGGTATGTTGCCCAAAGTTTCTTGTGCGCTAGCGGCGGTAAATTCGGGAGTATCCTCTGCGCATATTATTGATGGTCGAGTTCAACATGCTGCCTTACTAGAAATATTTACGGATGAAGGTGTTGGTACATTAATTCGTGGTGGAAAGGCGAATTAAATGACAGAAGAAGAAAAGCAAACACGAGCTGAAGTTAAAATGTCACGACGACAAGCAATTCTTGAGGCTTTGGCTGCAGAACTAGAGCATAATCCGGGCGAGCGTATAACCACAGCACAGTTGGCAAAAAGTTTAGGTGTATCAGAAGCTGCACTTTATCGCCATTTCCCTAGCAAAGCACGGATGTTTGAAGGGTTAATTGAGTTTGCGGAAGAGACTGTTTTCAGCCTGATTACTCAAATTTTACAACAAGAGGCCTGCACTGTAGTTCGTTGTGAAAAAATTATTTTACTGTTGCTGCAGTTTAGCGTTAAAAACCCTGGTATTAGTAGTATTTTAGTAGGGACAGCTCTGACAGGGGAAACAGAACGCCTAAGAAATCGTGTGAACCAGTTTTTTGAACGATTAGAAACACAATTTAGGCAGATATTGCGCGAAAAAGAATTAATGCTCCCGCAGGCCGGCGGGCAGCCAGTTAATGAGCTTGCGAGCTTATTACTGGCGGTCATTGAAGGCCATATGCAACAGTTTGTCCGCCGTGGATTTAGTCAGTCCCCACTTACAATTTGGGAAAAAGAGTGGCAGTTATTGGCACCTTCATTAAAGGCTTATCTATAACTTTAGCTGAAAAAATAGATTACTCAAGGGCAAATTTTTAAAAGCGAAAGTTCTCGGATAATTCCTATCGTAGTGTATTTTCGATAACTTCAAGTGCTTGCATTGGATTCTTTGCATTTGTAATAGGTCTTCCAATAACAAGGTAGTTACTACCTGCATCAACAGCCTGAATTGGAGTCATTGTTCGATGTTGGTCATCACTTTTACTATCAGCAGGCCGGATTCCGGGTGTAACTAATTGAAAGTCTTCTGTATGCCTAGTGCGCAGCAGCTTGGTCTCAAGTGGAGAACAAACGACACCGTCTAAACCACTTTTTTTAGCTAAATCAGCCAAATTTAGAACAGTGCTTTCAAGAGTGCCTACTAAGCCAATTTGCTTACATGTCTCTTCAGTCATACTAGTTAAAAGTGTGACACCTATTAGTAATGGTCGGTGTGGTTTATCGCTGATTGCTTCACGGGCGGCAATCATCATATCTTGACCACCTAAGGTATGAACATTGATCATCCAAACACCAAGATCGGCGGCAACCCGGCAAGCTTTAGCTACTGTACTGGGAATGTCATGATATTTTAAATCTAAGAAAATATCAAAGCCCTTGGCAGTGAGTTTTTCAACGACTGTTGGGCCCGAGCATGTAAACAATTCTTTGCCTACTTTTAATTTGCACCGATCTGGATCAAGTTGATTAGCAAGGGAAATGGCCGAGGCTATTGTCGGGTAATCTAGAGCAACAATGATTTTAGAGTCAGACATAATGTTTCCCAGCGTTATCTAAATTATATAGATCCTACCTGAACTGTTTGTTAGAGATCGTAATTTTTGCTTTAACTCTGTTGATAAATGGTATTCTGTGGCTGAAATTTTTAGGAACAAATGATGGATTTTGATGTTTTAGCTAAAGATGGCAGTGCACGGCGTGGTCGTTTATATTTTCCTCGTGGCACAATTGAAACCCCAGCGTTTATGCCGGTCGGTACGTATGGTTCAGTCAAGTCCATGACGCCAGAGGAAGTTTTAGCAACAGGAGCTGATATTATTCTGGGTAATACGTTTCATCTTATGTTGCGCCCAGGAACGGAAGTCATTAAAAAGCATGGTGATCTTCATAACTTTATGCACTGGCAGGGACCTATTCTTACAGACTCGGGAGGTTTTCAAGTATTTAGTTTAGGCGACTTGAGAAAAATAACTGAAGAGGGTGTTCATTTCAGATCACCTATAAACGGCAGTAAAGTGTTTATGGGGCCTGAAGAATCAATGCAAGTGCAACGGGACCTTGGTAGTGACATTGTGATGATTTTTGATGAGTGCACCCCCTATCCTGCAGATGAAGAAGTAGCTGAAAAATCCATGAAGCTATCACTACGATGGGCAAGGCGTAGTAAAGACGCTCACGGTGATAACCCATCAGCTCTATTTGGAATTATACAAGGCGGGATGTTTGAAGAATTACGTGATATTTCCCTCGAAAGCCTGATGGAAATAGGTTTTGATGGATATGCTATCGGTGGATTGTCGGTAGGTGAACCTAAAAAAGATATGCTCAGAATACTTGATCATTTATCGACAAAATTGCCAGTAGACAAACCTCATTACCTAATGGGTGTTGGTCGGCCTGAAGATTTAGTTGAAGCAGTTGCAAGGGGGATCGATATGTTCGATTGCGTTATGCCAACACGTAATGCGCGCAATGGTCACTTATTTGTCCATCATGGTGTGATTAAAATTAGAAATAGTCGTTACAAGACCGATACAGAGCCATTAGACCATAAGTGTGATTGTTATACCTGTCGAAACTATACTCGTGCATACCTCCATCATCTTGAGCGTACTGGTGAGATGCTAGGCCCGCGCTTGAATACCATTCATAATTTACATTATTATCAAACATTGATGTCTGGCTTACGAGATGCAATTGCTGGCGGGACATTGGCACAATTTACTGAGGACTTTTATGGCATGCGCTGATAGGAAAGTTGAAATAGACTCAATCAACTATCGTGGCCAGTAACGCTGTGTCATAATCGCACTCCTTTTTAAAATAACACGCTCGGTATTGAGGAATTATGATGGATTTTTTTATTTCGCCAGCATTTGCTGAAGGTGGGCAGGTGGGAAATGCAGGTTTATTAGACTTTATCTTCCCAGTTGCTTTATTAGTATTATTCTATTTTATGTTAGTGAGGCCACAATCTAAACGTGCGAAGGAGCATCGTGAAATGCAATCAGCATTAACGAAAGGCGATGAGATAGTGACTGATGGTGGTTTGATGGGGAAAATTGTCGATGTTGGTGATCATGCGATCTTAGTGCAACTGGCCGATAACCTAGAAGTTAAGGTTCGTCGTGAAGCTATTAGCTCGGTGTTACCAAAAGGCACACTGAAAAAATTATAGGACAGGCGGTTAGCTTCAAAGAATAAACGCTATAGAGCGTTTTTAGGATATCAAATATGAACCATTACCCCATGTGGAAAAACGTACTGGTCATCGCAGTCATATTTTTAGGTGGCTTTTTTGCGATGCCGAACCTTTATGATAAAGATGCTGCGGTACAAGTATCAGCAGGCCGCTATGGTAAAGTTGATTTAGCATTAATGAGTAAGGTTGAGTCGGCTTTGAAGGCCCAGTCAGTCGCTTACATAGGCGCTGAGTTACAAGGCGATAGACTACTTGTTCGACTTGCGGATTCGACCACTCAGCTTAAAGCAAAAAAAATTCTTGATGAAACTATCAAAGGTGACTATACGATTGCCTTAAACTTGGCTTCTACAACACCACCATGGTTATCAGGGATGGGTGCAGAGGCGATGAATTTAGGCTTAGATCTTCGTGGAGGGGTTCATTTCTTGATGGATGTTGATATGGACGCTGCCATCAAGAAAGCACTGGATGGCCTAGCTAGCGAGTTTCGTGGCTTATTAAGAGATGAAAAAATACGTTACAAGAGAATTCAGACTGAAGCTGACCATGTGGTTATTGGTTTCCGCAACAGTGAACACCGCGACATGGCATTAGCTAAAATTTCTAGCGAATATAATGAGCTAGTGGTTGAGGCTCAGGATATGGGTACTACACCTTCATTAGTTGTGAGCCTTACAGAAGTTACTATTCGTGAAACTAAGACAACAGCACTACAGCAGAATATAATCACTCTGCGTAATAGAATTAATGAACTGGGTGTTGCAGAACCGACAGTTCAGCAACAAGGTGACAGTCGAATTGTTGTACAGCTACCGGGTGTACAAGATACGGCACAGGCCAAAAAAATACTGGGAGGGACTGCCACTCTTGAATTTCGTTTAGTGGATTTTGAACATGATGTACAAGATGCAGTCAAAGGCCGTGTCCCTGCGACCTCAAAAATTTATTACCACCGAGATGGAAGACCTTATTTATTACAAAAGCGGGTTATGCTAACCGGTGACCACATAATCAACTCGGGGTCTACATTAGATTCAGAGACAGGCACACCCACTGTCTCCGTAACACTTGATGGGAAGGGGGCTCGTATTTTCAGCAAGGTCACAGGAGATAATATCGGCAATCCGATGGCTGTTGTTTTGATTGAATCTAAAACAGAGATGCGTAAAGTAGGTGGGAAACTGACGAAGGTAAAACGCATAGATGCAAAAATTATTAGTGTAGCTACGATTCGTGATCAACTTAGTAAAAAGTTTCAAATTACAGGTTTAGACTCGGGAGCAGAAGCTAGTGAACTTGCTCTGTTACTTCGCGCAGGTGCACTTGCTGCACCGATTGAAATTGTTGAAGAGCGAACGGTGGGGCCAAGTTTAGGTCAAGATAATATCGATAAAGGTTTTCAGTCGGTGATGATTGGATTCGCTTTTGTATTGGTGTTCATGGTGATTTGGTATCGTGTTTTTGGCGCAGTGGCTAATATTGCTTTAGCAGCGAATTTAATCCTTATTGTAGCTTTACTATCTCTGCTACAAGCCACGCTAACACTGCCTGGCATAGCTGGAATCGTACTAACGGTGGGTATGGCAGTAGATGCTAATGTACTTATTTTTGAACGTATTCGTGAAGAACTTCGTCTTGGGAATAGCCCTCAGGCAAGTATCGATGTGGGTTACAGTAAGGCATTCTCTACAATTGCCGATGCAAATATCACAACATTAATAGCGGCTGTCGTCCTCTTTGGGTTTGGGACTGGCTCGATAAAAGGCTTTGCTGTGACCTTGTCGTTGGGGATATTGACATCAATGTTCACGGCGATCATGGGGACTCGTGCTGTTGTTAACAGTCTTTATGGTGGAAAGCACCGTCCTAAGTTGTCAATTTGAGGTTAAGTTATGCAGATTTTGGATAAAAAAACTGATTTTAATTTCATGTCAAAACGGAAAGTTGCAGCCGTTTTCTCTATATTATTACTATTGAGCTCAATTACATCCCTAGTAATGCAAGGCCTTAATTTTGGCATTGATTTTACTGGCGGCACGATGATAGAGCTTTCTTATAAAGAAGAAGCGAAATTAGGGAGTATCCGATCAACATTAGAAAAAAATGGCTATGGTGATGCGATTGTACAAAATTTTGGTTCAATCCATGATGTCTTAATCCGCTTGCCTATATTAGAAACTGAAAACATGGCGGAGCTCAGCAATAAAATTGTGGCAACATTACAATCAGGGCACGAGTCCAAGATTGATGTGCGTAGGGTTGAGTTCGTAGGTCCACAAGTTGGAGAAGAACTAACAGAGCAAGGCGGATTAGCAATGCTCTACGCATTAATAGGCATTTTGATTTATGTGTCTTTACGGTTCGAATATCGCTTTGCGATTGGTTCGGTCGTAGCCTTAGTACATGATGTACTTTTGACACTTGGCTTTTTTTCTATTTTACAACTAGAATTCGACTTAACGGTATTAGCTGCAATTCTAGCTATTATAGGATACTCACTTAATGACACGATCGTTGTTTTTGATCGGATTAGGGAGACCTTCCTCAAAATGCGTAAAGGTACGTCAGAAGTGATTATTAACAGAGCTTTAAACGATACATTGAGCCGTACATTAATGACATCAGCCACGACTTTATTGGTAGTCACATCACTATTTATCTTTGGTGGTGAAGTAATTCATGCTTTCTCTATTGCCCTAATGTTAGGTATTGTGGTGGGTACTTATTCATCAATCTATATTGCGAGTAACACTGTTTTATCAATGGGCGTAAGCAAAGCCGATCTAATGCCCCCTGAGAAAGATGGAGAGCAGGATATTAATGAGGATGGTAGTCAAGTTTAATTAAGGTGAGCAAGATATAAAAATTAAACTCAAACTCAATATTATGCTTTGTAACTAGCTAGCCACTTTATCGGCCATGGTCAGTTCCATAAGAGCCCTAAAGCTTGAATGATTAATGAGACATAGCTGATTATTTCTTCATTTTTATAAGCGCACTATGATTAATACTCAGACTAGATTGAAAAGTGTCATTAATAATAAGCTAGTGAAACGTATTATGTAATATCTAATTAATCAAACTCTTGTCCTTTGAATTCTTTGAATACAATCGGTTCAGGAGCACTGTCAGTAGCTTTATAATATTCGGTTAATTCAGTTCTTCATAAACAAACTTTATTTAAGGTGTTAATGTATAGATATAGTGACTTGGATTGTAGTTATGTCGTTTGGTTCACTTTATTATCAAGGCTATGGCCATCAGGTTCTAATCGGTAGAAAATAGTAATAACATGCATATACATATACTTGGCATTTGTGGGACATTTATGGGAGGGGTTGCCCTATTAGCTCGCTCACTTGGAATGAAGGTGTCAGGTTCAGATGCGAACGTGTATCCGCCAATGAGTGAACAGCTCGAAGCAGCAGGAATTGAACTTCAGGAAGGCTATTTAGTTGAGCATATGAAGCCAAAACCAGATTTAGTGGTAATGGGTAACGCATTGTCCAGAGGCAACCCGGCGGTGGAGTATGTATTAAATGAAGGCCTAGCCTATACTTCAGGACCGCAGTGGCTTGCAGACAATGTATTGAAAGATAGATGGGTGCTTGCAGTATCAGGAACTCATGGCAAAACAACAACCAGTAGTATACTCGCCTGGGTATTAGAAGATGCGGGTTTGGCTCCAGGTTTTTTAATAGGTGGAGTTCCAGGTAATTTTGGAGAAACAGCACGCTTAGGTGATACGCCATTTTTTGTGATCGAAGCTGATGAATATGACACAGCATTTTTTGATAAACGCTCTAAATTCGTTCATTATCATCCGCGGACTTTAGTTGTTAATAACCTAGAATTTGATCACGCTGATATTTTTGATGATTTAGCTGCGATCCAAAAGCAATTTCATCATCTGATCAGAACGGTACCTTCAGAAGGGCTGATTATCGTTCCACCTGATGAGGTTGAGATTGATGAGACTCTTTCCATGGGATGCTGGTCAAAAAAGCAAACAGTGGGGTTGGGGGCTGGAGACATGCAAGCTATTGACGTGAGTGCTGACGGAAGTGAATTTGAAATACAATACCAAGGGAAATATCAAGCCAAAGTCAATTGGTCGATGTTGGGTCAGCATAATGTAAGTAATGCATTAGCAGCGATTGCAGCAGCAAGACATGTTGGCGTTAATATTTCTCAGGCTTGTAAAGCTTTGGCGACATTTAAAGGTATTAAACGTCGTATGGAGCTGTATGGCGAAGTCAAAGGAATCCGAGTTTACGATGACTTTGCCCATCATCCTACGGCCATCGAGTCGACAATAAAGGGCTTGAAAGCAAACATCGGTGAAAGGAAATTAATTGCTATTTTAGAACTACGTTCCAATACGATGAGAATGGGAGTTCATAAAGAGAGTCTTGCCAATTGCTTGCAAGTGGCAGATCGTGTGATATTGTTTAACCAGTCGGCAATGGACTGGTCGCTATCAACTGTACAACAACAGCTGGGTGAGAAAGCTACTGTTGAGAAGAGCATCGATGATATTGTAGGTTTAATTGGTGATGAAGCGATGCGGGGTGACGAAATATTGATTATGAGTAATGGTGGTTTTGGTGGTATTCACCAAAAAATTCTTACGGTATTGGCAAAACGATGATAGATAATAAACAAATTGCAATTGCGTTGACTGGTGCATCAGGTGCGGTTTATAGCCAGCGATTATTAGAGATAACATTGGGGCAAGGTTTTACCGTCCACTTGATGGTGTCTGCAGCTGCAAGAATCTTATTTTCTGATGAGTTGGGTTGGAAATTACCTTCCAGAGCTAGTGATGTACACAAATTTATAGTGGGTGAGTTTGGGTGTAATCTTGATCAGGTTAAAGTCTATGGTGAACAACAGTGGAGCTCACCATTGGCAAGTGGCTCGCACTCGGTCGGAGTCATGATTGTTTGCCCTTGCACTATGGGAACGCTCTCTTCTATAGCCTGCGGTAGCAGTGACAACCTAATCAATCGCGCAGCTGATGTCATGATAAAAGAAAATAGGCAACTCATTATCGTGCCGAGAGAAACTCCTTTTTCGGCGATTCATCTTGAAAACATGCTTAAACTAGCGCGATTAGGCGTCTGTATTTTGCCTCCAAATCCAGGGTTTTACTTTAAACCAACACAGTTAAGCGAGATCGTCGATTTTGTCGTTGCAAAAATATTAGACCAAGCAGGTATTGAGCATAATATTGCACCGCGTTGGGGAGAAGAATCAGCTTAAAACTAGGCTTCAGTATCATCAAATTATTACAACAGGTCGGAAATCGGATATGTCAGATATAGAAATTGCACAACAAGCCGTGATGGCGGATATTACGACATTAGCAGAAAAGAAACTAGGGTTAAGACCTGATAAGTTAGAGAGCTATGGCCGTTATAAAGCCAAGGTGCCACTAGATGTTTTAGATGAACTATCTGCACAACCCGATGGAAAATTGATTTTAGTTACGGCTATCAGCCCAACGCCCGCCGGTGAGGGTAAAACCACTACAACAATTGGTCTCAGCGATGCATTGAACCGTATTGGGAAAAAGTCGATGGTGTGCATCCGAGAGCCTGCAATGGGTCCATGCTTCGGAATGAAAGGGGGCGCTGCTGGAGGTGGTTATGCTCAAGTTGTTCCTATGGAAGATATTAATTTACATTTCACCGGCGATTTACATGCAATCAGTGCCGCCCACAATCTACTTTCAGCAATGATCGATAATCATCTTCACCATGGGAACACATTGGATTTAGATGTCAGACGGATTACCTGGGGCCGAGTCATTGACATGAACGATCGCTCACTGAGAGACATTACGGTCGGTTTGGGTGGGAATTCTAATGGTTTCCCACGTCAGGATCGTTTCGATATTGTGGTCGCGTCTGAAGTTATGGCTATTTTGTGCTTATCTAATTCTCTAAGTGAATTAAAAAGCAGGATTAGTAATATTTTGATTGGTTATTCTCGCGACGGTACTGCTCGTTTTGCCGAAGACTTGAATGCTCATGGAGCGATGGCAACGTTATTAAAAGATGCCATAAAGCCAAATCTAGTACAAACATTAGAAAATAATCCTGCTTTTGTCCATGGTGGGCCCTTTGCCAATATTGCTCACGGTTGTAATTCAGTGCTAGCTACTAAAATGGCCTTAAAGTTGAGTGATTATGTAGTCACAGAAGCCGGGTTTGGTGCAGACCTTGGAGCAGAGAAGTTTATTGATATTAAATGCCGAAAATCTGGTTTAAAACCAAATATGGCTATTATTGTTGCAACAGTGAAAGCCCTAAAGTATCACGGTGGTGTTGATGCGGCAGACTTGGCTAAGGAAAACATGAAAGCCTTAGAAAAAGGCATGGCGAACCTAGAGCGTCACCTCGATAATTTACAGCAGCACTTTGGTTTGCGCTGTATTGTTGCGATCAATCATTTCTCTCAGGATACGGATGATGAATTAGTACTGGTTAAAAATGCCATTGAAGCTTTAGGAGCTGAAGCCGTTATTGCTAGACATTGGGCCAATGGTGGCAAGGGGGCAGAGGAGTTAGCGCATCGAGTTGTCTCTATACTTGATGAGGATAATGCTAGCTTTCATTATCTTTATGAAGATAATGAGTCGTTGTGGGAGAAAATCACTACCGTTGCTACTAAAATTTATCAAGCTGGTGAGGTGGTTGCGGATAAAAGAGTTCACGATAAATTAGCAGCTTTTAGTGAAACCCATAGTCACATTCCTGTCTGTATGGCTAAAACACCTTACTCCTTTAGTAGCGATCCAACCCAGCGTGGTACGGTGTTAAATCACACCATGACTATTCGAGATGTTCGCTTATCTAGAGGCGCAGAGTTTCTTGTGGTTTTTTGTGGAGATATCATGACTATGCCGGGTTTACCTAGGCGACCGGCAAGTGAACGTATAGACATTGATGATGATGGTGTGGTCAGTGGGTTGTTTTAATCCTTTACCTTCTATAGCAGATTAGGCTACTCTTAGCCGTTGATTTAATAAATTAAGGAGTTCCGCTGTGTTTAAATACGCCGCCGATCGTCTGCCTGTTGCAATTATTCTTTTGCTCAGTGTGGTCGATTTTAGTTTGTATTTCCTAGTTGAAAATGTTTGGCTCTTAGCGCTATTTTGGATAGTGATGATAGTGCCCAAGGGTAAGATTTGTGGTTGGAATCATCACCATCAACACACGCTTACGTTTAAACAACGAGGGTTAAATCGAATATTAGAATTTTTCTATGCACTGCACACAGGGGTTACCACTAACCTATGGATGTTGCATCACGTGTTGGGGCATCATCCAAACTTTATGGATCAAACCAAAGATGAAAGTCGGTGGACGACTGATGCTGGTGATAAAATGGGCGAACTTGAATACACCTTCAGCGTAGCAAAGACTGCCTACTCCCGAGGTTACGAAGTCGGTGAGCGCTATCCTAAGCTGCAACAGATATACGTGCTGTATACAACAGTCACATTTTTTGCCGTTGCAGTGTTAACCTATTTTAATCCAGTAGCTTCATTGTTTCTTTTCATTTTACCGATGATTGGTGGTTTATTACTCACTGCCTGGGCAACGTATGATCATCATGCGGGCTTGAGTACCGAGAATGAGTTTGAGGCTTCAAGAAATAACCTTAACCGGTTTTTCAATATCACAACAGGCAATCTGGGCTACCATACTGCACACCATCATCAGCAAGGAGTACATTGGTCGTTATTACCTGAACTTCATGAAAAAATAAAACATAAGATACCGCCACATTTAATTTACTATGCAGCACTGTAGCTCCACTAAATAGATAAGATTTATTGCATATAGAGGTGGAAAGTCTAATAAGTAAAGTTTGGAGCGAAGATTAATTTAAGCCTTGTCTCGATGTTTTTTAATTAAATCATAGGCTACTTGTATTTCTTGAGCTTGTTCCGTGGCAACTTTTATCATATCTTCCGGTACGCCCTGACCAATTAATTTATCGGGGTGATATTGGCTCATGAGTTTTCTGTATGCGCGCTTAATTTCTTGATCTGATTGTTCGGCTGTAACGCCTATTGCTTTGTATGCACCTTCTATGGAAGAGGCTGAAATTGGACTATCCTGACCAAACTGTGATTGGTTAAGTACCATATCGAGCATTTGTCTAAACTCAGAATCGCTATAACCTAAACGGTTGGCGACTTGTTTTAGAAAAACTTCTTCTTGTAAATCAACTTGCCCATCAGCTGCGGCCATGACGATTAAATACATTAATAAAACTTGTTTTAAATGAAGTGTTTGCCCACAATTTTCCATAAAATTGTTGAGGGTGGCATCAATGTGAAAGTTAGTATCGGAACCTAATTTAAACTGGCTTATTGCTTCTTGTCTATTTTCAGCCGACATGCCCATTTTTTGGATAAAATCTTCAACGTGGTTGACTTCATCTTTAGATGTATGACCGTCGACTTTAGCTAATTTTCCCATCAGAAGAAAAGTCGTTTCAAGAAAAACTACCTTTCGCTGCCCAGTTGCTAGTGGATTGATGGCACCAAGGCCTAGCTCTTTGGCACGATCTATACCGCCACCAATGAAGTAACCGAAGAAAGTAAGTATAAAACTTCCAGTGAAATAATAAGCTGCAAAAGCAATAATATATTTAAACACGATAGGCCTTGATCAAATTAAGTGATGATTTAGTGCTTTTTAAAGCTGGATAATAATAAGAGAACACCAGAGATTCCTAGTAGGTAGCTGAGAATAGGAGTTTCCGCGACCATTATGACTTCACCGCTATCAAAGGCTTTAATAATTACTGCAGCAATAATAAATGCTGCACCACTGATGGTCGTCGTAGTGCGCTGGCTTGACTTACGAATTTCTTGTTGTATTTTCTCAAGATCTTTAGAGGATAACTGCACTTTGAGTTTACCCTCCTGCACTTGCTGACCAATGTCCTGAATTAGACGGGGAAGTGTCGGAAGTGTATGTAGCCAATTTGGGGCTTCTTGTTGTAAGGTTTTAAATGCAGCTTGTGGACTCGCTTTTTCCTTCATCCATTGCTCAAGAATCGGTTTTGCAGTTTGCCATAGATCTAAATCTGGATATAGCTGACGGCCTAAACCTTCAATATTTAATAGGGTTTTTTGTAATAAGACCAATTGAGGTTGCACTTCCATATTGAAGCGGCGCGCAGTTTGGAAAAGTCGTAATAGTAATTGTCCGAACGAAATCTCTTTCAAAGGTTTCGCAAAGATAGGTTCGCAGACACTACGAATAGCGGCTTCAAATTCATCAAGGCGTGTTCCTGCTGGTACCCAACCAGATTGAATGTGTAATTCAGCGACACGACGATAATCATGATTAAAAAAAGCTAAAAAGTTATCAGCTAAGTAGCGCTGATCATCTGGAGCCAACGTACCCATAATGCCAAAATCAATTGCAATATATTTTGGGTTATCTGGATCTGTCGCATCAACCATAATGTTACCGGGGTGCATATCAGCATGAAAAAAACTGTGTTTAAATATTTGAGTGAAAAATATTTCAACCCCAATTTCTGCTAGTCGGGCCAAGTTGACATTTTTAGCTTTTAGAGCGTCGATATCACCAATTGGAATACCGTATACCCGTTCTTGAACAAGTAATTTACTTTTGGTTAACGACCAATTAATGTCTGGGATGTATAAAATATCGGTATCTTCGAAGTTACGCTTTAGCTGGGATGCTGACGAAGCTTCACGCAGCATATCGAGTTCATCTAAGAGGTTTTTTTCTAGTTCAGCTACGACAGCTGTGGGCCTAAGGCGTTTACCTTCTGACCAAAAGCGCTCAGCAAGACCTGCGATAGTATAGAGTAAACCAACATCATGCTTAATAGTGTTTTCAATGTTGGGCCTGACCAGTTTCAGGATGACTTCTGAGCCATCAATTAATTGTCCAGCATGGACTTGTGCAATAGAGGCAGACGCTAAAGGATCTTCATCAATACGAGAGAAAAATTGACTAATATTTTCCTCACCATAGGCTTCTTTGATTAAAGACAGTGCTTGAGCATTACTAAAGGGTGCCACTTGGTCCTGTAATTTAGCCAGAGAATCAGCAATGTCATCAGGTAGTAAGTCACGGCGAGTTGACAGCAGTTGTCCAAACTTAACAAAGATAGGGCCAAGCTCTTCTAATGCTAAGCGAAGTCGTTCACCACGAGGTACTTTGTTGCTATGAGTGAGGCGATAAGGTGATAAATAACTGAGATAACGTAGTGGTCTTATCAGATGAGTTGTTTGAATTATGTCATCTAAACGATGCCTAGATAGGACATGATTGATTTGAATAAGCCTGAAGACTTGGCGTATTTTCATGGTTTTTTACCGGCTAATCGAGTAATGCGAGCGTTTAACCTGTCAATATCAGCCCGCAATGTGTCGATATCAGAAAGGTATTCTTTGATCTGGGATTGATCGGGTAAAATCTGTGACTCTTCACGCAAGTATTCTGCGACATTGAGTTGTACAGACTGGTGACTATTTTTTACCCAGTTATGAAGTTGGCGAATACCATGTGCAAGCGGGTATGCAAGAGTATCGCCAGTGACGCGGGCTAATTGCTGTTCCCAATCAAAGTCGAAGCCCTCTACTAAGTCACGCAATTGTTTTGCAAATTGTACATCGCCATGAATTTCAATATCAGCTGAAAATAGACTATCTGGATTACTCCCTAGCTTAACAAGTGTCAATACCTGACCAGCAACGGTCAAGTCTGTTGATTGTTCACTAATCAAGGATAACTTTAGCTGTTCCTGTTGAACTAAGACAAAAATTTTTTTATTAAGGTCAGTGATTTCTATCGCAATACTTCGATGATTAAAAGCAGTGAGCCTAGCCTGTGTTTCAGGATCTTGAGCCAGAGCAGCATTTATAGCTATTTCAAACGGTTTAAATAAATTATTCATTGTTTAAAACTTGTAACCGCGGTGCAAGGCAACAATCCCAGCAGTCATATTATGATAATCACAGTGTTCAAAACCAGCATTAGCCATCATCTTTTTGAGAGATGCTTGGTCAGGGTGCATACGTATCGATTCAGCCAAGTAACGGTAGCTTTCTTCATCATTTGACACAATACTTCCAATTTTTGGCAATAAATTAAAAGAATATAAATCATAAGCAGGGGCTAACCAATCCACAGGCTTGGAAAACTCAAGTACGAGCAATTGGCCACCTGGTTTAAGTACTCTGTACATGGAACGAAGAGCGGCATCCTTATCTGTAACATTACGCAAACCAAAAGCAATAGTAATACAGTCAAAACTATCTTCAGGAAAGGGTAGTGATTCTGCATTTGCTTGGACGTATTGAATATTATCAACTAGACCTTCATCTGTTAACCGATCACGGCCAACATTAAGCATGCTAGCATTAATATCAGCCAATACCACCTGACCAGAAGCTCCTACCATTTTGGAAAATTTCAGTGTTAAGTCGCCAGTACCTCCCGCAATATCTAACACTTTAGCACCACGGCGGACATTACTAGCCTGAAGAGTGAAGCGTTTCCACAAGCGATGAACGCCCATAGACATCAGATCATTCATTACGTCATATTTAGAGGCAACAGAATGAAAAACACCAGCAACATGCTGTTCTTTCTCTTTGACAGGGACTTCTTTAAAACCAAAATGTGTAGTGTGCTTAGTATTCAAAAGAATGCCCTTATTTTTTCCGGTGATAACCGGCTTTAGCTAAACGGTCGAGATAGTGCTGCCAGCGCGGGACTTGTTCTATTGAAAGGTCACGCAAGTAATCCCATGTGAATAAACCACTATTATGCCCATCATCGAAGTGAATTTTAATTGCATAGTGACCTATAGGTTCGAGCTGTGTAATACTAATTTTCTCTTTGTTTATTTGTAAAATTTCTTGCCCAGGCCCATGGCCTTGAACTTCTGCAGAAGGTGAAGAGACACGTAAATACTCTGCAGTTAAGATATATGAATTATCAGCATAAACTAATTCGATTGTTCTAGACTGTTGGTGCAAAATTATATTATCAGGTGGTGAACCATTGGACATGATGTGCATTTAACCTTGTCTTGATTACAAAATTTTGAGTAATAAACCTTCGTAGGAAGGAAGTAATTGTGCTAATTGCAGCTAGTCCGAACAATTGTATATTACTCATCACCATAACTGTTGTTCCGTGAACATCTTATATCGTGTATTAAGTCTGGTGTTGTTAATATACCCTAATATATTAGTGTTGCCTCCTGATTGATAATCGCCAAGCCCAAGTGCGATACTTAAACTAACTTAAAGACTTTGTTTATGACGATTATTAGGAGGATCGGAGGCGTCTCTTCATGTAAATTTTTATATTAAATAATATCAATAAGTGAGTATACTATGCGCTGTTTACATACGCAGTGATTATTGAAGAACCCCATTGTTAGTCCTGAACGAGGCTGGTAATCAGATTTATTTTGGTTGTAGCTTAATGGTTGACAGCGGACACTATTTTCCTAATAATGTCCTGTTTTCATGGAGGGATTCCCGAGTGGCCAAAGGGATCAGACTGTAAATCTGACGGCTCAGCCTTCGGAGGTTCGAATCCTCCTCCCTCCACCATGAAATTGTATATAGAGGTGGTACTTAGAGTTAAATGCGGGTGTAGTTCAATGGTAGAACTCCAGCCTTCCAAGCTGATCACGTGGGTTCGATTCCCATCACCCGCTCCATAATTAGTTTGGGAACAAGGCCCGCATAGCTCAGATGGTAGAGCGCATCCATGGTAAGGATGAGGTCATCAGTTCGATTCTGATTGTGGGCTCCATACTACCTTATGTTTTGAAATTGATTTAGGCAGGGTTTGTTCTGTCTTTTTTGTTTTTGTTATAAACTGATAATACTGACGAGGAGACTCTAGTCATGTCCAAAGAAAAATTTGAAAGAACGAAGCCGCATGTCAACGTAGGAACGATTGGTCACGTAGATCATGGTAAGACGACATTGACAGCAGCGATCACA
>MDSY01131531.1_pt1 | contig 18942 bp, 14 predicted proteins | sample 811131 | NCBI WGS metagenome assembly MDSY01 (sample SAMN05326643, study PRJNA326480) | marine metagenome | isolation source: seawater | place: Atlantic Ocean: South West | collected 2010
ATCCCAGGATCGGCGATCAGATAAGTATTTTTACCCTCTACCAACGTGACCGTACTGCCGACTTTACGCTTACCGCTATCGGTTGCGCCGGGTAAAAATTCATAGCCGTCAATGGGTGTTACATAGCCGTTGTGGAGCACTGACACTCTGTTATCCGCCATGCTAGCCGAGGTCGCAACGAGAGCCATAGTAAATAATAAAACCAGGAATTTTGTACGCATATTCTTTCCTTAGATAATGTGAATACAGATAGTATTTAGACGATGTTTAGGGATGAAGTCAGCCCACCATGTAGACGATGTTTAGGGATGAAGTCAGCCCACCATGCGCTATGTTCAAGGGCCATACAGGCAGTCTTTGCATAGCAAATGCATCAAATGTGAATGCGACCAACGGTATTCCTAAATGCAAGATCTCGTTCGCTGGTACTATTGACCGCAGTGTTAAATTCGACACCGTCGTTAAAGATTCAACGTCATTAAAAGCATTGAAATTATTAATTCTCAATGCTTAAGACAGCGCAATCTCTGAGTTAGCTTATGCTGACATTCTCATTAAAGCCACACTTAAAATAATATTTTACATTGTTGAGCGCTGTCATTTTTCATGACACATTACAAATACTGTTAATCTTTTCGAACACACACACGAGCACAACACGCTCAGCTTTTACTTCACCGCTAAGATCTGTGGCTAATTGTTGTATCATTGGTTTATTTTCATGCAAACGTCTAGCGAACGGAAACCGACCTTTTCTTATTGTTAAATGACGCTTTTAGACTGAAACTTCTTGTGAACAAAATGCACCGACATTAAAAATAAAACCTTGCCCTGTTCTATCAATAAGGAGTGTTTTTTGGGATTCCTTGCCCGGGCTAGACTGATGACTCTATGAGCTTCTTTAAATTGCAACGATTTTCGGAGCACTTTCGATAAGTGTTTTTCATTAGCGGAGCAATGCTTGACATATTTATTCGCAATTTCACTCGATTTAGCTGCACTCATCGCCTCGCTTACTACCTTAACAGCCAATTGTCCGTACTCTACTGCCTTCGCATAATCACCCTGACTTAAATAGAGAATACTCAACCTATTGTAAGTGCCGTGTCGGTTATCCCCTAAATTAACGGCTAAATGTAGAACATATAATGCGCTTTTATATTTATTTTTATTGTTTGCAAGAAAATGTCCGAGGCCTGTTAAATAAATTTTATTGTTAATTCTATATTTTTTTTGATTTAGATTGGGCACTACTCCGTCATTAAAAATACTTAAGATAAAAGAGTCATACACACCAGTTTCTTTAAGCCAATGGGAAGGCGGATGAGAACTGAAACGTACTGGAATGGGGGTAACATCAGCTTGAAAAAACTCAGCTTCAATTTTTTCATAATGCACCTTATCGATAATGAATGGGTCATACATAACAAAAATTCTGCCGGAAAATCCAGCGCCACAACCTCTTACGTGGTATATCCAATTCGTTTTTTTTGCTCGCTCGGGATAACGATTATCAAATTCTTCTAAAATACTGTAATAAGGACCGAAAAGCAGAATAGAAGAAAAATCAAAAAAGCGAGAGAATGCAAGCGCGGCATAACCGCCCATAGATGCGCCAAAGCCGAGTATATCTTTATATTCTTCTTTTAGAGTTAATGAGAGTTTTTTAATAAAATCTAACGGCAAACTTTGATGGTAATCGTTAATGGATGTTTGCAAAAAAATAACGTCATAACCAGCCTCTAACATCAACTTTACATTTTCACAGGGTCTACCAAGTTCATAGGTGTACCCTGGTGTAAAAATCATAACGCACTTTAGGCTAAGCCGAGTGTTGTCATGAAAAAACCTTTCGACTAAAACCGTTGGCGAAGAATAAATATTCATTAAAGGCCTATTATTAAATAGTGGTTGAGTTTAAATATCATGCGCAAATTGGCTATTTTATTAGTATGGAGCACATTGACTGGCATCAAACTTTACTGCCGTAGTAAGGTGTTCGTTTTACTGACCAGTTAAGACCTATTATTCAGCAACCGCTTTAAATGGTAGTTTTTTTTGAGGAAAAACACCGTCATTGACAATAACACATGAATCTTTTCTACAAGCAAAGTGTGTTTTTTTGGATTCCTCTTATACGCAAGATTAATGACTCTTAGCGCTTCTTCAAACTGGCAAGATTTTCGCAGCATCTTTGATAAATTCTTTTCATTGGCTGAACGGTACTTCATATAATTGTTAGCTATCAAATCAGATTTAGCAGCGACCATTGCATCGTTGACTACCTTTACAGAGAATCTTGCTGATTCAACTGCTTTAGTATAATTTTTTTCGGCAGCATGCACTAAACTTAATGCTTTATGTGTTCCGTGCCTAATATCACCGGATTCAATAGCCAAATTAAGGACATACATCGCGCTTTTATTCTTATTTTTTTTAGTCAACAGGTGACGTCCGAGAGTCGTCAAGTAAGTTAAATTATTGACTCTATATTTTTTGAAGCGTAAATCGGGAACCACTCCGTCATTTAAAATACTTAACACAAATGTCTTATATATGCCGGCGTCTTTTAACCAAAGATCAGGCGGGTGACCGCTAAAAGGTATTGAAACAGGTATTACATCAGCTTGAACAAATTCAGCTTCAACTTTTTCATAATGAAGCCGGTCCATAACGTTTCGACCTTGGATAACTGGATCATGAACAATAAAAATTTTCCCATGAAAATGAGCGCCACACCCTCTAACATGGTATTTCCAGTCTATGCTTTTAGCATGTTTAGCAAAGCGTTTATCAAATTTCTCTATAATGCTGTAATACGGTGAAAAAACCAAAATAGAGGAGTAATTAAAAAATTGAGAAAATGCAAGTGCCGCATAACCACCCATTGAGTTTCCATAACCCAAGAGTTCTGTATATTCTTTGTTGAGGGTCAGCGAAAGGTCTTGAATGAAGCTCAACGGTAACGTTTGATGATAATCATTAAGGGACGATTGTATGTAAACAACGTCAAAACCTGCGTCTAATAGCAATTTAATTTTTTTATTAGACGTATCTAAAGTGTACGTATGGCCGCCGGTAAAACAAACTATGCATCGTAAGCTTAAACAATCATCTTTATGAAAAAATCTCTTCACTAAAGCAGTTTTAGACGTATAAATATTCATTCCCACTCAATCGTCGACGGCGGCTTGCTCGAAACGTCATAAGTGACGCGCGCTACGTGTTCGATTTCATTCATAATACGACGTGAAACAGTCTCTAATAGGTCGTAAGGCAAATGCGCCCAGCGAGCGGTCATAAAGTCAATCGTTTCCACCGCTCGGAGCGCAATTACCCACTCGTAACGACGCGCATCGCCCACCACACCGACGGATTTAACTGGCACAAACACTGCAAAGGCTTGGCTGGTTTTATGGTACCAATCAGCCTTGTGTAGCTCTTCAATAAAAATAGCATCCGCCGATCGTAATATCTCTGCGTAGTCTCTTTTCACTTCACCTAAAATACGCACGCCTAAGCCCGGCCCTGGAAAAGGATGCCGATAAACCATATCATAGGGCAAACCCAGTTCTAGTCCCATTTTACGCACTTCATCTTTAAATAATTCACGAAGCGGTTCAACCAATTTAAGCTTCATATCTTCAGGTAAACCGCCGACATTATGATGTGATTTAATGACTTTGGCTTTGCCGTGCTTAGCGCCGGCTGATTCGATCACATCGGGATAAATAGTGCCTTGCGCTAGCCAATTGGCATCGTGTATTTTTTCTGATTCGTCATTAAAAATATCGATGAATGTATTACCAATAATTTTTCGTTTTTTCTCGGGATTATTAACCCCGGCTAAGCCATCTAAGAAACGTGATTCCGCGTCAACCCTAATGACCTTAACGCCCATATTTTTGGCGAACATCGCCATCACTTGATCCCCTTCATTAAGACGCAACAAGCCGTTATCAACAAATACGCACGTCAGTTGGTCACCGATGGCACGGTGCAGTAAAGCCGCAACCACTGATGAGTCAACGCCGCCCGACAGGCCCAATATGACCTGTTCATTACCGACTGTCTGTTTAACCTGTGTAATAGCCTGCTCAACAATATTGCTAATCGTCCAAAGGCCATCACAACCGCAGATATCGTGCGTAAAACGTTTAATGAGTTCCTGCCCACTAATCGTATGCGTTACTTCAGGGTGAAACTGTAAGCCATAAAATTGTCTCTTAATATCAACCATCGCGGCAATCGGCGCACTATTAGTAGACGCCAATAAGGAAAAGCCCTGGGGCAAGCTAACAACCTTATCACCATGACTCATCCAAACATCTAAATGAACACTGTCGTCAATTTTTTCATCGCAGATTCCACGAGTCAGTGCAGTATCGGCAACCAGCTTTACTGTTGCATAACCGAACTCACGATTTTCAGATGTTTCGACATGGCCGCCTAGCTGTGTAGCCATAGTTTGCATGCCGTAACAAATACCTAATACGGGAACATTCAAATTAAAAACTATATCAGGCGCCGAAGGCGCATCGTCACCCGTCACGGTCTCAGGCCCACCGGATAAAATAATTCCTTCGGGGTTAAGTTCAGAAATTCTCGCTGGATCAATATCCCAAGGCAAAATTTCTGAATAAACACCGGCCTCTCTTACTCGCCTGGCAATGAGTTGAGTGTACTGTGAACCAAAATCAAGAATAAGAATTTTTTGCTGTTGGATATCTGAGCTCATAGTGACCTAATATAAAAAATAAAAATAATTGCAACAGCGCTTAGACGCTTGTGGCACACAGTTTATTGATAAATCGTTTATCGTACAGGATAATTAGGCGCCTCTTTAGTAATACTAACGTCGTGCACATGACTTTCGTTCATGCCTGCTGATGTCACCTTAACGAACTCAGGTACTGTGCGCATTAACTCGATCGTGGCGCAACCTGTATAACCCATTGAGGACTGCAAACCTCCAACTAATTGAGCGACGATACGATTAACGGGGCCTTTGTAGGCAACACGACCTTCTATCCCCTCTGGTACTAACTTTTCAGTGCCGGCGCTTGCATCTTGAAAGTATCGATCACTGGAACCTTGCTTTTGTGCCATCGCACCAATAGAGCCCATACCACGATAAGCCTTATACGTTCGCCCTTGATACAACTCGACTTCACCTGGGGCTTCTTCAGTGCCTGCCAGTAAACTACCGACCATAATCGCATGAGCACCAGACGCCACGGCTTTAGAAATATCACCTGAAAAGCGAATACCGCCATCGGCTATAACAGGAACCTTCCCATCAAGGGCTTTAACCACTTCTGAAATCGCCGAAATTTGCGGCACGCCAACACCGGTCACAATTCGAGTGGTGCAGATAGACCCGGGGCCAATGCCCACTTTAACGGCATCAGCACCGGCCTCGACCAGAGCCAACGCTGCGGCTCCAGTAGCAATATTTCCGCCTATTACTTCAGTTTCAGGGAAATGCTGCTTAATCCACCTAACACGATCCAACACATTACGAGAATGCCCGTGGGCAGTATCAACAACTAACACATCAACGCCTGCATCTATTAACGAGGCAACACGATGCTCAGTATCACCGCCAACACCAACAGCAGCGCCAACCCTTAATTGGCCAGAGCTGTCCTTGCAGGCACTGGGAAATCGCTGAGCCAAGTCCAAATCTTTTACAGTAATCATGCCACAAAGTTTGAAATCATCATTGACGACTAAGACTTTTTCAATTCTATTCTCATGTAACACCTGTTTAACCTGATTAGCTGGCGTGCCTTCTTTCACAGTCACTAAGCGATCTTTAGGTGTCATTATCGTGTCGATAGCAACGCTGTAATCAGTTTCATAACGGACATCCCGACTGGTGACAATGCCGACTAAATCGCCATTTTTCATGACCGGCACGCCCGATATATTATGCTGTTGCTTAATATCTAATAATTCACTTACCGGCGCATTTGATTCAATAGTGATAGGGTCTCGAACCACACCACTTTCAAATTTTTTGACAGCACGAACCTCTTTTGCCTGCTCTTCCACCGTCATATTTTTATGCACAATACCAATACCACCAGCTTGTGCCAAAGCAATCGCTAAGCGAGACTCGGTAACGGTATCCATCGCAGAAGAAACAATAGGAATATTGAGCTGGATCTTATTGGTTAACTTGGTTTGCATGTTAACGTCGCGCGCAACAATTTCAGAGTACGCGGGTAAGAGCAAAACATCATCAAAGGTAAGGGCTTCGTAAGCGATTCTAGGCATCAATCAGCTTCCTGTATATGCCTGCTTTGAACGCTCAGTAAACGTGCAAAGAGTGGCAATGGTGGGTGAGATAAGTGCAGTCGGAGGATCATCTTTTAATCATGGACTCAGAGTTCGGAGCCAAACAACCGCCAATTAAATAACATTATAAGCCAGTATCAAGCAGGGGTAAACTGGTATCAATGCCTCAAGACGCATACAATAGACCCATGAAATCATTTGACTTGGCAGACGATAAAACCTCGATACTGACAGTTACTCAGCTTAATCAACGCGCTAGAGACTGCCTAGAAAACAATTTTGCAGGCATTGACGTCGAGGGCGAAATCTCCGATTTAGTTCAGCATCGCTCTGGGCACTGGTATTTCACTCTAAAAGATGAAAAAAGCCAGCTTCGGTCTGCGATGTTCAAATTTCAAAATAAGTCCGTGCGCTTTCAACCCGAAGACGGTCAGCAAGTCCGTGTTAAGGGTAAACTCAGCCTCTATGCCCCGCGTGGAAGTTATCAATTTATTGTTGAACGGATGCATCCGGCAGGAAGCGGACAACTTCAGCAGGCATTTGATGCGCTCAAAATAAAACTAAGCCAGCAAGGATGGTTTGCCGCAGAGAATAAGCAAACCCTGCCCTCAATAGCCAAACAAGTCGTGATCATTACCTCACCACAAGGTGCGGCCATTCGCGACATGCAAACAACCTTTGCTCGTCGTTTCGCGGGAATTCGCTTGCTTTTAATTCCAGTGCCCGTACAGGGGGAAGGCGCAGCAGAAGCCATCGCTGAAGCTATTTTCAAAGCCAATCAATGGGCCAAAATCGCTGATAAAAACAAGCCCTTATTGCGAGCGGGCCAAAACCCAGAAGTTTTAGCACCCGAGGCTATTATTATTGGTCGTGGTGGCGGTTCGCTTGAAGATCTTTGGGCTTTTAATGAGTTGTGTGTTGCAGAAGCAATTCATAAAAGTGAATTACCCATTGTCAGCGCAGTGGGTCATGAAACGGATACCACTATCGCCGATTTGGTCGCCGACGTTAGGGCCGCAACACCCACCGCCGCCGCCGAGCTGCTTAGCCCTGACAGTGCCGCTCTTCAACGCCAGATAGCGAGCCTCTTTGCTCAACTCAAGCGACAAATTCACTACCGCATTAATCAGACTCAAAGTTCATTAAATGGTTTAGCACAAAGGGTTAAGCACCCTAGTCACCAGTTGAATCAGCAACTGCAGCGGGTCGATCAACTCGACAACAAACTCTTTCAGTTAATGCAACACTCGCTGGCAGATAAAATAACGCAAGTGCAGCACTTAGAACAACGCTTACTGGTCAGTTCGCCGGCTGAAGCAATTCATCAACGTCAACTCGATACGCAAAATCTACAGCATCGATTATCGCGAGCGATCACCAACGCACTGCACAGCCGTCAATTAGAATGGCGCAGATTAGTTGAAACACTCCATGTTGTCAGCCCCTTAGCCACGCTAAACCGAGGCTATGCGATTGTTAGTGACGCATCGGGAAATATTTTACGGACACATAAAGCCGCTAACAAAGGCGATACGATCAACGCCGTACTGGCTGACGGCGAAATTCAGTGCGTGGTTGTATCCAGCACAGTACAGACATAAAAAAACCCCTACTAAGGGGGTTTTTTTATGTCTTATAAAGGATTACGTGACCGCAATAAGCCTCTTTAATAATTCGCGGGCAAGCGACGGTGAATCACAATATGCCTGTTTTCAAAGCTAATATAACCGCCGATAGTTAAATCTTTTAAGATTCTGGCCACCATTTCACGCGAGGCACCAACTCGATCAGCAATATCTTGCTGAGTCAGCTTTTCCTCAACATAAAACTCTTCGTTACGCTCAGTTGCCAAACTGTTCAGAACTTTGGTCACCCGCCCGTAGACATCCTGCAGCGCAAGGCTTTTCACTTTCTCGGTCAAAGCACGCACTCGTCGAGTAATATTTCGAATTAACGTTTTTGCGATATTCGGATGCTGATCCAGCACCTGATTAAAATCCTGCTTATAAATAATACAAAAGTCAGCTTTTTCCATGGTTCTCACCGACGCTGAACGCCGATCATCATCTAACAGTGCTAATTCTCCAAAGTAATCACCATGACCAAGCGTATTCATAATAAATTCTTTGCCATTTTTATCGCTACAATATACCTTCACTTTGCCTGACTCGATCACGTAAAGTGAGTCTGCAACGTCATTTTCATTAATGATGACGGTATTTTTAGGATAACTTCTTCGAATGCTGGTCTCTTCTAAGGCAGCCAATTCTGCATCGGATAAACCAGAAAAAATCTCAACGCTCTTCAACACACTCACAGGGGTTATCTCCAAAGGATTCAAATAAATACGGCGCTTCAATGTGTTTTTTCACATTTGTTTTATGCGACGCTCTTTAAGGGAGTAATTTTCATCTTTTCACCCCTCGATATCAAGACAATAACGATAAAACAGAGTAAATAAAGCGATTTAATTGACTTGATGAAATCAAACGCGGTTTATTTCTTAAAAGCACCCTTATTTATGCAAAAAAATAGCACCTAAAATGACTATTCGCCCGGGAAACACCAAAAGGAAAATGCTTAGCTGCAATAAATAAATCTTATACAAACTCAAGTTCACGGTATAATGGGAACAAGATATAAAAACTTTTGTGCTTCAACCAACTCTCGAGTGAAAGAGAATGACTGATAGCGTACCGACACGCGAGCTAGTTAGACTGCAAGGCCTGCAAGTGAAAGTAGGTCAATTGTTAGTCAAAAACAAGCTGGATGATCTTTTAAAAGACGACTTAAACAGGCTGTACGATGCACTCGAGCTGAGTGTTGCCAAACTCGATGGTCTAAACCTTCAAGGCATTGCTTTAAATAGCATCGACAACCCTGAAACTCGCCACGATATTCGCAATGCTATTGGCATTACTAAAGGTTATGCTGAACTCATCAAAGACACCGTTGAGTCGCCAAGCGCCTCATTAAGCAACCTGCTTGATAAAATCATGTTGTGGTCGGCAAAAACCATATCGACCCTAGAAAGAACTTCACTCAAGCAAGTTGATATCAGTTCGTCGTCCATTTATTCACTCAAACCACAGCACCAACACCGCGGTCATATTCTTATTCTTGATGATGAACCTGCAAACCGAGAGCTATTAAGCCGTCATATTCAGCAATTGGGTATGAAACCCTTTGCCTGTGAAAAAGCCGAGCAGGCCTATGAAGTACTTAAGAAAAATGACATTGATTTGATTTTACTTGATCTCATTATGCCCGATGTCAGTGGCCATCAAGTTCTGGCCGATTTAAAAGCATCACAACTCTGGCGTGCCATACCGGTTATTGTCATTTCAGGCATGAGCGATCAAGAAGAAGTTATTCGTTGCATTCAAGCAGGCGCTGAAGATTATCTTCAAAAACCGTTCAATAAAGTGCTACTCCAAGCACGTCTTTACGCAGGCTTAGACCGAAAAAGTTGGGTCGATAAAGAAAGGCACCTAAGTAACGAGCTCGAAAAAAGTCAACGGTTTATCAAAAATACTTTTGGTCGATATTTATCAACTGAAATCGTGTCAAAACTACTCGACAAACCTGACGGTTTAGATATGGGAGGACAACTTCAAACTGTGACGATCTTGATGGCCGACATTCGAGGCTTCACCACTATTAGCGAAACACTGCCCCCTCAAAAAGTCGTTAAAGTACTCAACAACTATCTTGGCACGATGGCAGAAGTTATTATGGCGCATGATGGGACAGTTGACGAGTTCATTGGTGATGCCATTTTAGCTTTATTTGGCGCCCCAGTTGCAAAAGAGGATGATAGCGCAAGAGCAATAGCCTGCGCCCTCGCAATGCAAGCAGAAATGGATGAGATTAACGCACGGAATATTGCCGATGGACTTCCCAGCATTGAAATAGGAGTAGGCATCAATACTGGCGAAGTGATTGCGGGTAATATTGGCTCTAAGAAACGAGCAAAATACGGTGTCGTTGGGCACGCAGTTAACGTCACGTCAAGAATTGAAGACCAAACATTAGCTGGCGAAATACTGGTGGCCAAGACAACACTCGATGCCAGCATGCTAAAATTAGCACTAGGCAGGCGAATAAAATTACAGCCCAAAGGCGTAACCGAAATCATTGACGTCAGCGCAGTTAAATCCATTAAAATTGTTGATATTAACAAGCCCTCGCAACCCGATACAGTGGAGATAAAATCATGATTCAACTGTTACTGGTTGAGGATAATGAAATGAACCGCGACATGCTTACTCGACGTTTAGAGCGTAAAGGGTTTGACATAGTCGCGGCAGGCGATGGTGAACAAGCATTGGCTATGATCGAGGAATCAATGCCTGATTTAGTTTTAATGGATATGAACCTACCGATTAAAAATGGCTGGGCCACCTGCCAAGAACTTCGCAAAAATCCGAGAACAGAAAAACTTCCTGTCATTGCGCTTACAGCACATGCAATGGCTGAAGACAAACAAAAAGCGCTCGATGCAGGTTGCGACGATTACACAACAAAACCCATTGATTTTCCGCTACTCATTCAAAAAATAGAAAACTTACTTTCGAAAAAAACAGAACTGGGAGTGTAGCCAGTGTTTACCCCTCCTCGACTGACACTTAGACTAAGGCTTTCAATATCAATCATTGCAATTGTTGCGTTATTCACGCTGACCAATATCACTTACCAAGTGAGCAGTGAAAACCGCAACCTACGACTCGATAACCTGCAAAATGCTGTTGCCAGTCAACTGGGGATAGTGTCGATTAGGCAACTTCTTGAAAATCAACAAAAACAGATATTAGTTTTAGATGCACTAAAAAATAGCGAAGGTGAAAATCTAACTCGGCAAGAAAATGATAAAGGCTTAGAAGGCCTTATTAGCCTTCAAGCAGAAATAATGCGATTAGAGCCTTTTGTTTTTTCTGAAACGGCTGAAAGTTATAATTCATTGATTGAAAACTATAAATCATTAAATCAAGATTGGCGTCAATTTTATGTAGGTTATAACGAGAGAAGAACGCCCACTATTAAAAAGGTAGAAAAAAAATTCAACACTACGATGAAACTATTGAGCGAGTTTGAATCGATTGAGATTGTCGCTACCGAACAGCAAACTCTTAATTTACAAAGAACCGTTCGATTTACTGACCGAATTACACTTGCAATTTACCTTTTTACTATCGCTTTAACAGTGAGTCTCGGTTACCTTTTAATACGATACACTAACCGTTCATTGAATGAATTGAACAAAGGCACCGTTCGAATTGGTGGTGGCGATTTAAAATACCATATCCCTGTTAATAATGATGATGAGATCGGGGACTTAACCATTGCATTTAATCAAATGTCAGACAAGCTAAGTAATGCCATGGCACAGGTTCAACAATCGAAAGAAAAAGCCGACCAAGCAAACCGTTCAAAAACAAACTTTTTAGCCAACATGAGCCATGAACTTCGAACTCCGCTTAACGCCATTATAGGCTATAGCGAAATGATCATCGAAGATTATCGCGAAGAGAATTCTCTCGACGAGGCACAAGCAGTCGAGGATTTACAACGGATACTCAGCTCTGGCCGACATTTACTGCAGTTAATTAACGACGTCTTAGATCTTGCAAAAATTGAATCTGGAAATATGACGGTATTTAATGAAACATTTGACAGCGTTGATATTATAGAAGAACTGTTAACCACCATGGCGCCTATTGCAAAAAAATCGGGTAATGTAATCGTACTTGAGAAGTCCAACCATATACCAAAACTATACAATGATGCCGTTAAATTTAGACAGCTACTATTAAATCTTTTAAGTAACGCCTGTAAGTTTACTGAAAAGGGTAAAATCACAATTTTAGCTAGCTATAACGAAAAAAATAATCACGCAGTATTTCATGTTAGTGATACTGGCATAGGAATGACGCCATCCCAAATTGAACTTGTTTTTAAAGCCTTTGTACAAGCCGACTCGAGCACCTCAAAAAAGTACGGCGGCACCGGTTTAGGACTGGCAATATGCAAGCAATTTGTTGAGCTCATGCAGGGATCAATGGATGTCACCAGCGCCGAAGGAAAAGGAACAACTTTTACAGTGTTACTCCCAACTAAGGCTGTCAGCCAAGTTAAAAAAGATGCAATACCGTCGGAAAACCAGCAAGAATTAAGCCTCGATATTACTCACAGTACATTAGTCAACAATGATGACGAGAATAATGCAAACAGCCTAGGGCGAGTGCTTGTCATTGATGATGATCAAGCGGCACGTCAATTACTCTTACGTCATTTAGAAAAAGAAGGTTACCGTGCCATTGAGGCTGACAATGCCAAAGACGGCATTAAAATTGCCAATGAACAACAGCCAGATTTAATCTTACTTGATTTAATGATGCCAAACATTGATGGCTGGACTGCCCTCTCCGTCTTAAAAGAGTCAGATAACACTCGGCATATCCCTGTAATATTACAATCCATGCTGGATGAAAAAACTCTGGGCCTTGACTTAGGCGCAGCTGAATTCCTTCCTAAACCCGTTGACCGTCAGAGAATGGCCACAACTCTTCGCCATTTAAACCCTCAAGAACGCCGAGGCGTTGCGCTGTTAATCTCACCAGAAAGTGACGCGCGTGATTTATTACTTGAGGAGTTAGCCGATGAAGCCTGGCAGTGCATGACGGCTATAACATGCACTCAAGCCGAAGAAAGAATGCAACAAAAGAGTGTTGATATTATTTTTATCGGCCTAGGCATAGAAACCGAGACAGTGATAGACATTCTAGCGATGTTGTCGGCACAACAAAAAAGTGGCGTACCAATAACGCCTATTTATATTGTCAGTGAAACACCATTATCGAAGGAGCAGTCAAGACGACTGGATTTACCCGCCGACCAAATAATTATTTTCAATCAGTCTGAAAAAAAATAACTGACAAACTCTTTACTGATTTTAAACAACACTGTAAGTCACTTCGCAGTAGCATCCAACGTTTGATCAACGAATTGCTCTGCATATCCATGTGCCCTTATGCCACATTTCATGATGTGGTGTTATATTGTAAATTTAGCGTGATTATTTATAAAAAATTCAGCAAGTTAACATCATACTCAATCAACCTGATGATAGCGATTCCTTAGCTTTTTTAAAGCTTCCATTGAAGCTGATATAAAGATGCCCTCGCAGCGAGCGGTTAGCGTGTCGCCTGCCCACATCTCACTGACTAAAAAGTTTTTACGGCCATCTATTTTTTCTACCCAACCTTCAAGGCGTAAATCAGTATCGATTGGTGTAGGAACTAAATAGCGAATATTTAACGTGCCAGTAAAACCTGGCTGCTTCGTCATTTTTTGCGCCACACCTAAAAACTGATCAAACAGGGCCGCAACAAAGCCACCATGAACAGAATTAGGCGGCCCCTCGTACTGCCAATCCATGCGAACCTGACCGTACGCTTTATCGCCGTCAAACCAAATGTTGAATGGCGGCGCCAGAGGATTACTTTTGCCGAATAAAGGATTTAACTCATAAGCAATTTGAAATCGCGAGCCATAGTCGCCGGTTTCTGAAAACTCAAATGCAGTAATGCCTTTTAAGCTCTTACCTTTTGCTAGTGCATTCGCCTGTACTTCAACCTGTTCAGCAATTCGATTCAACTCTTCTGCTGAGTCCGTGCTCGTCACTAAATTGGTAATCAATCGCCGTGTAGCGTCTGAAACACGCCGTTTAGCCGCCCATTCTTCGTTACGCGGCTCTTTGGTTTCAGGCGTAGCAAAAGGATCAAATGATTCTGACATACATAGTTACCTGATAAATAAATAGTGAAGTTACTTTATGTGATAAGCCATCGTCACACTTATTGATTCGCTATCACCGTAATCGATGATCATACAAGAAATCTATTCGCATAAAAATCAAATTGTTTACGAAGTGCATCAGAGTCTACACCAAACTGGCCCTTCAAATCGTAAATAACACGACCATAACTTTCTTTATGCTGCTCGACAAAATGACGTAACTGTTGCTCAGCCTTATTTGTCATAGTTAAACCAGCTCGCTGATAGATTCTCTCTACACTATCAACATCATTTTTAATGAGATCATCAAACTTAATGTCAATACTTTGTTCGGTAGGCAAATTATCACGATCTCGGATACATGCTCGTAACAGATGATCGACTCGGGCTATCCAATACGCTGCCAACTGCTCAGTCATCACCCCATGACGACTTAGCCGTTGGCCATAGGCCATAATAGTAATCGCTGACTGAATCACCGCCACGGGATCTCGGTGCGTAATGGCAACAGTGGCATCAGGGAAGACCTTATGCAAAATATTCAGCTGTTCTAGGTGTTGCGGGCACTTCAAAACCCAACGAGTTGGCCTATCATTATTTCTTTGCTGCCACGTTAACAGCTTAAGCACATCGCGCATGTATTCATATTGATACGTTTGATCTTCATTGTAATAGTGATCTCGCCACCGTGGTGAATGGCTCAACCATTCATAATTATAAGAACCAAAATTAGGGCCCATTAGCTCGAGCTCTTCGTGAATATGATCAGGATTCATAGGATGCATCGCAGCCACTAAAGGCGTCATAGCCTGCATCGCCTGCCATGCTTCTTCACAGCGCTGATAGCGAGGATCGACACCTTCAGCCGTTAAAGGCTCATTGGGTCGTGGAACTGGCTCATAGCTTTCCCAGAGCGGCAAAGCTCGCAGCCGCTGATCTGCAGCCATTAAATTGAGTAAATGAGTCGTACCCGAACGTGGTAAGCCAGCAACAATAATCGGCTGTTCTATTACTGTTTTTTTAATTTCCGGATACAAAAACCATTGGTGCTGTATCAACAAACGACTGGTCGCATGCTGAAGTAATTTATTACGCAACGATAAGCGGCCAATGCCATTTATATTCACGTCGTTATTCCATTCATCGCACAGTAAATCAAGACGCTCGATAAAACCTTCATCACCCCAATCGCTTAGCCCTACTGTCGCTTCAGCTTCAGCCATTATCGATGTTCGATTTAGTTCAACATTCAGCGTTTCACCGTATTGGCGTGCCGCCTGTTGAATATCATTTAACTTAGGATTGGCTAAATCATCAATTAATATATCTGCGGCCATAAAGTATTCTCAAACTGCTAGTAGGTGAAAGGCTAGAACTGTCTTAGTCTTTAAAAACACCGGTTCCTGATTCACCGATATTCGGAAAGACTTTATGCTCAAAAGTATGCAAGCTATGCCAGGAAGTTGTAGGAGATAAGCCTCCAACCAGTGGTGATAAAATCAATGGTTCGTTTTTATGCATGGTATTGAACTGCTCAATCATCTGCTCAGCGGTTAATACTGTGTACTTACCGCTGTCACGCAAACTCTTTTTATCGCTATAAAAAGAGTACGGCGATGGCACACCCGACTTTTCAGCCCACTCAGCGTAAGAGTTTTGTTCATGCATTGCGTGCGGAGCCAACTCTTCCCAAAAAGCATCGGGGTCGTCGGCTGCAAAATAGCATGTGGCTGGCTGCTTGGCACTCGCGCCCATGTCAGGCTTACCTAAGCGTTTTAATTCTGCGCGATATTCTTCGAAAACTTCGGGAATAGCGGGAATAAAATAATCGGCATCTCTGGCTGCACGCCTAGCAGCGACTTTAGTACTGCCACCCATTACGAGCATTGGCATAGCATCAGGTTTTGGTGTCACCACAATCTCACGACCTAAATATTGAAATGGCTCACCGCTTAAAGCTTTTCGTAAAAAAGGCATTATCATGTCCATATAAGCCTTACGGTCGCTTAAAGATTTACCAATCGCATTAAATTCTTCCTCACGATAGCCGGCACTAATAATAGGTACAACACGGCCATTACTCACTAAGCTTAAGACCGCTAAGTCTTCAGCCAAACGAACAGGGTCATGTAATGGTGCGATTAACGCGGACAAATGAATTTGGATTTTTTTTGTTCGCGCCGCAAAGGCACCCGCCATCACACGTGATGAGGGTAAATAGCCATCGTCAGAACCATGATGCTCTGACACTACAACAGCTAAAAAGTTATGTCGGTCAGCCCATTCTACTTGATCGACAGCTGCTTGATACAACTCTGCACGCGAAGCATGACAAAAATCAGGTCGGCGTAAATCATAACGAGTCATTAAAAGAGGCATTAGTTCTCCTTATTAATAAATTCAGAAGCATACCACTGCAACTGCTCAATTTTTTCTTCTAACGGCGAATCTGGTTGCCCCTTATAAACATCACGAAAACCAATGCCCACTCCGGTTACGCCAATATCGGCCAATTCCTCAAGTCCGTCCTTATCAAATGCTGCTGCACCAGCACCCCATATATCAAAAGGCTTGTCTAACGTCCCGTACTCTTCTCTTAGTTCATTCAGGCGATTAATGTAGCCAAGCATTTCGGGAATATCTCCACCAGCAGCTATCCAACCATCACCGACTTTCGCCGCTCGCTTTAAAGCGGGATCTGAATGACCACCAATAATAATTGGGGTTGGAACACCAGTAACGGGATTCATTCTATTGGCTGGCATAGTATGATGTTCTCCCTGATAACCAAAATATTCACCGGTTTCTAAACCACGAAAAATTTCAATCTGCTCATCAAAACGTTTACCGCGTTTTGCCCAAGGGACGCCAGTCACAGCAAAATCTTCTTCCCAAGGGCTGATACCAATGCCAAAATCAAAACGGTTATTACTCATCGCCTGAATACTTTGCACTTGTTTCGCTACCGAGGGAACTTGACGAATAGCCAATTTGTAAACTGAAGTAATTAATCGAATATTGCTCGTAACTGCTGCCATTGCCGTTACAGCAACAAGGGATTCAACAAACGGCAAGGATTCTAGAAACTCGCGACTACCATCGTCATTATAGGGGTATTTAGAACTGGCTTCCTGTGGATAACATAGGCTATCAGGAACACTAATATAATCATAACCGGCCGCTTCAGTAGCTTGCGCTAAAGGCAGATAATGAGCTGGGTCACACATAGCAATACCATAACTGAACTTCATACTATAATCTCCTTTTGAATTATTTTAAATTACTCGCTTTTGAAACATGACTAGCATACTTAACGCCACTAGATCTTTTTTAACACAAGCGGCAAATGATTTTGCGGCTTCGGAAATGGAAAATGCTGAATGGCATCAGGAAAACCTTGGCCATCAGTAAAAGAAAATTCATATCGCATAACGAGGCTTGCCATCACCATTTTAAACAGCATATCGGCAAAATGAATACCTATACACTTATGTGCACCACCGCCAAACGGCGCCCATAAAAATGGATGTTGCTTATGCTCTTCACGGACAAAGCGATCAGGATCGAAACTGTGCGGATCACTCCACCACTCTTCCATGCGTTGAGTGTAGATGGGCGAAACCTGAATCGGAGTATGTGCAGGGATATCAAAGCCACCAATCTCGGTTTCTTGAACGGTACGCCGCATAAACGCTGGCACTGATGGATGCAGTCTCTCAATCTCTTTAAACACATTGCCAGTATCAACCATACTGGATAAATCATCGTACGTGATACGGTTACCACCGGCATCAGCCGAGCCCTTTGCCGCTACAATCGAGCGAACTTCTTCACGAATTCGCGATTGCCAGTCTTTATTATCAGCCAAATAACAACAGGCCATCGTTAATGCAGCAGTCGTTGTATCATGCGCAGCTAATAACAAAAAAATAAGATGTTTCGAAACAACATCAGTGGGAAATAAATCGCCCGCCTCAGTGGTTTCTCTAGAGAAGAACGAGGCCATATCCGTACCCTCGCCATCACGACGCTGCGGCACTAGCTGATTGAAAAAATTATCAAGATATCGCCGACCATTCATTCCCTTTCGATAGGCCAAACCCAAGCCAGGCCAGTCTTTTCGAATAATAGCCAAGGTTCCATCGCCCATAGCCAAAAAAGCATCGTTTAAACGTTGCGTTTCACCACCGACTAAATCGAGCCCCAAAAATACTTTTGCACCAACGTCTAACAGTAATTCTTTGACATGCGGGTAAAATTCAAATGTAGTTATCCCTCCCCAAAGTTCTAACCGCTTGTCTATCACTGGGTGCATAGTATCAACGTAATTGCGCATGGCCGTGGTCTTAAAGGCCGTTTGCATAATTCGACGATGAAACTTATGTGCGTCAAAATCACGCATTAATAAACCGCCTTCAAAAAAGTGCTTGAGCGGCGCGTGATAACCCATTCGGGAAGAAAATACCTTATCGCGATCCAAAGTCAGTTGCTTGATATACTCAGGGCCTAAAGCCATGACAAATTTCTGAAAGGTCATGGAGGTGCGAAAGACATCGCCATACTTTTTGCGATTTTGGTCAATGACCTGAAAGGGTCGCTGAACGTAACTTAAAGTATATCCCAAGACAGGAATTCCATAATCGCCTGGCAGGTGATTGATATTGGTATTATCTTGGTATTGAACGTATTCTGGGTCTTCACTGAAGAAGTTTGGCTTACTCATAAGACTTCCATTTAAAGATGATCGATAGTTATTTATTTTATCCTAAAGTCTAATTATCATGCACTTAATGTTTTGTTGGATATTGACACGGGCTTGAGTTAAAGCAACACCGCTTTTTA
>MDSY01137347.1_pt1 | contig 18935 bp, 17 predicted proteins | sample 811131 | NCBI WGS metagenome assembly MDSY01 (sample SAMN05326643, study PRJNA326480) | marine metagenome | isolation source: seawater | place: Atlantic Ocean: South West | collected 2010
ATTAAATCTTCACAAGTATTTGTTCCTATAAAACCTGCACCTCCGGTAACAACTATTTTCATTTTTATATGGCTTCGCCTAGTGTGAGTCCCATTTCAAGTTATAGGAATCACATTTTTCCGATCAGAGATTAGGCGATTTTATCTTTGATCTTTCTCACCTGAGATCTAGGAACATGCACCACAAACTGGCGTCCAATACTCTCAAATTGTATAATTATTTTATAGTTACGTTGTTGTTCAATAGATGTTGCAATTATTCCTTGTAAAGGCCCTTGAATAACCTCAACCAATTCTCCTTCTACAATTGTTTCGAAATCTTCCTCGGCCAATTCCACACGGTCTTTCAGTAAAAGCTGTAGATTTTGAATCTCTTCTTCACGCACAACAGCAAATTTACCTGAAAGCCTTAAGATAGAATGTACACCTTGAACATCGTAAACACTATTTAATATTGACTCATCGCAGCAAACAAATAGCACTCCGGGGATGAGGGGAACCGATATTTTCTTTTTTCGGTCGCTCCACTGCTTCATCGTAGCTTGAAGGGGCAGGTAAGTTGTAAAACCCAATGAATCAAGTCTTTCCGCAGTTTTTTTCTCCGCACGACTTAATGTTTTAATTACATACCATTTATTGGTAGGTGTATCATTCATTTTTAACCCATTATAAATCTTCAGTAAAGTTAAGAATTTAAAGAGGTATCCTCCTCAAAACTATTAAATTCGAATTAAATTTGTTAGCCACTCAAGCGGCGGGTAAATTATTAGACCATATTTAAACTATTATATTTAATGAATCACCTTCAAGATTCTTTTAAGCACAAGGGAAAAAGAAAGATTTTAATACAGTCCTTAAAAGAAATGGGAATTGTTGACGAACGCATTCTTAAAGCTTTTGATCAAATTCCCAGACATTATTTTCTTGATCTGGCCTTTGATGAACAAGCTTACACGAATATGGCTTTTCAAATTGGTTCGGGACAAACAATATCTCATCCTTTCACTGTGGCTTTTCAGACTCAGTTATTGGAACTTTCAAAAGGAGATAAAGTTTTAGAAATTGGTTCAGGTTCAGGTTTTCAAACTTGTATACTATCTGCATTGGGTGCCAAGGTATACAGTATTGAGCGACACAAAGAGCTACATCGAAAAGCCAAAAATATGGTGGACTACTTTCGTTTTTCAGCGAGATTATTTTTTGGGGATGGCTACCAAGGTAAAAAAGCCTATGCACCGTACGATAGAATTTTGGTAACTTGCGGGGCTCCTGAATTACCAAATGAACTTCTAAATCAGCTGAAAAATGGTGGGATGTTGATAATCCCTGTAGGTGACGGAAAGGAACAAAAAATGCTCAAAATCATTAAGGATTCAGACGGGAAAATTTCTCAAGAAGAATTTGGGACTTTTAAATTTGTTCCTATGTTAGAGCGAAAAGTTAGATAGATATGAATGTATTGATTATTGATGATGAAAGAGCCATAAGACGCGCCTTAAGAGAAATCCTTGAATATGAGGGTTGTTTTATCGAAGAAGCTGAGGATGGAAAGCAGGGTTTAAAGATGAGTCAAAACAAAGAATTTGACCTTATTTTTTGTGATATTAAAATGCCGGCCATGGACGGCCTTGAGTTTTTGTCAAATGCAATGAACCTCAATATAGAAACGCCAATTATAATGATAAGCGGTCATGGAACGATAGACACTGCCGTTAAAGCCATCAAGGATGGTGCATTTGATTTTATTGAAAAACCTCTTGACCTTAACCGAATACTAGTGACGTTAAGAAATGCAAAAGAGCGAAATTCATTGGTGGCAGAAACAAAAACGTTGAAGAAGACGGTCAAAAAATTTAAAGGAAGCTCTATAATTGGCGAGACACCATCGATTCATGAAATCAAAGAAATGATTGAAAAGGTCGCGCCCTCCGATGCACGTGTTCTGATCACCGGCGGTAATGGTTCAGGAAAGGAGCTAGTGGCGCGATCATTACATGATTTTTCGGGTAGAAAGAAAATGCCATTTATAGAGGTTAATTGTGCAGCTATCCCTTCGGAACTTATTGAAAGTGAGCTTTTTGGTCACGAAAAGGGTGCTTTTACCTCTGCTGTTAAGGACAAGAAAGGGAAGTTTCAGCTCGCATCTGGTGGGACATTGTTCTTAGACGAAATTGGTGATATGTCACTTAGTGCTCAAGCCAAAGTCTTGCGTGCTCTTCAAGAAAATGTGATTCAGCGCGTAGGAAGTGAAAAGGAAATAAAGGTAGATTGTCGTGTACTTGCCGCAACAAATAAAGACCTAAGAAAGGAAATTACGGAGGGAAGATTCAGAGAGGACCTTTTTCATCGATTAGCAGTTATAATTATTCATGTTCCATCGCTGAATGACCGCCAAGAAGATATTCCATTGCTGGCAAATCACTTTATCAAAATGGTTTGTGCTGATCAAGGAATCCCTTTAAAAAAGTTTGATAATTCAGCATTAGAGGCATTAAAAAAAATAGATTGGACAGGGAATATTAGAGAGTTGAGAAATATCATTGAACGTCTCGTAATCTTATGCGGCCCAATCATTTCAAAGATAGACGTTCAGACTTATTCAAATTCAAATAATTAGAAAATGAAATTAGTTTTTAAATCACTTTTACCTCATTTTGTAGCGATACTGACTTTTGTGATCTTCTCTTCATTATTCTTTTCTCCCGTTTTTCAAGGATATAGTCTAAAACAATCAGATGTTAAGCAATATAGGGGGATGTCTAAAGAGATCAGTGACCATTTTGTGCTAAAGGACGAAAACCCACTATGGACCAATTCAATGTTTAGCGGCATGCCAGCTTATCAAATTCTAGTAACAGGAAAGAACAATTCTTTTTCTATGGTGAATAAGCTTTTTAAACTTGGCCTCCCTATGCCAGTCGCTCTTTTATTTTCAGTGATGCTTGGTTTCTATATTTTTTCCCTTTGTTTACGGGTGAATCCCTGGCTTGGAATGGCAGGAGCAGTCGCCTGTGGTTTTTGTACCATAAACCTTCTTTATCTTGGGGCTGGCCATATAACTAAAGTAAATGCTATATCATATATGGCCCCAGCATTAGGTGGATTAATATTGTCATTTAGAGGCAAGGTTTTGTTAGGGGCTACCGTTTTCGCCTTGTTTCTAGGCTTGAATTTGATGGCGAATCATCCTCAAATGACCTATTACCTTGGGTTTTTGTGTCTGTTTTTTGGTATTGGTGAGTTGATTCGATTATTGGTGCTTAAAAAAGAATCATTTAGAGTCATATTATCTCCCATACTGGCACTAGTTCTTGGTGCTGTTTTAGCATTGTTATCAAATGCGACAAATTTAATGACAACCTCAGAGTATGGCGAGTTTACAACGAGAGGCCCAACTGATTTGACTATTGAGCCTGATGGTACTGAAAAAGAACTTGCACAAAAAAGCGGTCTAAATTCTGATTATATTTTAGATTATAACTACGGCAGTGGAGAATTACTGTCCATACTTATTCCGAATGCTCGGGGTGAAAAAGGTGGTGCTTTTGGGAACGATGAGGAATTAATGGAGTACATTTCTAATCGAGATATCGATAAGCAAACTGATTTTGCTAGCAACCAAGATTTTCAGCGTCAAAACAGATATTGGGGAGGTCAACGCTTTAGTGGTGGTGCATTTTATTTTGGTGTCGTTCTCTTTGTTTTGTTTGTCTTTGGCATTGTTTTCTTGAAAGATAGTATTAAATGGCCTGTGATGTTACTTGGTATTTTAGCTATGCTTTTGTCGTCCAATGATCCAGAGGGTATTAACCAATATTTTATAAATCATTTTCCTTTATATAATAAATTTCGTGATTCCAAGATGATATTGGTGCTGCTTCAAATTATCATTCCTATGGTTGCTTTGTTATTTGTAGATGGTTTATTCAAAAAGAAGTTTTCATTTAACGATTCTAAAAAGATATACTGGACTGGTGGTATTTTGCTGTTGTTCTTTTCCGTACTGTCTTTATTCCCTACTTTAAGTGGTGATTTCATTTCAGATAATGAGTCTCAAATGTTTGTTGATGCTGCGAAAAATCAGCCCGAAGCTAAAGATTATTTAATTGGTCTAAAGTCAACGATGAAGGATGCGCGTATTTTTCTATTTAAAAAAGATGCAATGCGGGCGTTTGGATTGTGTGTATTGACATTACTTTGCTTATTCTACTTTTTTAAAAGACGTTCAGCTATTCTTTCCGTGGGTATAGGTATAGCTATTCTTGCAATTGGTGATAATTTGACTATCTCCAAAAGATATTTGAGTTTGTCTACGAACGAATCCGATGTGGATGGTGATAATATTTCAAATTTAGTTTCTGCTGGATTTATGGATGAGAATGAAGACAGAATTGCTTACAATCAATTCGAACCTCGAGATTTCTCAGTGCTTCCTCCTCAAATGCCAAGTAAGGCGGATCAATTTATTTTTTCATCAGAAAGCGAGAAAATTATAGATTTTGAGCAAAAGAAAACAAAGTTCCTTAACGGAATGGACAAACACTTTTATTATGCTTCAATTGATAATGTAAAGCTCAAGAACCTTATTGCCGACTATGGCGTGTTAAATCAGAATTCAAATTACAGGGTATTTACCTTAAATAATCCTTTTGCCGAATCCGTAACGAGCTATTATCATAAAAGTATCGGAGGTTACCATGGTGCGAAGCTTAAGAGATATCAGGAGCTAATTGATTTTAGAATCGCCAAGGAGGCTGTTTTTATCCAGCAGAACATCAATCAATTAGGGTTAAGTGTTTTTGAAAAAACTCCAACCTTGAATATGTTGAATACGAGGTATGTCATTTTAAATCCGGGAAATGGACCTGTACAAAATCCTTTTGCCATGGGAAATGCTTGGTTCGCTTCAAAACTTAAAAGAGTTAAAGATGCCAATGATGAGATTGTTTCGTTGTCTGATAGCTCTCTAAACCTTGGATCAATAGCTGTAGTACATGATGAGTTTAAGCATATCGAAGAGATTGTCAACCCGGATTTAGCTGCCTCAATTCGTATGACCAGCTATGCCCCAAATCAAGTTACATACCAATCAAATTCAACTTCTATACAACATGCTATTTTTAGTGAGATCTATTACCCGAAAGGATGGAATTGTTATGTCAATGAAAAGCTTACGCCTTATTTCCGGGCAAATTATGTTTTAAGAGGAGTGACTATACCTGAGGGTAAAAATAAAATAGAATGGCGTTTTGAACCTGAAACCTACTACGAGTCAAAAACTATTTCTCTATTTTCCTCCATTTTTCTTTTGTTAATCTGTTCGTTTGTTTTTATAAAGGAGTTGTTAGTGAAGTTCAAACGACCTATATCAGAATGATTTTAAGCGATTACTATTCAAGATTTATACATGTGAGGGATCTCATTAATTATTGTATTGCTACAAGCTTAAAATAAATAACTTTATCATCAAAATTTTATTCAAATATGAATACTTATCTGAATTATTGGGAAGACTATTATAAAAACCATCAAGATCCAGGCGATGAATCGCCCTTTGCAAGGTTTGTTATGCCGTTTTTAAATGCGACTGACAGTTTATACGAATTGGGTTGTGGAAATGGGCGAGATAGCATCTTCTTTGAGAAATTCGGCATTAATATTATTGCATTTGATCAGTGTAAGAACGAGGTTGATTATCTCAATACCCAATACAAAACAGAAAATTTATCTTTTGAAGAGGCCGACTTTACAAATATCGGTAAGAGACCATTGGTAGAGAATATCTATTCTCGATTCACTTTGCACTCTGTTAATCTTGAACAAGAGATAAGAACTTTAAATTGGGCCTATGAGACGCTAAAAGCCAGAGGGTTATTTTTTATTGAAATCCGAAGTGTGCATGATGAACTTTTCGGTAAAGGGGATGCTTTAAGTGACAACTCTTTTGTTACGGACCATTTTAGGCGATTTGTGAAATTAGAGTCATTCATTTTGAGACTAGAAAAAGCAGGGTTTAATATTTTATACAAACTTCAATCTAAAGGTTTGGCTGTATATAAGTCTGAAGATCCAATGGTGATAAGGGTAATTGTTCAGAAGTAGATGTTTGAGAAGTATTTCAATAGATTTTATAAGCCTTTACATAACTTCAAATACAGTAGGTTAATTCGAAATCAACGCGCTAAAAAAGCGCAAACTTTAAATCTTGACCTTGTTATACCTGATAAAAGATTAGACCATAACGATCCTCCAAAACAGGTGAAAGCTATTGGTCTTAGAATTTTGAATCTATTGAGTCATTTAAGCGAATGCTATAATTTTGATTTCACTCTTGCGTATGGAACTTTATTAGGAGCTAAGCGCCACAAGGGTTTCATTCCATGGGATGATGATATTGATGTATTTATGTCGCGAAAGGATTTTATGTCATTCATTGATGTGATTTATCAATTGCCAGCTCATTTGCTTTTTGTCCCTATGGATGTAAACTTTTTTAAAATAATGGATAGAAGTTCTATTGTTAGTATGGATGGTAAAAGGGGGGTCGCTGTGGATATCTTTATTTTAGATGATAAACAAGAGAATAAGCTTTCCTTTTTGAATGTACATACACTGAGAAGGCTTTACATAGATAGAAAAGAATTTTATCCTTTGCGTAAAACTCCGTTCGAAGAATTTGAGTTCACTATTCCCGCTAATGCTCACTCAATTTTAGTTGAGTTGTACGGTGATTATATGAAACTTCCTCCTGTTGAAAGTAGGGTTTCCCATCACAGTAATCCAAATAACATTAAAATTGGTTCTTACGGCCAATATCTTGTTGTCGAAGATGACATTGGTAATTAAATTCAATTACTAAATAGGGAAAAATATCTTACCTTCGCTTGACCAATCATTTACCTTGAAAACACTCGAAAAGATAAGTCAGCTTACCGAAAATTGGAAACTTAAAAAGCTATTAAAGCCTCTTTATATGCCAATTTTGAAAAAGTACAAATTTCGTGTACAAAACAACCAATTTAGAAAAGAAGGTGAAAATATTTTAAAGATTGCATCCCGAGCTTTAAATGAAGTCGATGTGTTTTTTTGGTTGGAGTTTGGAACATTACTAGGGGTCATTAGGGATGGTAAACTTATAGAACATGATACAGATATTGATGTTGGAGTAATGCTTGAAGATTATTCTCCTAGAATCGAAGAAACCCTTAAAAAGCATGGTTTTGTTAAAACAAGAAAATTTACAATTGATAATGGAGACTATGGCATTGAGGAGAGCTATGAGTTAAATAATGTAAGTTTTGATATATTTTATTTCACAAAAACGGAGAAGCAAATGTATTGTCATTTATTTCCTTTTGATCAAAACAAAAATCACCTTGTTAGAGAACTATATACAACCGCGGTAGATTTTAAATCAATCGAATGGCAGGGTGTCAGAGTAAATATACCTTCAGATTCTCATCAGCGCTTGACCGATACTTATGGAGATTATACCGTAAAAATTAAAGATTGGTATACGCCGGATGCTGCATTAAACTCGAGGTTAATTGATAAAAAAGTAAAAATCGTAATATAAGAATATGGACAATGAATTAAATTATTGGGAGAGTTATTATAAGGCCCATCAAGATCCGGGCGACGAATCTCCTTTTGCACGTTTTGTTGCTCCTTTTTTGGTTGAAAATTCGAATCTTATCGAATTGGGATGTGGAAATGGAAGAGATAGCCTGTTTTTTGCTTCACTCGGTGTAAATGTTATTGCATTTGATCAATGTGAAAATGAGGTGTCTTATTTAAATGACAAATATTCATCTAGTAAATTGAGTTTTGAAGCTGGAGATTTTACCAATATAGGAATGAGATCAAGCTCTAACTTTATTTATTCTAGATTTACTTTGCACTCTGTAAGTGAAGAAAAAGAAATTAATACTTTAAAGTGGTCGTTTCAAAATCTTGAGAAAGGTGGACTGTTTTTTATTGAAATCAGAAGTGTGAAAGACGAACTTTATGGCGAAGGCAGTCCTAAGGGTAAAAACGAATTTGTTACTGATCATTATCGCCGATTTGTGAGTTATACAGAGTTTATTGAGCGGATTAAAAACATTGGATTTACTACATTATACAAAATAGAAGGAAAGGGGCTCGCTCCATATAAAGATGAAGATCCAGTAGTAATAAGAGTTATTGCTCAAAAATAAATCACAGAAGGATGAAATTCTCCATTATCGTCCCCGTTTATAATGTAGAAGCTTTTCTACCTAAATGTCTAGACTCTATATTGAGTCAGGACTATGACAATTTTGAGGTTTTATTAATCAATGATCAATCACCCGACAACTCACAGGATATCATTGATCAATATTGCAAATTAGATCACCGAATGATTCCAGTTAACCATGCTACAAATATGGGGCTTGGTGGGGCGCGTAATACTGGGATATCGATTTCGAGTGGAGATTACATCATTTTTCTTGATAGTGACGATTGGATTTCGGAACAAACACTTTCAGTAATATTTAAGAACGCAACCGATAATAATTTTGACATCATAAAGTTTGGTTTCACAGAAGTATATGAAGACTACTCTGTTGAAAGCCCAGCGCTAAAAAAAATGAAACATTCTGACGGTTGGCATCTTATTAAAGAAGAAAGACAGGAAAAGATATTTTCCCCAATTTGTTGGAGAAGCGCTTATAGAAAGGGTTTTGTCTCTGAAAATGATATAGAATTCCCGGAAAAACTCCATTTCGAGGATTTTTCTTTTACGCTAAAATCCCATTTTTGCGCGAAAAATATTTTATGTATTCCTGAACATCTATATTTCTACAGAAAAGATAGGGAAGGAAGCATTATGAATACCCCAAGTATGCGAGACGTTGATGTGTGCGCATCACTTAAAATCATTTCTGATTATGTTGACAGTGAGGATCGCCAATCTATTCGCAGTGATAGTGAATTTAATTACTTAATGTATGAATGGAGTGCGGGAACTACAATCTACAGATACCTCAAATATAAAGGGAACGATAGATTGAAGAAAAAGATTGTTTCCGAATTGAGAGCCAATAAGTATTTTAGAAAATATTTACGAGAAGTGGTCAATGATCCTTTAATTAATAGATCAAGAAAACTTCCAGTATATCTCATGCTACATAACTATTGGCTATTTGCAATCTTATATAAAATGTCTAGACGATTCGTAACGTAATTATCGTTGATTCTAATGCCCCATGAATCTTGATCTTTTAGTCTGAAAATTCAAGTTTTAGGTATTGAAATTTCATCGAGATATTTTGCTACTTTCTCCGTTATTAATCTATTTGAATAAGAGTCGATATTGCTTTTAAAGTTGAGGCTTTCAGCGTTATTATTTAAGATCAGATCCTCCATAAAAGAAAACAATAGTGCCTTGTCTTCGTAGTCAAAGGAACGTCCTCTTTTTTCAGCTTCGACAATTGCTTTGACATCTCCATCGTCAGGACCTAAGACTAAAATTGGTTTAGCAGACCTCAATATTTCAAATAACTTTCCCGGGATTCTTCCTGCTGCATTATCAGCTTTGTTAATGGGTAATAGCAGGAGGGAGGCCTTTTCGTATTCTTGAATAACTTGTTTTCGAGGGATCATGCCCATTAGGTTAGTGTATTCTAGAAGGTTATGCTTTTCTAGGGCGTTTTTTACAGTCAAATCTACTTCTCCAGCGAATTTCAATTTAATCGTACTTCCTATTGTGGGGTATAAGTTTATCAGTTCTCTTAGCACTGCGAAAAAAGTTTCTGGATTTCTGTCTTGACCAAGTAATCCTCCATGAAATATGACAAATGCATCTTCCTTTTTTGCAGAAAATCCTGCGAAATCTGTTTCATCGAAACCATAATAAATGACATCCACATTTTTTCCACCGATCGATTCAATATCCTTTTTCCATGACGGACTAGCGACGGTGATTTTCTTTGCTGTTTTGAATACCTCTTGCTCTAAAGCTTTATGAATTCTATCTGCGCGCTTTCCAATGTATAATTCTTTGTAATAGTCCACTTGTGTCCAAGGGTCCTGAAAATCAGCCAGCCATGGGATGTTATGCTTTTGAGCAATACGCAAGCCAATAACTGTATTCGTATGAGGTGGCCCATCCGTAAGAATAGCATCAATATGATTGTTTTCTAGATATTTATCTAGATAATTCACACATGGTTTTATCCAAGCACTTCTTGCGTCAGGGATAAAGAAATTTCCACGGATCCACATACCAAATTTATCGAGGATAGACTTTTTCTTTGCTGAATTGTTCGTGATATTCTGCAAAGGAGCTTCTTTTTTTCTCCCTGTGATTTTTTTGAAGGCATTAATGGGCTCGAAAATGGGAACTTTATGAATTTCAATTCCGTCTGGAATCTCTTTTACATTATCGTAGTCAAGAAATTGGTAAGAGGGTTTTTCTGCTGTTAGGACAATTGGTTCCCATCCAAAGTCACGCAGATATTTTACAAACTTTAAGCAACGTAAAACACCTATTCCCCCAGCAGGAGGCCAACTATATGTTATGATTAAAACTTTTTTCACTTTAAAATAGGATTAAATTTAGTGATAATAAGCGAAGCTATACACCAATTGATATGTCAATACGCGCTAGAATTAATTTCTTTTTTATGTAGTGCGACATGGCTTATCAAAGTTATTTATTGGATAGTTCTCATTTGAACGTTTATATTTGTCAGTAGCTATGGGTTTAGTACAAAAAGATGCATTAAGAACAACAATAATCTCTTCTTTTGGATTGATTTTGGGATATCTTAATAAAGGTTTATTCTTTTTGCTTATTTTTTCTACTGAACAAATTGGCGTTGTAAATTTAGTTTTTTCCTTGGGTGTTTTATTTGCTCAATTTTCAAATTTCGGTTCGGTTTATAGTATTTGGAAATTCTTCCCGTTTTTTAAGAACAAAGAAAATAAGCACCACGGATTCCTGAGCTTTTCCTTGTTAACTATTCTTGTTGGGGTTAGTCTTGTAGCCTCTCTTTTCCTGCTGTTTCGGTCGAATATTGAGGCTGTATATCAGTCAAAATCCCCGATGTTTCTTGATTTTTATCTTTGGGTGATTCCTCTGGGCATTGGCTATCTTTTGTATTTGGTTTTTGAAGTCTATTTGCGTTCATTATTTAAAAATATAATTTCAGTTCTTGCCATGGACGTTGTGCTTCGTTTGGTGGTGAGTCTATTGCTTTTCTTCTTTTGGTCAGGGCTTATTGATTTCAAAGACTTTGTTGTTGCCCATAGTCTTGTCTTCTTTGTCCCGCCATTGATTTTAATATTTTATTTGAAGTATTTGGGCGAGTTATTCATCGATCCTCGAAAAATTAATATTTCCAAAAGGTTCAAAAAAATAATATTCCATTATTCTGCATTTAACTATATGAATACTTTGGGAAGAGTGTTGGTAAATGCTTTAGATGTTATCATGATTGCGCAATTCATCGGTTTGAAGGCAACGGGTGTATATACCACAGTGGTTTTTTTAACGAGTGCGATACAAGTCCCTTATAAGTCATTAATCCGTGTTAGCTCTCCCTTGATTTCCGAGCATTGGAAAAATCGAGATTTTTCTGGCATGAAATTGCTCTATCGTCAGGTGAGTTCAGTCTCGTTAGTGATTGGATTAGGTTTGTTTATATGTGCCTGGGTCAACATTGATTTTTTATTTTCATTTTTAAAACCTGAATTTTCAGAAGGTATCTGGGTGTTTTTCTTTTTAATGATGGGACGCTTACTCGATATGTATTTCGGATTAAATGGCCATATTTTTACTTCTTCCAAAAAGTATAGGTATGATTTGATTTTTACTTTGAGTCTTATTGGTATAGTTTACTTTCTTAATCTATATTTAATTCCAATATATGGAATTATTGGAGCTGCCATATCGACTTCCATTGCCTTAGTTCTTTATAATTTGGGAAGATTGCTTTTTGTTTATTTCGCCTTCTCCATTCATCCGTTTACATGGAAGCAATCCTTAATTATAGTCTTGGGAGTTTTCTGTATTATTATTGTTGTGAACATTCCAATGTACGACTTGGGTATTTGGATTCAGTTTATTGTGAGGACCATAACATCCAGTTTTTTCTTCTTCGGAACAATACTTGTCTTTAATTTAGAACCAGAAATAAAGAGTTATGTAATAAAGGGTTTAGGATATATTTCGTCTTCATTAAGAAGTCGCTAGATCAACCCTTCAATATGCTGTAAAGCTGCTTTCAACCCTGATGCTTTTCTTCCTCCTGCTGAGGCATAAAAAGTCTGTCCGCCTCCGCCACCTTGAATATGATGGCTAACTTCTTTTATCCATTTCGATGCATTGAATTCTTTTTCTTTGACCAAATTATCAGACAAGATGATGTGTAATCCACATTTTTCCCCATCAATGTTGCCAATTACACCTACAAAGTTGTCTAATTCTCCTTTTAGTTGGAACAATATATCTTTAACACTAGAGGAGGGAAGGTCAACGATTGCACTTAAAAAGCTAACATTCTTGTGATCTCTAATTTGTCCTTGAAGTGTAGATTTTATTCTTTTTGCATTTTCTTTTTGAAAATTTTCAATTTGCTTTGATAAATCTTGGTTTTTTGTAATCAATTCCTGAATTGATTGTTCAAGGTTTTTGGGTTTGTTTAGTAAGGACGATGCCTCCTCGTATTTAAGCGACCTTTCTCTGAAGTAGACATTCGCAGCATCTCCACAAATGGCTTCAATTCTCCTTATTCCTGATGCAACAGCCGATTCAGTTGTGATTTTAAACATACCAATGGCACTTGTTGACGACGCATGCGTTCCTCCGCAAAGCTCGATAGAGTCATTGAATTTAATCACACGAACATCTTTTCCATATTTTTCGCCGAACAAGGCAGTTGCGCCCATTTCTTTGGCTTGATTGATAGGCATATTTCTGAATTCTTCCAATGGAATGTTTGCTTCAATATTTTGTAAAACCAATCCTTCGATTTGATCAAGTTCTTCGTTGCTAACTTTAGAAAAGTGAGAAAAATCAAACCGCAGCGAATTCGGCTGTACCAAGGAACCTTTCTGCTCTACATGTGCCCCTAAAACTTCAGTAAGTGCATGGTGCAGAAGATGTGTAGCAGTGTGGTTTTTTGCTGAATTTATTCTTTTTGTACGATTTACTTTCGCCTGAAAGGCCTGAGAAATATTTTCTGGTAAGTCCTTTGTGAAATGTACGATTAAATTGTTCTCTTTTTTCGTGTCAAAAATTATCGTGCTATGGTCCTTAGAAACGAGCTTTCCTTGATCTCCAACTTGGCCACCTCCTTCTGGATAGAAGGGTGTTTTATCAAGGACAAGTTGAAAAAATATTTTCCCTTTCTGATTTACTTCACGGTATTTTGAAATCTTAACATCAGCCTCTAGTTCGTCATACCCTATGAATACTGATCCTTTCGTCTCATGAACAATCACCCAGTCCTGCACCTCTATATTTGAAGCTTTACGAGATCTGTCTTTCTGAGCTTTTAGTTCTTTTTCAAACTCGTCCTCATCAATGGACAGCTTATTTTCTCTAGCGATGAGTGATGTTAAATCTATTGGAAAGCCATAAGTGTCATAAAGTTCAAATACATCTTTACCGTTGATAAGTGCTTCTTTTTTAGCCTTACATTTTGTGATTAGCTGATCCATTCTTTTGATTCCCTGGGCTAAAGTTCTATGAAAGCTAAGCTCTTCTTCGGTGATGACTTTTTCAATAAGTTTTGCTTGTGACTTAAGCTCAGGATAAGCCCCCGACATTTGTTTCATCAAAACAGGAATAAGCTCTGACATAAATGGCTCTTTCACATTTAGTGTCTGGTAGGCATACCTTACGGCCCTTCGTAGAATCCGGCGAATAACATATCCGGCGCCAGTATTTGAAGGTACTTGGCCATCTGCTATTGAAAATGCAATAGCACGTATGTGATCTGCAATTACCCGTAAAGCGATATCTGTTTCTTCCGATTTACCGTATTGAATGCCTGAAACGGATTCTATTTTTTCTATGATGGATTGAAATAAATCTATATCATAATTTGATTGTTTTCCCTGAAGAGCCATCGCAAGCCTTTCGAGTCCCATTCCTGTGTCTACATGAGTTTCAGGAAGGTTTACAAGTGTTTTATCTGCGTTTCTGTTGTATTGTATAAAAACAAGGTTCCATATTTCAATAACCTGCGGATGGTCTTGGTTGACAAGTGATTTTCCATCTCCTTTAAGTCTTTCCTCATTTGTCCTCAGATCTATGTGAATTTCCGTACAAGGTCCACATGGTCCAATGTCCCCCATTTCCCAGAAATTATCTTTTTTTGAGGCTTTGATAATACGATTCGAATCAATGTGTTTTGTCCATAAGTCAATTGATTCTTGATCAACGGAAACACCATCCTTTGCATCACCTTCAAATACTGTAACATAAAGTCGGTCCTTAGGGAGCTCATAAACCTCTGTAAGAAGTTCCCATGCCATTTCAATCGCTTCTGCCTTAAAGTAATCACCAAAGGACCAGTTTCCTAGCATTTCAAACATCGTATGGTGATAGGTATCTACACCAACTTCATCTAAATCGTTATGCTTTCCCGAAACCCTCAAGCATTTTTGACTATTTGCTACCTTTCGGTTCTCAGGAATTTCATTGCCAAGAAAAAAGTCTTTGAATTGATTCATTCCCGCATTAATAAACATAAGCGTTGGGTCATCTTTCACAACCATAGGTGCAGAAGGAACAATTTGATGACCTTTTTTTTCGAAGAAATCAAAAAAGGATTTTCGTATTTCGGTAACTGTCATAATATATTTTAACGGGTATAAAGTTAGAATTTATCTTTCAATCCAATGTATTACCATTACAAGGAGTTTAATGATTTTATATCATTCTTGTTAAATGTGCTCTAAAAGGTTCATCCTTTCTTTATCTTTGAATAAATATATAGCTATGAATTTTTTAGAACCGGAAATTGAGCAATACGCTGAAGCCCATACCACGCCTGAAAGCCCTCTTTTGGCAAAAATCACAAGAGACACCTATCTCGAGGTATTGCAGCCTAGAATGCTAAGTGGTCATCTTCAAGGAAGGGTTTTGAGCATGCTCTCCAAAATGATACGTCCTAATGCCATATTGGAGATAGGAACGTATACAGGATATTCTGCTTTATGTTTAGCAGAAGGTCTTTCTGAACATGGAAGCCTTTTGACCATTGATAAAAATATTGAGTTATATGATCGTGCGAATGGTTATTTTGCTGATTCCGAATTTAATTCAAGCATTAAGATGGTGCATGGCAACGCTCTTTCTATTGTGCCAGAGCTTGATCAGAAATGGGACTTGGTCTTTATTGATGCCGACAAGGAGAATTACCAAAAGTACTACGATTTGACACTTCCAAACCTAAATGATGGAGGCTACATAATAGCTGACAATGTGTTGTGGTCAGGGAAAGTTATAGATGCTCGAGAGAATGATGTAGATACTACGGCCCTCAGGTTATTTAACAAGTACCTTATTGACGATGATAGAGTGGAGGTGTTGATGCTTCCGGTGCGAGATGGTCTGACAGTAGTAAGAAAGAAATAACATGAAACTTCAATTGCGAAAAACAGCGGATGGCTCAAATACACTTTATGTGCCGGAGTTAGATGAGCATTACCATTCCTTCCACGGGGCTATCCAAGAGGCAAATCATATATTTATAAAAAACGGACTTTTAAACCAAAAGAAGAAAAGTATTCGTCTGCTTGAGGTTGGTTTTGGAACAGGATTAAATGCTCTTTTAACTGCTTGTGAGGGACAAAAATCGGATTACCAAATTGATTATGTTGGTGTTGAGGCGTACCCTGTACCCGCAGAGCTAATGCAAAAGATGGATTATGTTTCTTTGATTGATGATGCTTCTGCCGAGGATTATTTTGACAAAATCATCCATTCTAAATGGTCACAAAAGACAACTATTCACTCAGGATTTAAGTTTACAAAATTGGAGGAGCGGATTAAGGATACCTTGAGTGATAAAAAATTTGACCTCATTTATTTTGATGCTTTTGGCCCTCGTGTTCAAAGTGACATGTGGAATATCGAATTGCTAGAAAAGATGTTTTCATTTTTGAATTTCAATGGTGAATTGGTCACCTATTGTGCACAAGGTCAATTTAAAAGGGATTTGACAGAAGTTGGTTTTGAGGTTTTTAGTCTACCTGGCCCTCCGGGGAAACGGGAAATGGTTCGTGCACGAAAAAATAAATAAGTTTTTCAAGAAAAATGTAACTGAATTAAAAACATGTGTTATCTTTGCGCCCAAGTTACAGTTCTTGTAGCTTTTGAGTTTTATAGTTTAGCATGGTTTAGCAGAAAGAGGAACAAGTTAAGGTTTGTTCCTCTTTTTGATTTACAGCTTTTTTATAATGCAATTGAGCTCATGAATCATTAGGGCCGTAGCACCCCAAATAAAATGTCTTTTATAGCTTATCCCAGGTACGTTTTTAAGTATCAAACCAGCTTTTGCCTCAACGTTTTGATATGATTTATTTGTGTAAGTGTCGATGTCTGAAAGGTGGCACCGAATTATTTCATCAACCTCTCTTTCGTCTGCATTCAGTTCAGGGTATGTATTGTGGGCAAAAATATACGGTGTTACACGGAATTCTGAGACTGGTATCAAAACCGGGCTTAATTCCCCGAGGCATATACCATTCGAGATTGGAATTCCGATTTCCTCTTGGCTTTCTCTCCTTGCGGTGTATTCGAGATTAGTATCCGAAGATTCAGCTTTGCCACCTGGGAACGCTATTTGCTGACTATGGGCACCATTATATGAACTCCTTTTGATTAATATTAATTCAATTTCGTTTTGATGGAATACTAGATGAATTGCCACGGCACTTTCTCTATATTTGGTAGCGCTCAAATCATAACTCCTCAATGGAGAGAATTCTTTGTGAACAGATGTTCCGGGAAGATCTTTCTTTAGCCGATTTGTAAGCTCTTTTTCACGCAATTGACGAGATGTTTTTTGTTTTCTGCATATAGTATTGAATCTAAAAGCATTTTGAATGTGAAAAAGTAACTACTTTTGTTGAAAAAATGGTCCTTTTTGCAGATTTGTCTGCACTTATAACTTTTATATTTGCACTTGACATTGTCAATTCAAACTATAATTTTTGTGTATAGGAAATGCAATAGGTCCATTTTTACGGTTAAATAAATAAAAGGAGTATGAGTAAGAGTAAATTAGAGTATATCTGGCTTGATGGCTATGTTCCAACTCAGAATATGCGGAGCAAAACCAAAGTTGTCGAAGATTTTAGTGGTAAGCTTGAAGATTGTCCTATGTGGTCATTCGATGGGAGCTCTACAAGGCAGGCTAAAGGTGGGTTTTCGGACTGTTTACTTAAGCCAGTCGCTATTTATCCTGATCCCGATAGAAAAAATGGTTTTCTTGTCATGACAGAGGTTTTAAATTCTGATGGTTCAAACCATGTCTCTAATGGTCGTGCAACGATTGATGATGATGATAATGATTTCTGGTTTGGATTTGAACAAGAATACTTTATCATGGATAGAAATACTCAATTGCCTTTGGGTTTCCCTTTGGGGGGGTATCCTGGTCCTCAGGGCCTTTATTATTGCTCTGTTGGAGGAAGGAATACGCATGGTAGAGATTTCGTTGAAGAACATGCAGATTTGTGTTTAGAAGCTGGTTTGACTTTTGAGGGGATAAACCAAGAGGTAGCAAGTGGTCAATGGGAATTTCAACTTTTTGCAAAAGGAGCAAAAAAAGCTGGTGATGAAATTTGGATCGCTCGTTATTTATTAGATCGTCTTACAGAAAAGTTTGGTTACTATATAGAATACCACCCGAAACCAGTTAAAGGAGACTGGAATGGCTCTGGTATGCACGCAAATTTCTCAAATACAACACTTAGGACGTGTGGATCAAAAGAAGTATATGAGCAGATATGTGAAGGATTCAGGCCTGTTACAAAAGAGCATATCCGCGTATATGGTGCTTACAATGAACAAAGGCTCACAGGACTGCATGAAACCGCTTCGATTCACGATTTTAGTTATGGTGTTTCCGACAGAGGTGCGTCAATTCGAATCCCAATATTGGTAGTTGAAAATGGTTGGAAAGGATGGCTTGAGGATCGCAGACCAGCTTCCAATGGTGATCCTTACAAAATTGCAGCAAGAATTATTCAAACCGTTAAAGGCGCTGAATAACCTATAAAATAGTATTACATTGAAAGGCTGAAGATTCAGCCTTTTTTTGTTTCCTGAGTAATTTAATATTCTAGTAAACCTGTTTGAAATATGAAGACAATAGCAAGACTGATATTTAAAATTATCGGATGGGACATTGATAAAACCTCTCCAGACGGCCTAAAGAAATGTGTTGTTGTTATGGGCCCACATACTTCTAATTGGGACTTTGTTCTTGGCAAAATGGCTTTCCTCTCTTATGGGGTAAACGCAAAATATTTAATTAAGAAATCCGCTTTTTTCTTTCCTTTTGGTTATTTCTTAAAAAGGATGGGTGGTATTCCTGTTGACCGTTCTAAGAAGAATAACCTCACCTCACTTGCAGCTGATCTATTTAAATCATCTGATGAATTATTTCTGGTATTTACCCCAGAGGGAACTAGGTCTTACAATGCTAATTGGAAAAAAGGGTTTTACTACATTGCGCTAGAAGCAAAAGTTCCGATCTGTATTGCCTACGTAGATTACAAAAACAAAAAGGGAGGGTTTCATAGCGTTTTTGACCCTTCAGGTGATGTAGAAAAAGATATTTTAAAAATTAAGACCGTATTAAGTCAATTTGCTGCCAGATTTCCGGAGAAAGGAGTTCATATTTAACGTCTTTTTCTTAGCTTGTCAGATTTTTTGAAATCATAAGGGCA
>MDSY01015729.1_pt1 | contig 18932 bp, 15 predicted proteins | sample 811131 | NCBI WGS metagenome assembly MDSY01 (sample SAMN05326643, study PRJNA326480) | marine metagenome | isolation source: seawater | place: Atlantic Ocean: South West | collected 2010
AGTAGTGGAACTATTTACTTGTGAAGCTTTAACATCTTTCTCATCTTCTGAGACACGAACACCAGCAATAAGAGTCAATTGATCACTTAAGTACCAAGTTCCCTCAAAAAATGCAGATAAGCTACTTGATGTTTCATCAAATAAAGTATGTGTTGCGCTTTGCGGGGTTGAAAACTTAAATCGAGGTGGATTATTTCTGGTTTGAAAAGCAGCAATATCTGGCAAACCAAATGACTTTGCAAATTCTCCACCTACAGATAAGTCAAACAATCCATTGTTTGCTACATCCATCTCAATCTCTTCGTAGTAAACTCCAGCAATATATTCAAAACTGTCACTAGAAGGAGAGGTGATAACGAATTCTTGAGTGAATTGTTCAAACTCATTAAAGTTATCAGTTGATAGAAAATCTAGCGGTCCAAAATCAGCATCTAAGCCCCAGCCATAATCATAGCTTGAAAGGGATGTTGTTGATTTAACATCAAAGTCACCCCAAGTAGATCCAATATTCAAAATCACATTATCTGAATCAACTTTTCCACCTGTAGGTAAACCAGCACTAGTATTATCTAAATAAGTAACACCAGGTTGTCCAACTACTTGATTTGGAAAAGCTCTCGCCATGATAGCTTGTGAAATAAATGTTGCTGTATAGCCATATCGAGCCATTAATGGCAAAGCGACAGGTGTTCTATATGTATCGGTGCCTCCATGTTGACCCAATTTTTCATGTGTTGAAGTGAAGGCTTTTAAATTTACCTCCATATTATCCAGTTCCCATACAAATGTTGCTCTTACTGCAGTGCTATCACTAGAAGGACCATCGTTATCTGTTAGAGCGTTATAAGTCCATCCATCTGAAACTTCATGCGTTGCTGCAAGTCTAATTGCCATTGAATCGCTAAGTTGGAAACTTGAAGCGCCTTGAAGCTTAAGCGTTGCCCATTCTGGAACTGATTCAATTGACCAATGTCCATCTGCTTCACCGCCTATCTCAGGAGATTTGCTGACCATATTAACAACTCCACCAATGGTGTTCTTACCAAATAAGACACCTTGTGTTCCCTTAAGGACTTCAACTCTCTCAACATCTAATAATGCTGATAAGTATTGCTCGCCTCTTGCTATAGGCATTCCATCTATAAATTGAGTAACTGATTGGGAAAATCCTTTGTTTGTACCTGAGCCAACACCCCTAATGTAAATATTAAACTGTGCTGCACCCTTGTTAATCATTAATCCTGGGACATATGTTTGAAGATCTTCTAAGCTTGTGATCCCAAGGTTGTCTATTTTATCACCTGACAACACTTGAATAGAAATTGGAACCTCTGAAAGTCCCTGTTCTTTTTTCTGAGCTGTAACAACAACTTCTTCAAGTCTCGAATCAGAGCTTTGAGCAAGAAGAGTTTGAAAGGTGAAAGTGAATGCTATTAAGCATAAGCTTGATGCAAAAAAATATTTAACAAAAAATTTATTCATGAATTCCCCCCGGAATTTAGTATCAACAGTAAGTTGAAAAAGTGTATTAAGACTTAATACTAACCACTTGGATAGAAAATTACAACTAGAGATGTATCCAAAACATCATTCCTATAAATTTACTGTCTTATAATTAGTGATAAAAAGATTACTTTGCTACTAAGATCTCAACAGCTTTAGTTGCTCTATCCCATAACTTTTTCTCAGGTGCTCCTGCATCTTTTTCTGAGAAATTTTCAATAAAGTGAATAATCAGATCATCTAAAGTACCCAAATTACTAGCAGACTTATTAAACTTTTCTGAAAGCATTTCTAATTGTATTTTTTGTCTAAAATCAGAATCTTTCTTTAATGATTCCAAGGATGCTAATATTTCTAATTTTATACAGCTATATAAAAGATTATCTTTATTTGATTTTTCGTTATTCCAACTCTTCTCTATTGCTATAGAAATAACCTTAGAAAGATTATTTATCTCTGATTGAGGTGTATTTAGAAGACCGTAAATACCTAAATAGGATTTAACTTTTAGTTCTTTTGTCTCTTTTATGGCTTTATTTCTAACATTATATAAATCATCTTTTAAAGACTTGAATTCTTGAGTTTTAGAAATATTTTTTAGTTCGCTTAGCTCAGACTCAACCTCATGAACACTTTTTTCATTTGCTTTTAATGATTGCTGTAGTGCTTTAATTAATGTTATTTCAGCATCTACAACTTCCTTTTTTGCATTAAAAAATCTATCTGCCGATTTATTGAACCTATCCCATAATTTATTATCTAATTTTCTACCAGCAGATCCAGCCATTTTCCAGTCATTTTTAAGATCATTGAATTGTTTGATGCATAGATCATTATCGTCACTTGATATTGCCTCAACCTTGGCTATTAAGGCCTCCTTAGCACTAACTACTAATTGTTCTTGTTTTTTAATATGGTCATTTATTGGTTTTCTAGCTTCAAAATATGCAGATTTTAATTTATTAAGATCTTTATCAAGAACTGGTGCAAATTCTTGCCATTTATCAAAACTCTGTCTTAAAAATTGAATAAGTGTTCTTACATCCGGCCATTTCGAAGAATTGCGTTCAACGTATTCATTAATATTGTTAACAATTAACATTCTTTCATTAGCGTTACTTATTTTAATTCCCTTTAACTCATCAAAGTATTCTTTGCATGGCTCCCATGCTTTATTAGTTAGCTCATTAAATTTAGACCATTGATCTCTTGATGCTGGCCTACTTGATAAATCGAGTAACTGCCATTTGGTTTGTATATCATGAATAGTATTAGCTTGTTTTTTTGGTTCAGAAAGAGGACTTAAAATAATATTATTTATTTCAGATATTAGTTCTTCTCGTTTAGGATTGGCGGCAAAAGATGACATCTCATCAAAATATCTAGATTGCCCAATAGCAAAGTTAAGTTTATGCCTTAGTTTATTTGGAACCTTGCCAATGGTTTTGGTTTTAGATATGACATCACGAACCCGCTTTTGAGCATTTTTAATAGAGCCGCTAGCGAATAACTTCTCAGCTTCGTCTAACTGTTTAAATAAATCTTGACTAGTTTCCACAATAATCTCTTTTGATGTTTATAATTATAACAAATGAAAAAACGAATTCTAACAGGTATTACGACAACTGGTACTCCTCATATAGGAAATTATTTAGGAGCTATCAAACCTGCACTTTATTTAGCCAAAGATTTTGATGAGTCTTTCTATTTTTTAGCAGATTATCACGCCATTATTAAGAATTCTAATTCTCAAGAGGTTGATGATTCTGTTAAAAATGTAGCTTTATCCTGGCTTGCAGCAGGTCTTGATACAAGTAGATCTTATTTTTATAGACAATCTGATGTTCCAGAAATAATGGAGTTAAGTTGGATATTGAGCTGTGTAACAGCTAAGGGTTTAATGAACAGGTCTCATGCCTATAAAGCAGCCACTGCTTTTAATGATAATGAAGAAGATAAAGGAATCACAATGGGTCTTTTTTCATATCCAATTTTAATGGCTGCAGATATATTAATGTTTAATGCTACTCATGTGCCTGTGGGCTCTGATCAAATGCAGCACATTGAGATGACTAGAGATATTGCTGGAAGGTTTAATCATATCTATAAAAATACATTTGAAATTCCTGAAGCAATTATTCAATCAAACAAAGAAGTGGTTCCAGGTGTGGATGGAAGAAAGATGAGTAAATCTTATGGAAATATAATCCCATTTCTCTCAACTGAAAAAGTCCTGAAAAAATCTATAGCAAAAATAGTAACCAACTCATTAGAGCCAGGTCAGCCAAAAGATCATTCAGACTGCACAGTTCATTCCCTATTCTCTTATTTTGCCAATGAAGATCAAATTAATGAACTAACTAAAGATTATAAAGATGGCATTTCTTGGGGAGATGCTAAAAATAAACTTTTTGAAATAGTTAACAATGAAATCAAACCAATTCGTGAAAAATATGAAACTTTTTCTCAAGATTCAGATTTAATCAATGATCTTTTGAGTGACGGAGCTTCCAAGGTTAAAGTTATCGCTAAAGAAAAAATAGAATCTATTAGAGATTCAGTCGGCATTAAAAAAATTAGTTAATGAAGTCTAATGGCTCATCATGGCTTAAATTTGGTCTTTTTTCTGTTGGCCTTGGTCAGTCATTTGTTTTTGTAATAGTCCCACCTCTAGCAAGGGATTTAGGTCTTAGTGAGGTTCAAACATCTTTAATATTTGCCATATCAGCTATAGCATGGGCTCTTACTAGTGCCTCTTGGGGCAGGGCTAGTGATCGTTACGGAAGAAGAAATATCGCTATTATTGGCCTTGTTGGTTATTCACTATCTCTGGTAGCAATGATTACCCCGTTATTTCTTGTTGAAAAAAATCTATTAGATGTTGTTTTTCTATTTCCTTTACTAGTTCTCGGAAGGCTTTTAAATGGTTTACTTGGATCTGCTTCAAGACCAGCTTCATTTGCTTATATTGCAGACAATACATCAAGAGATAAAAGAACTCTTAAGTTTGCAAGACTAGAATCCAGCTTTCTTCTGGGAACAGTTGCAGGACCATTGTTTGGAGGCTTCTTGATACTCATTACAAAAGAAACACCTTTTTATGTATTTAGTTTTCTTGGTCTTGTGGCTTCTATCGGAATCTATCTAAATTTAGAGAATACTAGTATTCATAAAAAATCAGAAGAACCTAGATCAAATATTTCATGGCTATCAAGCACTATATGGCCATTTCTTGCGGTTGCCTCTGTGGCTAGTCTCTGCCAAGCATCACTTCTTCAATCTATTGGTTTTTATATATTTGATAACTATTCATATTTAGATGATTTACCAATTATAGTTAGTATGACTTTTGTATTACTCTCTATATCAACAATAGTTAGCCAGTACCTATTCACGGATGCTTTCCCACTAAGTAATTATAAATTACTTATATACGGTACTATTTTAATAACTTTCTCTTATTTTACGATGGCATTTTTTAATAAAATAACAATATATTATCTATCTATCATTATTAACGGCTTCGGAGCAGGAATGCTTAGACCAGCACTATCATCTTCTCTATCACTGTCTCAAGCTCCTGAGCATCAAGGTTCAGCAGCTGGATATCTTGGCTCAGTGTACCCAATAGGGCATATGTTGACGCCTTTTATTGCTATGCCAATATATTCTTTGAACCCATCTTATTTGTATTATTTTAATTCTTTATTATCTATATCTATAATTATATTTATAATAAGTCATCCTATATTTAAGTATAAAAATTAGAAAATGAAAAAAGCTATATTAATTGTTAACCTAGGTACACCCGATAGCCCATCCTACTTTAATGTATTTAAATATTTGCAACAATTTCTTTCAGATGAAAAGGTTATTAACATAAATCCAATTCTAAGATTTCTATTGGTTAATTTTATAATTTGTCCTACAAGATCTTTTAGCTCTTCTAAAATATATAAGAAAGTATGGAATTCAGAATACGGATCACCATTACTTCACAATACCAAAAAGTTAACTGATGTTGTTTCTAGTAAATTACCAAGCACGGATGTTCAATTTGCAATGAGGTATCAATCACCTTCAATAAAAAATACTCTAGAAAAAATATTGCTCAAAAATCCAGATGAAATAATAATTCTTCCTTTATTTCCTCATTATGCCGCTGCAACTTCAGGGTCTGTTTTTAAAGAGGTAACAAGGTGTTTGTCAAATAAATGGGTTATACCTAAAATAACTTTTATTAATCAATTCTATGACAACCCTAAGTTCATTGAAGCCTGGTTAGATAAGGCCAAAGACTTTGATATTAATTCGTATGACAAGATAATTTTTAGCTATCACGGAGTACCCAATAGTCATGTTGATAACGTCTATACTGGAAGTATGTGTAATGATCATGATTGCGAGATAGGGATAACTGAGAAGAATAAATTTTGCTATAAAGCTACTGTCTATGAGACAACTAAAATACTTGCTAACAAGTTAGAAATTGATCCTTCAAAATATGTTGTTACATTTCAATCAAGATTAACAAATAAATGGCTTGATCCATTCACAGACACTGTCTTAGAACAATTACCTAATGAAGGAAGTAAGAAAGTATTAGTTTTCTCTCCAGCATTTACAGCAGACTGTTTAGAAACAATTATTGAAATCGGAGATGAATATCAAGAATTATTTATCGAAGCTGGCGGGGAAACTTTAGATTATGTTCCTTCTCTTAATTACTCAGATAAATGGGCTGAAGCAATAATTGATATCATTGATAGCAATAAAAATGGAGAAAATCATGTTTAAAAAAGATTTATTAAAAGATAAAAGAATATTAGTTACAGGTGGCGGTACTGGTTTGGGTAAAGAAATGGCATCTCATTATGCAGAGCATGGTGCTAATATTTTTATATGTGGACGAAGAGAAAATGTTCTTAAAGATACAGCTTCTGAATTAGAAGATAAATATGGAGTTTCAGTAGCTTATGAGTCTTTGGATATAAGAGCTTCAGCTGACGTTGACGCTTATATAGGTAGAATATTTGATGAAGCACCTCTTGACGGTTTAGTTAATAACGCAGCAGGTAATTTTATTTCACCAACAAAAGATTTATCACCCAAAGGTTTTGACGCTATTGCTAATATTGTATTTCACGGAACTTTTTATATTACACACTCAGTTGGAAAAAGATGGATTGAAGCAAAACATAAAGGTTCTATCATTTCTATTTTAGCTACCTGGGTATGGACTGGATCACCTTATGTAGTTCCTTCAGCTATGTCTAAATCTGGGCTTAATGCAATGACACAATCACTTGCAGCGGAATGGGGCAAGTATGGAATCAAAGTAAATGCAATTGCTCCAGGACCATTTCCAACCAAAGGTGCTTGGGAGCGTCTTAATCCAAGCGGTGATGATGGAAGTGTTATGGGAGAAGTGCCATTGGGAAGAGTTGGTGAAATGAATGAGCTTCAAAATTTAGCAACATTTCTTATGGCTGACGGTTGTGATTATTTAACTGGACAAACTATAGCTATTGATGGCGCTCAATATCTTACAGGTGGAGGAACATTTTCAAACTTAGATAAACTGAGTGAAGATGATTGGGAACAAATGAGAGCTATGATAAGGTCATCTAACAACAAAGATAAAGCAGATAGAGCTTAAGGAGATTTAATGGAAAATATTTACGACGATATGAATAAGGTTTTAGCTAATCAAAAGAAATATTTTATAGATGAGGGTGCTCCTTCAATAAAATTAAGAATAGATAGATTAAATAGACTTAAGACATTGATAATGGAAAATAGGTATGATCTGGCTGATGCACTAAATGCAGATTTTGGAAATAGATCAAAAAATGCATCACTAATGACAGATGCTTACTCAATTATTGCGGAAATAAATACAGCAATTAAAAATATTAAAAAATGGACTAAAGTAGAAAAAAGATCATCTAATTTTCCTATGGGTCTTTTTGGAGCCAGATCATATGTAAAGTATGAACCTTTAGGAACTATTGGAATGATCTCTCCATGGAATTTCCCTATGAATTTAGCTTTTGGTCCTTTGGCAGCAATATTTGCAGCTGGAAACCAGGTCATGCACAAACCAAGTGAACTTACCCCTTCATCAGCAGCTTTAATGAAAGACTTATGCGACAAGGCATATGATGAAGTCGAGTTTGCTACATTTTTGGGTGGACCTGATGTTGGTGAGTCATTTACTAAGCTTCATTTTGATCATTTGTTATATACCGGTAGTGGAAATGTTGGTAAACATGTAATGCAATCTGCAGCTCAAAATTTAGTACCAGTAACTCTTGAGCTTGGTGGTAAATCTCCTGTTGTTATTGGAAATAGTGCTGATATGAAGATATCTGCAAAAAGAATTATGTTTGGTAAAACTTTAAACGCAGGACAGATATGCTTGGCGCCAGACTATGTAATGGTTCATAAAGATAAAAAGGATGAATTTATCAAAGAAGCAAAGAGTGCTGTTGCTGATTTTTTTCCGCAAATCAAGGACAACGATGACTACACCTCAATTATTAACGAACGTCACTTCGATAGAATTAATCATTTATTAGATGACGCAAAAGAAAAGGGAGCTCATGTTGAGCAAATCAATCCTTCGAATGAGGATTTTACCCAACAAGAATTTTATAAAATCCCTCCTACTATAGTTACCAATGTGACTGACGACATGAAAATTATGTCTGAAGAAATATTTGGACCAGTACTACCAGTTCTCGAATACGAAAACATCAGTGAAGCGCTAGCTACCGTCAATTCTAAAGATAGACCCTTGGGACTATATTACTTTGGCACAGACAAATCTGAGGAGAATAATATTCTTAACAATACTTCTTCTGGTGGGGTAACTATTAATAATGTAGTTGGTCACATTCAACAAAATGATCTTCCTTTTGGTGGTGTTGGACCATCGGGAATGGGGAGATATCATGCACAAGATGGTTTTAAAAATTTTTCTAATCCCAGGGCTGTTTTCAAAGATATTGGTTTTAAGTTAGACAAAATATTTGATGGTGTTAGACCGCCCTATAAAGATGGATTTGAAAAACTAATTAAATCATTAATTAAATAAAAATTTTTGTGTTTTCCCTTCCGTTAAAATTAGCATTTAAGTATTTTAAATCTAATAAAGGTGGGGTTTTTTCCTTTACATCATTTTTAGCGATAACAGGCTTAAGTATAGGTGTTGCTAGTCTCATTGTTGTTATGTCGGTAATGAATGGTTTTGAAAAAGAACTTCAAGACAGAATATTGGGTGTTGTTCCTCATGCTGTTATAACTTCTGATAAACCAATAAAAAATTTCTCTAATCTTATAGATCAAATAAAAATTGAACCAGAAATTCTTGAGGCTGCTCCATATATTTCTTTTCAAGGATTAATTTCATCTGCTGTTTCTAACAAAGGTGTATCAATTACTGGAATTGATATTTTAATTGAAGATAAAATGTCCATCCTTCCTGATTACATGAAGTACGGCTCAATCGAATCATTAAGTGAAACTAATTCTATAATCATTGGAAGTTGGCTTGCTTCCTATCTTGATGTATCTATTAATGATTCTATTAACGTTACTACATCTAATATAAGGTCATCAATTATAGGTTCTTATCCAAGATCTGCTTCTTTAAAAGTTGTTGGAATTTTCGAACTTAGAGCTGAAATAGATCAATCTTTAGTTCTTATTTCTCATACTTTGGCACAAAAATTTAAAGGATTTAACAACGAAACTGAATCAATACGTATCAAGACTTCAAATTTATTTGAGGCTGATAGGATTGCATTTACTGCTACAAATCTAATTAGCTCTGCTGATAAAGCATTTTACTCTTCCTCATGGAAGCAAACTCATGGAACTTTATTCGAAGCTATTCAGTTTGAAAAATTATTAATAAGCTTAATGCTTTTTTTAATAGTTGGAGTCGCATCCATATTAGTTTTATCTACAATTATTATGACAGTTAAATCAAAAGAAAGAGAGATTGGGATTCTTAAGACTATTGGTGCAAATAATACTCAATTAGTTATGATTTTTTTCTTTCAAGGCTTAATAGTTAGCTTAATTGGAATTATTATTGGCGTTATCTTAGGCATTACAGGAACTATGAATATTAATAGCGTAATTAATATCCTTGAATCTGTTATGCAAAGAAATCTTTTAGATGCATATTTTATTAATTATTTTCCATATTTTATAAATAAATCACAAATAATAATGATATGTTTTGTTTCACTTATTTTTAGCATTTTTGCATCTTTGCTCCCTGCATTAAGAGTTACAAAATTAGACCCAGTGGAGATCCTTCGACATGAATAGTCTTCAATCAGTTAATTTGTGTAAATCTTTCTCGGTTAATGATGAAAAGATTGAGGTGCTCGATAATATTAATATATCAATTTCTCCTGGCGATCATATTGCTATTTCAGGAGCATCTGGTTCAGGTAAATCAACTCTTCTTCATCTGCTTGCAGCTTTAGATAAGCCAACATCAGGAACAATTCTTATTGGCGACAAAGATATTGTTAACATGACTAATAAAGAGTTATGTGCCTATAGACTTGCTAACTTTGGTTTTGTATATCAATTCCATCATTTACTTGAAGACTTAACGGTCATTGAAAATATCTTGATACCAGGGCAATTATCAAATAATAATAAAGATCTTGTTACTGATGCATATGATTTAGCTGATCGAATTGGCTTGTCTCACAGATTAAATCATCACCCTTGGAAACTATCCGGAGGAGAGAAGCAAAGAGTAGCGATAGCAAGAGCATTGATTAATAAGCCTAATATTATTTTTCTTGATGAGCCAACCGGAAATTTAGATATGGATAATGCACAAATCATTCAAGATTTATTAATTGAGGTTTCAAATGAGCATAATGTTGCTTTAGTTGCTGCCACTCACGATAATAACTTTATAGAAGCCTTTGATAATATTTATAAATTACAAAATAAACATTTAAAAGAGATATAAATGACAGATTTTATAATAGCCGGTGGACCTTTTATGTGGCCACTGCTTGCTTGCAGTATTTTAATTATAACAATTTCGGTTGAAAGGCTTTGGTTTTTACAAAATCGCTTAGTGTCTCCTAATGGACTAACAAATCAGATCGTTAATCTTTTTAATAAAAATCTTATCAATGCCAAACAGGAAGAAGAGATTTCTGAATTGTCATCTTTAGGCTTTTTGCTTGTAGGCTGCATTAAATATAAAGACCTCCCTAGAGAAAACCTTGAATCTAAAATTGAAGAAAAGGCAATAGAAGTTAAATATAATCTTGAAAGAAACCTTAATATGCTTGGGACAATAGCTACGATTAGTCCATTATTAGGTTTGTTAGGAACTGTGGTAGGAATGATTACTGCATTCACTGGATTAACTGAAAATGCTGGTGCTAATCCAGATTTATTGGCAGCAGGAATCTCTCAGGCTCTTATAACAACTGCTTTTGGACTATTCATAGCAGTACCTGGACTTGTTCTACATAAATATTTTGAACAAAAGGTATCTTATCTTCTTATCAGCCTTCAAGTAGAAGTCTCACGATTTATTGATGTTATTAATAAATGAAGTTTATTAATCAACATAAATCTACATTTTCGATAGAAATAACACCGCTTATAGATATTGTTTTCTTATTAGTTATATTTTTTGTTGTCACATCAAAGGTGGGCGACTCTCAATTTTTAACATTAGATCTCCCAAAAACTGAATCTTTTGAATACAGTGATGTCCAACCTACTAATGAGATATCAATAACTAATGATGGAAGTGTTCATATAAACAATAATAGCTTTAATATAAACAATATAGATGAGTTAGAGCAGGCAATTTTTGAGCTAGAAAATAATGATACCTCAGTGTTATTAAATGCCGATGCTACATCTTTGCACGCTTGGGTTGTTCAGATAATGGATATTCTAAACAAAAATGGTTTTAATGAAGTTCAAATAAGAACTATAGAAAAATGAAAACAGGAAGTTTAAAAAGAATTCTTAGCTATACCTTTAGATATAAATGGTCATTTTTTATAAGCGTTATTGGATTTATTATGTTTGCTGCTGCAGATATTGCAGCCGTTGATTGGATAAGAAGAATTATTGGTTATATAAATTCTGAAGATAACAGTCTTCATACCTTGCTTGCATTATCATTAATATTCATTGCAATGGGCAGGGGTGTAGGCTTTTTTATAGGCAACTACTATATGTCTAGAGTAGGTTTTGGAATTGTTCGTGATTTAAGGGCAGAGTTATTTCAAAAGTTACATGATCTTCCAAAATCATATTTTGATTCCAATCAATCAGGGCAATTAATAAATAGAATAACTTTTACGACAACTCAAGTATCAGGAGCGGCATCAAATGCAGTTAAAACATTTGTAAGAGAGGGTTTCCTTCTTGTTGGTTTATTCATTTATTTATCAATATTAAATTTTAAATTAACCTTATTACTCATAGGAACTGCTCCTATGATTGCTTTAATAGTATATATAGCTGGTAAAAGATTAAAAAAATTAGCAACTAAAATACAAACAGCTATGGGCGATGTTACTCATATTGCCTCTGAGGCTGTTGACGGTCATGTTGAAATAAAAAGTTTCAATGCTCAGGATTATGAAAATTCAAGGTTTTTTGTGGCCAATGAATCAAATAAGAATCAAAATCTCAAGCTTGAGGCTACAGGTAATCTAGCTACACCAATTATACAAATACTTGTCTCTGTTTCCTTATCTCTTGTCGCTTATTTTGCTTTAGGATCTCAACTTGGAATCAGTCTCGATGCAGAGACCTTTGTTGCATTTTTTACAGCATCTGGATTAATGGCTAAGCCAATAAGACAGCTATCAAATATCAATATTATTGTTCAAAAGGGACTGGCCGCAGCAAATGAAATTTTTGAACAATTAGATCAAGATGATGAGGATAATTCTGGAGACGTTAAAGATAAAATCAATGGTGATATTATTTTTGAAAACGTAAGTTTTTCGTACAGTACAGGTGGTCAAGTCGTAAATAATATAAGTTTCTCAATTGCTAAAAATGAAACTGTAGCAATAGTAGGGAGATCAGGGTCAGGAAAATCCACCGTTGCAAATTTAATACCGAGATTTTATAACCATACTTCTGGTGATATTCTTATAGATAAGATTTCTGTTAATGACTTCTCCTTAGAACATCTTAGATCTTCTATTTCAATTGTTAATCAATCCCCATCTTTATTTAACGATACCATTGCTAAGAATATAGCTTACGGCGCTGATGAGGTTGATGAGGAAAAATTAAAAGAATCCGCTGAACTTTCGGGCTGTATAGAATTTATAGAAAACTTGCCTTCAGGATTTGAATCGGAAATTGGTGATGATGGTGTATTACTTTCAGGAGGACAAAGACAGAGACTAGCTATTGCTAGAGCTTTTTATAAGGACTCGCCGATCATTATTTTAGATGAAGCTACCTCTTCTTTGGACACAGAGTCCGAATTAATTGTTCAGGAAGCTCTTGAAAAACTTATAACAAACAGAACAACTATAGTTATCGCTCATAGATTATCGACCATCGAAAACGCATCTAAGATTATAGTTTTAGATGAAGGTCAAATATCTGAATCAGGAACTCATAGTGAGTTAATTGAAGCCAAGGGAATATACCAATCCTTGTATAAAAATAAATTTGAGGATTCACCTGAAAGAAAATCTATTGAAGCCTCTTCTAAATCATTATATGTCCCAAGATTTGATGACGAATACAACTCAAGCATTGTGGTTGATAGCTGGTACAAGAAGAGTCTATGGCTATACCTGTTATATCCTTTCGCATTAACTATTTCTTATTTAACATCAAGAAGAAGACGAAAATTTTTAAAGAATATTGATTCAAAATACAAATCAGAGATCCCCTTGATAATTGTAGGTAATTTAACAATAGGAGGAACAGGAAAAACACCTTTAGTTAAATATATAGCTTCAGAGCTTATTAAAATAGGATATAAGCCAGGACTTGTTAGTAGGGGCTATGGAGGCAAGTTTAAGGAGACTTTATCTGTTACTAACGAGACTCCTGTTAAATTAACCGGCGATGAGGCACAAATATTAGCTACCTTGAACATACCCTTCTATATAGATAAGAATAGAGTAAGAGCCTTAAAGGCTCTAAATGAAAATCATGACTGTGATATTGTCATATCTGATGATGGTCTACAACACTACAATATGAACAGGGATATAGAAATTGTTGTCATAGATGGAAAAAGGAGATTTGGTAATAATTTAACTTTTCCTGCCGGCCCCTTAAGAGAATCAAAAAAACGACTCGCCTCTGTTGATTTTGTTGTAAATAATAGTGGACCAACCGAAGAGGGTGAATATCTTATGAACGTAAGTCCATCGAAATTTATTCATCTTAAATCAGGAAAATCCTATCCAGTAGAGAAATGGCCAATGCATAAACAAGTTCATGCAATTGCAGGCTTAGGGAATCCTGGAAGATTCTTTGATCTATTAGCTAGATTAGGATTTGACATAATCAGACACCCATTTCCTGATCATCATAATTTTGTATCTACTGACATCAATTATTTAGATCACCTTCCAATAATAATGACTGAAAAAGATGCCTCTAAATGCAAAGATTTTAAAAACAATAGAATTTGGTATTTAACTATAGAAGCTGATGTTTCTGATAAATTTATGAGTGAGTTAGATTCTAAAATTAAATCAATAAATTAACTATGAATAATGATTTTGTAATTCTTATACCGGCAAGAATTGGCTCAACAAGATTACCTAACAAACCATTAATTGATTTATCAGGAAAGTCTTTGATTCAAAGAGTTTTTGAGCAATCTATAAAAAGTACTACAAATTCATATATTGCTACTGATTCAGAATTAATTATGAATCACGTAAAGTCTTTTACAGACAATATCGTAATGACAAGTCAGGATCATATATCAGGAACAGACAGAGTTGCTGAAGCTGCCTCGATACTTTCTATAGATGATGATCAACTTATCATTAACCTTCAGGGAGATGAGCCTTTTATGCCAATAAGCTTAATTGGACTGTTGGTTGATGATTATAAGAAAAATAAATGTGATGTTATTACAGCAAGCCATTTAATTTCTTCAAATCTAGAATTACAAAACCCTAATTGTGTGAAAGTTGACAAAAAAGAATCAAATTTTGCATATGACTTTTTAAGACATGTCGAAAGTCAAAACATTGAAAAACTATTTCGTCATATTGGTATTTATGGATACAGCCACAAGACTTTAAAGAAATTGGTATGTTTGGAACCAACACAAAGAGAGTTAGAGCACAAACTAGAGCAACTTAGGTTTTTAGATAACAACTACTCTATTTATGTCACTCAATATGATGAGTTCATACCTTCGGGAATAGATACTCAAGAAGATGTTGAAAGCGCTTTGTTATACATTAAAAAAAATGATTGTTAGTCATAATAAAGAAATTTCAAATTCTATCGGTATCAAATCAATTGCTAGGTACCTTGTAGAGATTTCAGAAAAAACAGATTTCAATGAATTATCAGTATTTTTAAACGAAACCTCTTTACCATTTTTCATTATTGGTGAGGGAACTAATATTGTTCCCCCCGATTATTTCGATGGAATAGTTATCACCTCAAAACATTCTGATATTAAAATAAATACTGCAAGTAACATTTTAAGTTCAGGTGCTGCTGTAAATTGGCATTCTCTTGTTAAATTTTCACTTAAAAAAAATATTACAGGCTTTGAAAATCTTTCATTAATTCCAGGTTCAGTTGGCGCGGCCCCTATACAAAATATCGGTGCTTACGGAGCAGAAGTATCAACACTAATAGATTCAATCGATTGTTATGATCTATCTTCTAATAATTTGGTTTCTTTATCTAATAAAGATTGTAATTTTTCTTATAGGAATTCTATTTTAAAAAACTCATCCTTACTTGTGATTACTGTAAATTTCAAATTCTCAAAATCTACAAAAATAAATTGTAAATACAAATCTTTGCAAAATCATATCTCTAAAAACCTAATCGATGTTAATTCACTTAACGCTTCTAAGATTTCAGAAATTGTTTGCGATATTAGATCTCAAGTTCTTCCAGATCACAATCAAATATTTAACGTTGGTAGTTTCTTTAAAAATCCTATAATCAATGTAAAAGATATCGATACTAGCTTTTTTGGAATAGATGATTTGATAATATGGGATTACAAAGACGGCCTTGTTAAGGTTGGTGCAGCGAGGCTTATAGAATTAATAAAATCAAAAATAAAACCTTCTGCTAACGTATCGCTATATAAAAAACATAGTCTTGTACTTGTAACAAATGGCAAATCAAGTCAAAAGGAGATACTAACTTTTGCAAATCAAATACAGTCACTTGTTAAGGTTCATTTTAATGTTCTGCTAGAAGTAGAACCAACTGTTATCAATTAAGTATGTTTATTTGGTCATCCATAGCACATTTCATAGCCTTAACTAGTCCTGGCCCTGATACGGCTATAGTAGTTAGGCAAGTATCATTGCATGGAAGAAGGTCAGGCTTGATAGCTGCAATGGGAATTGGAATAGGTATTTACATACATTGCTTGCTAGCTATTAATGGTATTTCAATTCTTATTCTTTCAAACACACTATATAAATTTATTATTAGTTTGGTAGGGAGCTCATATCTTATATATCTAGGTTTAAAAATGCTTAAACCAACGGATTCTAAACAAAGCAACAATGTTACAGAAATATACAGCCCAGCAAATAGTTTTTTTAATGGTTTTATTACGAATATTTTTAACATAAAAGCATTTATCTTTTTTGTTTCCCTGTTTACTGTTCTTATTGATAGCATTAACGGTATTTTTTTTTATTTATATCCAATCTATTTTGCTGTGACTACTTGTTTATGGTTTATGTTGGTGAGCTACTTAATAAGCATAGATAATAAAAGCTTTAATTTTCAGAATAATAAAAAAATTAATTTGATAATGGGTATTCTTCTGTGTCTAATAGGGGCATCAATATTAATTAAATCTCTATATGAGTATTTCTAAGTTAAAAAATAGTCTAAGTAAGACAGAAAGCATATCCTTTCCCCCAGTTCATTTATGGGACCCTGAATTATGTGAAGGTCAAAGTATCTCAATAAACAGAGAGGGTAATTGGTTTTATAATAATTCTGAAATTAAAAATATTAAATTAGTAAATCTTTTCTCTACTGTACTGAGAAAAGATAAAGATAAATATTTTTTGGTAACACCTACTGAAAAAGTACCTGTAGAGGTAGAAATAGCTCCTTATTTAATTACTAACTTTGAGTTACTGGATGATAAAACTATAAGGCTTGATACGAATCTTAATTATTCATTTAATTTAAACAGTCTAAACACGACGAGACTCATTGAAATTGAAGGTATGCTTATGCCAATTGCTCATGTCAGAAATAATATAGAAGGATTTTTTAATAGAAGCACCTATTACAAGCTTGTAGATTTAGCATTAAATTCAAGTATTATAAATAATGATATTCTTCATATAAAGAGCGATAACGTTGATCATCCAATAGGAAAAATTGCATAAAAAACTAACATTAGATTCAAAAATATGCCTTATCTGTAAGAAAGAATTTTTTTGGAGAAAGAAGTGGGAAAGAGATTGGGCGAATACGAAATATTGCAGTCAAAGATGTAAAAAGTCTAAGAATTTAAAGAATCTTCAATCCATTGATTGATATAGTCTTCGAGCATATTTAATGGCAAAGAACCTCTTTTTAGAATTTCATGATGAAAGTCCTTTATATCAAAATCATCACCAAGAGTTTTCTCAGCTTTTGTTCTAAGTTCTAGGATTTTTAACTGGCCTATTTTATAAGCTAAAGCTTGTCCAGGCCATGCAATATATCGATCTACCTCATTTTCAATATCTAGTTGAGCTTTCGCTGTATTTTCTAAAAATAAATCAATGGAGGCATCTCTTGTCCACCCTTTATAATGCATTCCTGTATCAACAACCAGTCTTATAGCTCTCCACATGTCATAGGTGAGTTGTCCAAATTTATCATAAGGATCATCATACAATCCCATGAAATCTCCAAGTTCTTCGCTATAGAGTCCCCATCCTTCAACAAATGCTGTAAAGCTTTGATATTTTCTAAAAGTTGGAACACCTTCTAGTTCCTGTGCTATAGATATTTGAAAATGATGTCCAGGTACTGCCTCATGAACACTGAGAACTGGAATTTCATACTTCGGTCTTGATTCAGGTTTATAAAGATTTGCATAAAAATAACCAGGTTTACCTTTACTAGGAGGATTGTAATAAGCAGTTGTGGTAAAAGGAGCACTTTCAGCAGGTATTGGCTTCACTCCATAAGGAGCTCTTGGAAATACTTTAAAGATCTTAGGAAGAAGAGGGTCTATGGTTTTAGACATTATCAAATAAGCATTAAATAGATCTTCAGGATTATCGTAATAAAATCTTGGACTAGTTCTTAAGTAATTTAAAAAAGAAGCAAAATCTCCATCCCATTCTAGATCTGAAATTATAGATTCCATTTCTGACCTGATACGTTTAATTTCCTTTAACCCAATGTTATGAATCTCATCTGGTGTAAGATCTGTTGTTGTATGGTAATTTGCTAATGTTTCGTACCATTCCTTTCCATTAGGAACATCACTTATTCCAATCGAATCTCTAGAATTAGGCAAATAATCCTCAACTAGAAATTTATATAAATTATTGTACGAAGGATTTATTTTTGTTCTAACTAAAGTGGTAGCTCTTGATATTATGTCCTCTTTATCTGATTTAGTTAGTATTGTTTCATCTGCGTTTATAAAAACTTTTAAGTAGGGATGATTATCCATATCAGCATCAATAATTGCTTTAATTTGTGTTGTAACACCTTTAGTAACTAGTTTGGGTTGTGAATAACCAAGTTCTAAACCCTTTTTATTGTTAACTAATGCATTATCAATATTTAAAGCATAAGCCTTAAGCCTGACTAACCAGTCCTCATAATCTTGTTTTGAAGAAAAGACAAATCTATCTCCTATTTCATAATAACTTTGAACTCCACCTCTTTGGTTTAGTTGCATATAGTAAGAAGGGTAATCCATTCTTTTAATAGAATTTAGAATACCAAGTTCTGCCAACTTATAATTAAGTTTATTATCCTGATTTAAATCATCAATATTAAATGACTGCAATTTTTTTAGTTTAAGCTTTTCTTTGTTCTTGTTCTTGTTGAATTGCGAAATACTATTCGATGCTATTTTGGTATTATATTTTTTAATGCCTAAATTAGATGCGAAGACTGGTCTGTCTGCTAAATCAGAATTCCACTGATCTTCCAGAAACGCTTCAAATTTATTATCCTGATTTTCA
>MDSY01129568.1_pt1 | contig 18921 bp, 14 predicted proteins | sample 811131 | NCBI WGS metagenome assembly MDSY01 (sample SAMN05326643, study PRJNA326480) | marine metagenome | isolation source: seawater | place: Atlantic Ocean: South West | collected 2010
AATATTCCTCACTGCTGCCTCCCGTAGGAGTCTGGTCCGTGTCTCAGTACCAGTGTGGGGGATCACCCTCTCAGGCCCCCTACCTATCGTAGCCATGGTAAGCCGTTACCTTACCATCTAGCTAATAGGACGCATGCCCATCTTATACCGCCGAAGCTTTAATTTTCCAAATGATGCCATTAGAAAATACTATGGAGGATTAATCCGAATTTCTTCGGGCTATACTCCTGTATAAGGTAGGTTGCATACGCGTTACTCACCCGTGCGCCGGTCGCCACCAAAATAGTAAACTATCTTTGTGCTGCCCCTCGACTTGCATGTGTTAGGCCTGCCGCTAGCGTTCATCCTGAGCCAGGATCAAACTCTCCGTTGTATAATAACTTCGAATTTTAAAGCTCGTGATGTTAATTCTTAATCTTGATTCGCTGTTTTCTTACTTTTCCTTCAATAATTCAAAGAACTTTCTTTTGCCGTTTATTCGCTTTCAAACTCCTAAACAATAAAAAATCCTCTCGCTTAACTCAAACAAAAAGGACTCTTACAAATAACTACGCTTAATTACTTGCGGGGTGCAAAGGTAAACACTCTTTTTATTATACCAAGCAAAAAAATGAAAAAAAAGATGTTTGAGATGTAAATAATATTGAGAAAACATTGTAACACTATTAAAACAAGGAGTTTAAGGCAAAAATAAAAATCAATAAAAAATAAAAAACAATTAAAAATTTAGTTCAAAAACAATAACATATTTGATATTGCTGCATTCGAAAAAAAATAACGTAGCTTTAGGATTGATTTTTAACCTAAACCGAATTCTATGAAAAAAACTTTTACTTCTCTTTTTATCTTATTTATTACATACAGTGCACTCTCGCAGATCACGCATACAGTTAACTCCGGAAACTTTTTCTATGACCCCGATGTTCTGACAATAACTGTTGGAGATGATGTAAATTGGATTAATGATGGCGGGTTCCATAATGTAAACGCAGACGTTAATACATTAACAGGATCAAGCTATGGGAACCCAGAAAGCTTTATTTCCTCACCAACAAGTGACTCAGATCTTTATACACACACCTTTACAATCGCAGGGACATACGGATATGATTGCTCAGTTGGTTCACACGCCACCAATGGAATGGTTGGAACAGTCATAGTTGAAGAGGGAACAAGTAATGTTAATGAAACTAACCAAGAACAATTGAACAGAACTTTCCATGCATTTCAATCAGGATATTCAAATTCGCTTTATATTCAATTTGAAGCTGCGCAAAGTTCCAACAATGCCAGAATTCAAATCATAGGATTGGACGGAAAAGAAATTTTGCAGCAAAATCTAACTGTTGAGCAAGGCAAAAATGTTCAAAACATTGACTTAAACAAAACTCCGAGTACAGGAATCTATATTGTCAATCTTTTCTTTGAAAATAGCTTTGTTTCCAAGAAAGTTTCGCTTCAATAGACAGAGAAACTTCCATGTTTACCAATACACTAAAACGAAGGCCCATTTACGGGCCTTTTTTTATGTCCAAGATTTAACAATAAAAAGAATCTAACCAGAAAATCAATTATCAAGCTTACCTTGAAGGATCCAGCATTGAAAGAGTTGTATTAAGGAATCATTTAGTGGAGGCCCTCCAAAAGGCATTAAATCCATTCCTGAAGCCTGCATGCTATTGAGCATTCTATTCGCTTCATTGGAGATACGCGTATGGTTCGTAAGAATTACATTATTGGCCGCTGCTACCTCGTTATGACAACCTAAACAATTTATGTCCACAAGAGGCTGAATATCCTGGCTAAAAGAAACGGTGTCACCACAACTGGTAAACTCCGTTGGAACCTTATCCTTTGCGCAGGAACACAAAAAAGAGAGGAACATACCATAAAGAATAAAGTGCTTCATTTTATAAAAAATTAAAATTGACGGCTGACACAAAAACCCATTCTAAATTGTCCATCTAACCATTTCTCATATGTGTAAGGAATAAACTGAGTCTCCCCCAATCCTTTTGAGTTTGTGAAATTGATAGTGAAATTATGTCCAAAAGTAGACCACTCCAATGCAACACCTAAACTATTTTGATAACCTTGCTGCCGGAAACTATTCCCGTTAAAACAATGGTAATATTCAGTGAGAAAGAAGAACTTCTTGGAAAGCCTAACACGCATCGCACCACCGAGTGTGAAAAGTGTATTTAGATCAGAATTCGCAACATAGTTGCGGTGCACCAAAGTTGGCATTAAAGACACACTCACAAACTTACCATATCTTCTAGCCAAATTAAGCTGGGTGTAGTAAGCAAATCTATGTATTGCATCGGGAAAATGATTGACATTACTAATATCGGAAGATGCTTTTTGATAAGAAAAAGAAGCTCCTCCTATTAAAGTAAGTGACAAAGGCATAGAATCCTTTACTTGTTCTAAAAAACGATATTTGACGAAGCCATCTAGAAGCGAACGGTACGGGACACCAGTCCCTTTGCACCTTCCAAAACCAAGCATCAAATTTTTCGTAACGCCATATTCTAGGGCTATTCTCATATCTGAAACATTGTCAAACCCAAACATGGTTTGAACACCGCCATTATCTCCTGCAATATCACCAAATCGATGCTCAATTCGCATTTCAAAGGTTTTCTCAGGCAAAACTTCAACGGAGTGTCCAGAAATAATTCTTGTGGAATTGAAAGTTATCGGTGTCTCTGAACCAAATTCAAAATCACTCTCAAAATCAAATTCATCTTGACCGAAAACAAAAGTTGATAGTAAAGGGAGGACGAAAAAAAGTGAACTTTTTAATAGTGTGGTCATAAAAAAGAGTGGTTATTGCTACTAACGTACAATTTATAAAAAAGGTTGGTTAATCGTCTAAACTTTATAGATATTTGTTCAGAATATGAAAAAAGCTGAGCTAAGGAAAATTATAAAGTTTAAGCGTAGGAAAATCTCAGAAAAGAAACTTCACATTCTTTCAGCATCTATTGTCAAACAATTGCTTGACAACTTTGATTGGAAAAAAAAGCTCGTAAACTTATACCTTCCAATTAAAAAATTTAATGAGATTGATTTAACCCCGCTAAGAATAGAAATCGAAAGATTAGAGGGCAGCGTATGTATAAATCGATCAGACTTTGAGACTTTTGAACTCGCACCTATACTTTGGAATGAAAAGCTCATTATTAATGAAAATCATTTCGGCATCCCGGAACCAATAAATGGAAAAGAGCTAAAGGTAGAGGATATAGATATCGTTTTGGTTCCCTTACTCGCATTCACCAGCAATGGGCATCGCTTGGGATATGGGAAGGGGTTTTATGACCGTTTCCTGAGCAAAACAAAGCAAGATTGCTTGCATATTGGTGTAAGTCTTTATGATGAGCCACATCAAATTGATGATATCGGCAAAAACGATATTGCTCTAGGATATTTAATCTCCCCAAAAGGAGTTAGAACTTTTAGTTAAGAAAAGCTTCGTATAACTCGTGGACTAGATATGATTTTTCCTCAACCTTGACCGTTTGTATTTTAGTCGAACCCAAAAATCTCATGATCACTCTTCTAGACTTTACATCATTATTAACCATCGTAAAAATCACTTTGTGAGACGGTGCATCAAACGACGTTGTAAAATAGGGTGTATAATATTTTGAATATTTAGATACATCTTCAGCAGTAATACTGGATGGAAGTGTCATGCTAATGACTCCATCGGTAATGGATTGCTCAAATAAGGCTTTATTCTCAACAGATGCTTCTTGAGAAAATGATGAAAAGCAAACTGAAATAAAGGCAATTGAAAATAAGATAGATTTCATAGAATATAATTTCTGCTAATCTACAATATTTTTACGAATTTTAAAGTATGAAAAGTTTACATCCCTATTGCAATATAGACCTTATAGAAGCAGGCTGTGATGAAGCTGGGAGAGGATGTCTTTCGGGGCCAGTGGTTGCCGGAGCAGTTGTTCTCGATCCGAATAAAGCAATCAAGGGACTTAATGATTCAAAAAAGCTTTCTGAAAAATCACGGCTCATTATGAGAGATGAGATTCTTAAACACGCTTTAGATTATGGAATAGGAATTGTCACAAACGTTGAAATTGATGAAATCAATATTCTAAATGCAAGTTTTTTAGCCATGCACCGTGCTATTGAGCAACTGAGCAAAACCTCTCCAGAGCATCTCTTAATTGATGGTAATAGATTTACCCCTTTCAAAAAAATCCCACATACATGCGTGATTAAAGGTGATGGGATATATCAATCTATTGCAGCAGCATCTATTTTAGCAAAAACAACTAGAGATGAAATCATGTATACACTGCATCAAAAACATCCACAATACGATTGGTCTCAAAATAAAGGATACCCCACTAAAAAGCATCGAATTGCGCTTGCAAAACATGGTCCAACAGATGAACATAGAATGTCATTTAACCTTCTTGGTGGAGATTCTCAATTGAGCTTATTTAAGTAAACAATCCTGTGTTAATTTCATTTTCATTCCGTCTCTATTTCCTTGACAGTTTGAATGTAACTTTGAAGTATGCTCAAAAAAGGATTTCTTTTTGTTGTTGCAATGCTTTGTCTCTATGGAACATTTTCGATAGTGAAAGAACTAAGTGCACAAAATGAAGCACCTAGAGTTGCGGGCTTTTTCTCTGCTGCAGACTCCTCTATTTATGCAATCACCTTCCCAAGTCGACTCTCCCTTGAAAACGAAAAAATCCAATCTATTGCGCTTAATACGGACTTGGTCAATAGCCTAGCTCCGAGTATTCCTGACAATTGCACCGTTTATTTTAGTAAAAAAAGAGGTGTTGTCATTTTTGAGGCCAACTATGAATGGACACAAAGCGCCTTGAAAGACATGTTTCGAAACGGAAAACACCAGATTAAGTTTGTAGGGAACCGGGAAATACGGTATGGCGCATATCAGGGTCATTACGCTCAGCATTTGCTCATAATCCACGATGCTCAGCTTAACCTTCAAAAAGGGGAACACCAATTTATAATTGACAAAAAAGCAACCCACAGCGAAATTATTTTCAACGATTCAAGTCTAAAAACTACCAATTATTATAGAAAAGAGAATGCCTTAATCTCCTATGTGAACAGCTCGAATAAAGCCAGTACGGCAAAAAACGTAACGGATGAACAGTTGTTCTCTAAGTTTATCTCCTCGGAATTTGATACCTATACGTTTTATGAAAAAAGATACCTCGAAACTTTAGATCCTGAGTTCATAAAAAGCCCTTTTTATCAATGGATTAACAGAGGAATTCTTATTCTCAAAAAAGGAAACAAATCCATTGTAGTTTTTGACATGAAAGAAGGTCAAACCATTCTTGAAAATATGAGTGAAGCAATTGGCAAGGCAAGCCCTGAAGATAACTTTCAATACTTCAAAGATGCAAAGCTTACACGTTTTATGGATGCTGATGATAAAATGGGAATGTACGTTGGTGATGTACAAGGTTTTGCGATTTTATCTAAACACAAATCACTTTTTGATCAGTTCACGACAGAAGTCTCATTAGGGAATTCATTAGGGATGAATAAATTAAAAATGCAACAGATATATGGAGGATTGCCAAAAGCTGTTCTGCATAGGTCATTCGGGGGAAACGGAACTCAATTAACAGTGAGCGCCGCGGGTAATCAATGGACCACGACAAAGTATGAAAGCGAAAGTAAAAAAGAGAAATTAAATGAGGGAGATATAAAAGGTTATTTCTCGATGAACCCTAGTGAAAAGATCAAATCGTTTTATGCCTACTCAGGCAGAGGTAATACCTTTTTAATCACTGAGTCTAATAAATGGATTCGATATGAAAACGGTATAAGAATGTGGGAAAAAACTTTTGACAGAAAGGTCGTGAAAGAACCGAAGTTAATGGAAATGTCCACCGAAAAAAATCAGGATATTTCAATCCTTTTTGAAGATGAAGCGCTCATCGTTGATAAAGCTGGACGGATTCTTAATCGGTTCCCAACTTCAGGAGCAGTTCACCCTATTCGATTCAGGTTAAAAAACAAAATTGCGTTTCTAATCTCTAACATTAATAGAATGAATGTGACGGACCACGACGGCCGCAACATATCTGTATATAACTTCAGTTCTCCTATTTTAGACATGGTACTCTTCAAAGAAAACAACCGAAAACATGTTGGTATACTTTGTGAAAAAACATTCTTTATCATTGATTTAGAACAAAAAAGAACCAAGAGAAAAATTCAGCTCGATGAAGCATATGAGCTACTTAAATTTGAGGAATCCTCTGCCATTCTTTCTCAAAAGAGAGACCATACCATTGATATCTATGGAGCGCGCTCAGCATTGAGTATGCCAGAAGGATACCTATACAAGAATGCTTTTTTTAACGGTACAAACCTCGAGTTATTATTTGCAAGAGAAAATGAGCTCATTGCAATAAATGCTAAAGGGCAATTTATCGGTCAGAAGACATTAAATTGTTCCTCAATTGATAAAATATCTATCTATACCTCAGAAAACAAACCAATTGAAATAGGAGTTTTAGATGGTATTGAAAACAAAATTGTACTTTTAGATTCTAAAAATTTATCTGAAGCCAAAGAATCAAGGCGAGGCAACAAAAACCTCCAACTAACAACCTATGACCATCGAGGTATTTCAATTACAACTTTTCTCGGTGAAATCTTAATACAATACACTAAATTCTAAACATGAAAAAAATCAGCTTTATTCTACTTTTCTTAATAAGCTTCTCGGGTTACTCTCAAAATTACTTGGGTGTTTCATCCAGTAATTATGCCGGAGCAATGGGAATGGATGTTCAACCCGCAAGCTTTGTTGATGGACGTTTTAAATTTGACCTCAATCTATTCAGTACCAACTTCAATGCTTATCAAAACTTTGGTTCCTTTGACGCTTCTATTTTACCAAAATGGTGGAAAGGTTCTTTTGAGGACCAAGATGCGATAGACGCCTGGACTGTCGATGCTGATTCATCCATAGAAGGTGATTATTTCGGTGGATATAGCTTTTTACCGAAGCGATACGATCAAAACTCTTCTGGTGTTCTGGGATTCAATACAAATTTCCAATTTGACTTACTCAACTTCATGGTGCACATAACACCTAAGGTTGCAATTGGCCTAGGCGTTAAGATGAGGTCCATAACCAATATAGATAATATAGATCCTAAACTCGCCTATCTTGCGGAAGAAGAACTTGAGGACCAAAATTTTTGGGATACTCAACTGAATGAAGAGCTTATTAACGTAAACCATATGACCTGGGCTGAATATGGATTTAACTATTCTCAAATCATAAAAGAAGAAGGAGAGCATTTCTTAAAGGGAGGAGTGAACTTAAAATATTTAGCAGGTTATGCAGCGGCATACGTCTTCAGTAATAATTTTCAGTACAACTTATACAATGATGATACAACCCAGTATTTAAGTGGAGACTTCGGGTATGGTTATTCTGAAAGTATAGAAAATGCGGCAAATGAGAACCTTGATGCTGATGGTCTATTTGGTGCTCCAAAAGCAACAGCGAATGGATTTGGATTAGACCTAGGTGTGGTTTACGAATGGAGACCTGATTACAAGGATTATAAATACGATATGGATGGCGAGACCAATCTTTGGGCGCGGGATCAAAATAAATACAAAGTAAGGGTTGGTTTATCACTAACCGACCTTGGAGGAATGAGCTTTAAGAAAGGTGGTTTGAGCCGAGATTTCTCCGTTCAAACATCTAACCTATTTGACTTAAATACTTTTGATTCAGCAGACGGTCTAGATGGTCTAGATGGAATAATTGATTCCTTAATAGTAGAGTCAAGTGCGGCAGGTAATTCAGAATGGACAGCGGGAGAGAGAGACACAGCTTCCACCTTTTTCATGCGTACACCCTCTGCTTTTAGCTTTCAAGTTGATTACCATATATGGAAATCATTCTATGTGAACGCAACGGGTATCTTTAATATCGTTTCCAAAAATAGAGATGCTAAGGTTAAAATTGCGAATCAGTTTTCAATTACACCAAGCTTTGACTTTGCATGGTTGGGTATTCATTTACCAATATCTATGAATAGCTACAGTGGATTCAAAGCCGGTTTAGCAACACGCCTAGGACCACTAACCATGGGTGTGACTGATTTTAGAACCCTATTTGCAGCAGGAAACGTAAGAGGTGCTGAATTTTTTGCAGGAGTGCACATTCCTATTCTTTATAGTTCGCCCAGCGATATCGATGGAGACAAAGTTTCAGATAAGGTTGATGATTGCATCACCGAACCAGGACCGTGGACCTTCAAAGGATGTCCCGATACAGATAACGATGGAATCATAGATATGAAAGACGATTGTCCAGCTGACTCAGGACTAGTCGAATTCAAAGGATGTCCAGATCGAGACGGTGATTCTATTCCAGATAAGGTAGATGATTGTCCTGATACACCAGGAATACCCGAATTTAACGGCTGTCCTGATACAGACAATGATGGCATCATGGATAAAGAGGATGACTGCCCATTAGATTCAGGATTAGTTGCATTTAAAGGATGTCCTGATACAGATAACGATGGTATTATGGACAAAGAGGATGATTGCCCATTAGATTCAGGGTTAGTCGAATTCAATGGCTGTCCAGATACAGATGGAGACGGAATTAGTGACCAAGATGATGCTTGTCCGCTCGTCTACGGAGAAAAAGAATTCCAAGGATGTCCAGATACAGACAAAGATGGTATCATTGATGGTATTGATGATTGTATTGAAACACCTGGTCCAAAAGAAAATAATGGCTGTCCATGGCCGGATACGGATAAAGACGGACTATTAGATAAAGATGATGACTGTCCAACCATTCCTGGTCCAGCAGAAAACAAAGGTTGTCCTTACACGGATACGGATGAAGACGGAACACTTGACAAAGATGACGAGTGTCCAAATACACCAGGGCCAGTTGAAAACAAAGGATGTCCAGTGCTTGAGGAGAAAGTTGTTGAAGTACTCAAAACTGCATTTGACAACCTAGAATTTAGAACAGGAAAAGACATTATACTGTCAGATTCTAAACCTTCATTGGAGGAGCTTTCCGAAATCCTTGCAGAAAGACCTACATGGATTCTTGAAATATCAGGTCACACTGATAACGTAGGTAATGACGATAAGAATATGGTCCTTTCGAAAAAGAGAGCAGAGTCTGTTAAAAGATTCTTAATCTCGAAAGGAGTTCAAGAAACACAACTCGTGATTAAGTTCTTTGGAGAGACAGCACCGATAGCGGATAATAAAACCGCTGAAGGGCGTCAGAAAAACAGACGTGTAGAAATGGAAATTGTTTTTGAATAGAAATAATTTGACTTATAGAATTAAAAGGGGCTTCGGCCCCTTTTTTCGTATATCTAGCTATTCATTTCAGCCAACAATACTATCTTAATTTTAAAGTGATACTCATGAGGTAACTGATCGAATTATAACCACAAACTTTAAGATGATTATATTCGTAACTAAAATAAAGTAGGATATACAGTATCAAAAAAGTGAAATACCCAAAACCAAGTCTTTTAATTCTATACGGTAGCCTGTCGACATTGCTATTCGGTTTTGCCTGTATCTTATTGGTTCACTTTTTTATTTTAGAAGTCTCATCCTCTCTTTTCTTCTTAATTCCTTTTTTGGGTGCAGCATTCGTTTTTGTGATTTTTAGTTTCTTACTCAAGAAATTCATTCAACATAGGTTGGCAATTCTTTACCGATCTGTTCAGACGAAGCAAGAAAATATAAACCTTGACTATAAAGAGGACTCTTTAGATGAAATGATTGAAAACGCAGAAGAAAAGGTTCAGCAATGGAAAGATTTTCAAACTAAAGAAATTGCAAAACTCAAGGGACAAGAGGCTTTTAGACGTGAATTTCTTGGTAATCTAGCACACGAATTAAAAACGCCTATTTTCTCCATCCAGGGGTATATTTTAACACTACTCGAAGGAGGCCTAGAAGACGATAAAATCAATCAAAAATTTTTGGAACGCGCATCTGTTTCAACTGATCGAATTGTAGGTATACTAGATGACCTAGATAGTATTACAAAAATGGAGGATGAAAAATTTCAACTAAAAATGGAATCTTTCGATATTGTACAGCTAGCAAAAGAAACATTTGAGGCTTTAGAATTAATGGCCCAAGAAAAAGGCATCTCATTTCATCTTGAAGATCCAGATAATGAATCTATTGTGTTGGCCGACCGTGAAAAAATCGGACAAGTTTTAACCAATCTAGTACGAAACTCCATTGCTTATGGAAATGAAGGTGGCACAACTAAAATCACAATATTTACAATTGATGATTTGACAACAATAGAAGTTAACGACAATGGTATAGGTATACATGAGTCACAACATTCCCGACTATTTGAAAGGTTTTATAGGGTAGAAAAGAGCCGAAATAGGCATGAAGGAGGCTCAGGTCTCGGACTGTCAATCGTGAAACACATTATCGAGTCTCACAATCAAAAAATATCCGTAAAAAGTACGCCGGGTGCTGGAAGCCAATTTCACTTTAGTTTGGAGAAAAGTTAAAGATTTGTATTAGAATCGGATACATGTTGTACCTTTGCCGAAAATTTCTGAAGAGATACGTTTAATTTAATATCGTTTTGACTATGAAAATACTTAAAATACAAGCACTTAGAGGCCCAAACCTTTGGAGCATTAGAAGAACCAAATTAATCCAGATGAGACTGGATTTAGAGGAACTAGAAGAACGTCCTACGGATAAAATAGAAGGATTTAGAGAAAGAATTGAAGCTTTATTACCAAGTTTAATTGAACATCGTTGTTCTGAAGGATGTTACGGCGGGTTTTTTCAGAGGGTAGATCGAGGAACATGGATGGGTCATGTGATTGAGCATATCGCACTTGAAATTCAAACACTGGCAGGAATGAATGTTGGTTTTGGTAGGACAAGAGAAACCAAAACTTCAGGCATTTATAATGTAGTCTTCAATTACTTAGAGGAAAAAGTTGGTATTTATGCTGCAAAAGCGTCTGTAAAAATTGCCGAAGCATTGATTTCAGGTGAGGAATATGACCTAAGTGAGGACATTCAAAACATGAAAGAAATTCGTGAAGATGTTCGTCTTGGGCCAAGTACTGGAAGTATTGTTGAAGAAGCGGTATCCCGTGGGATTCCTTTTTTAAGGCTGGGAAGAAACTCTTTAATTCAGCTTGGCGCAGGTGTAAACCAGATGCGTTTTCAAGCAACTATAACATGTAAAACAAGCAATATAGCTGTCGACATCGCTTGTAATAAAGAGCAAACCAAAAAGATGCTCGATGATGCTTCAATCCCTGTAGCAAAGGGTGACATTTGTTACGATGAAGAGGATTTACAAGAAACTATAGATGATATAGACTATCCAATTGTAATCAAACCCTTAGATGGAAACCATGGAAAAGGAGCCTCCATTAATATTACAAATTGGGAAGATGCAGTTAAAGGCCTAATGCATGCTAAAGAATATTCACGACGTGTTATTGTCGAAAAATTCATAACAGGATTTGACTTTCGAGTACTTGTGATAAACAATGAGGTAGTTGCTGCTGCTCAAAGAGTACCGGCTCATGTAATTGGAAATGGAAAGAACACTATTCAGGAGCTGATTGACACAATAAACGAAGATCCAAGAAGAGGTTATGGCCATGAAAATGTCCTCACCGAGATTACGATTGATAGATCAACTGAAAGGCTGATAAAAAACGCAGGGTATACCTTAGAATCTGTACTTTCCGAAGAGGAAACTTTATACTTGAAATCAACGGCAAACCTGAGCACAGGTGGAACATCTGTAGATGTTACCGATCTAATGCATCCCGAGAATGTATTCATCGCGGAACGTATATCAAGGGTCATTGGTCTAGATATATGTGGGGTCGATATAATGGCGCCAAACTTGACGCAATCATTAAAAGAAAATGGAGGAGTTATTCTAGAGGTAAATGCAGCACCTGGGTTCAGGATGCACCTTGCTCCTTCTGAAGGCCTCCCTAGAAATGTGGCTGCTCCAGTTATCGACATGCTTTATCCTCCGGGAAAACCTTCCAGAATTCCAATTATATCGGTGACTGGAACTAATGGAAAAACAACGACCACACGTCTGATTGCTCATATTGTCAAAAACAACAACTACAAAGTTGGATTTACCACATCAGACGGAATCTATATCCAGAACCACATGATGGAAAAAGGAGATACTACTGGTCCTATTAGTGCAGAATACATTTTAAAAGATCCGAATGTAGAATTTGCAGTTTTAGAAACTGCTCGTGGCGGTATTCTTAGATCCGGTCTTGGATTTAAGGTTTGTGATATCGGAGTCATCACCAATATTCAAGAGGACCATTTAGGCTTGAGTGATATTCATGATCTGAATGATCTTGCAAGGGTGAAATCTGTTGTTGTTGAAAGTGTCAAAAAAGATGGTTGGGCCGTTTTGAATGGTGAAGATGCACATTGTCTGGAAATTGCAAGGTCTCTTTCTTGTAATGTTGCACTATTCAGTTTAGATGAAAATTGCCCTGCAATTGTTGAACACTGTGCAGAAGGAGGTATAGCCGCGATCTATGAAAATGGATATATAACCATAAAGAAAGGAGACTGGAAAATTAGAGTTGAAAGAGCAACGCACATTCCGCTGACGATGAATGGCAAGGCAAAATTCATGATTGCGAATGTTTTGGCGGCTACATTATCCGCTTACCTCTATGGCTTTAAAACGGAAGGAATCAAATTATCACTAGCTACTTTTATTCCGAGCCCAGCACAAACGCCTGGTCGAATGAATATTTTTGAATTTTCAAAATTCAAGGTGCTCATTGACTTTGCCCACAATCCAACAAGCTACAGAGGTATTGAAGATTTTCTTGGAAGTATAGACGCTACAAGAAAAATCGGGATTATTTCAGGTGTTGGAGACAGACGTGATGAGGATATTAAAGAATGTGCAGTAATTGCTGCCAGAATGTTTGACCATGTTATCATCAGACAAGAAAAGCACCTCAGAGGTCGAACAGAAAGAGAAATTACCGACCTAATACTTGAAGGACTTCAGGAAGGAGATGCTTCTGTAACGCATGAAGTAATTTCATTGGAAGTTGAAGCAATCAAGCATGCTATTTCTTTGGCAGAGGAGGGAACATATATTGTTGCGCTAAGTGATGTAATTGACAATGCCATTGATATTGTTCAAAGCTATTTAGATGCTGAAATAGAGAACGAAGAACTTAAAGGAGTTAATGCATAAATCAGATTGCGAAACCAATAGGAATTGACTTAAGGATATACCTTTTTAAGACAATAATTGATATATTTATAGAGAACCGAATTGTGCACCGCATTTTTCCACTGTGGAAATGTCAAATGCGACCATTCTAAGCGACATAAAATTAGGCTATTTTACCTTTTTAAAACGCTGTGCATGAGTAACATAAACTATATATACATCATGAAGAAATTATTACTTTCGTTTTTTACAACATTGATTATCCTTAACGCAAATGCTCAATCTCCTTGTACCGACGGCAGATATGCTAGCGACGTTTTTAGCGATGTCAATGTAACTTCCAATATCGAATTCGGACAAAATACTACCTGGACAGGGGGGCAATATAACCTAAAGATGGACTTTTACGAGCCTCAAGGAGATACAGAAATTGAACGCCCACTGCTCATATGGGTTCATGGTGGAAGTTTTATAGGCGGGGACAAAACAGATTTCGATATGGTAACTTTCTCCGAAAGGTTTGCAAAAAAAGGATATGCTTGTGCATCAATTAACTATCGTTTAGGTTTTTTTCCAATTGACTCTGCAAACGCAGTAAAAGCAGTTGTTCGTGCAACTCAAGATTTAAGAGCCGCCATCCGTTTCTTTTATAAAGACAAAGCAACCGCGAACAATTATAAAATCGACACAAACAAAATTTTTATTGGAGGAAGCTCTGCAGGAGCAATCACGGCACTTCATGTAGGGTATTTAGATGACGCTTGTGAAATTCAAGATTACCTGAGCCAATCTACCATACAATCTATGGGAGGAATTGAGGGAACAAGTGGGAACCCAGGATATTCCTCAAATGTGCAAGGTGTTATTAATGGATGTGGTGCACTGGCTAGATATAGCTGGATGGAAGCAGGGGATGTACCGTTATGTTCGTTTCACGGTACGAATGATGGTACCGTTACCTATAATAGAGGTATTGTGAATCCGGGTGTTCCGCTCATGTATCTCGATGGTAGTAGAATGCTTCATGATCGCGCTTGTGCTGTAGGTATTGAAGAGTACTTTTATACGTATGAAGGAGCCGGACATGTGCCCTATGCCGGAGACGCTGGATTAATGAACTTAACAGTAAACTTCATCAGAGATTTCCTTGTACTTCAATTAGATTGTAACGAAACACCGTTGCAACCAGAAAATGAACCAAGCGAAGAAGCACTGCTCTACGCCATTGATGATTGTGATGGTAATCCTGTAAATGAGATATGTACACCTGCAAACCTCAGTGAGGTAGATCAAGTAAACTTTAAGATATATCCCAATCCATCCAACGGTTTAATTTCTATTGCTTCAGATTTTGACTTTGACAAAGTGCGGATTTTCAATATTCAGGGGAAAGAACTTCTTACTCGTCAGGGAGGTTCAAATGGATTGAACATTGATCTTTCAGAATTTGAAAATGGCAGCTACATTATTCAACTTGAAATGAAAAATGGTACGCGTTCGAAAACAAGCAGATTCGAATTGATTCAATAAACTGAATGACCTATAGGTTTATAATCGTCTTCTGTTGTGTTTGGTCTTTTACAAGTAATAGTCAAACATTCATTGAAGATTTTGAGGACCTAAGTAATTTAAATGATTGGTATTTCCTAAACAATAGCGATTCGCCAAATGAAAGTTGGGGAAATGGAAACACGGATAATTTCAATGCCTATGAAGGAGCATCATTTTTGGGTGTTGGGTATGAAAGTTCAAATTCTAATGAGCCTGTTACCTTGAGCAATTGGGCGGTATCACCATCCAGAACATTTAACAATGGGGATGTGGTTACTTTTTACTCTAGAAGGATAAATTTCACGCCCGTTTTTCCCGACAGACTTGAGGTCCGAATGAGCTCAGCAGGCAACTCAATTTACACAGGGTTTTCAGCAGAAGAGGTCGGAGATTTCACTACACTACTATTGAGCATTAATCCAGACCTTACTTCAGGAGGATATCCATCTGAGTGGACCCAATATACCATTATAATATCAGGCCTCATGGCACCTGTAAATGGAAGAATTTCTTTTCGATACTTCGTCCCAGATGGAGGTCCAGGGGGAAGTAACTCGAACTATATTGGCATTGATTCTTTTACCTATTATTCTACGCTTACAGGGCCAGAAAATGATGACTGTGAAACATCAATTGAATTAGACCATTCGGCTGCCTGTGTACCAGCGAATGGAAGTCTACAAGTAGCAACTCAATCTATACCCGGATGTGATGGATTTGCGAATAATGATGTTTGGTACGCTTTTACGGCAAACACAAATGCGGCAAGCATTGAAATTATTGGATCAAATGAGCTAGATGCTGTTGTAGAAATTTATGCCGGCACATGTGGGAATTTAAATTCTTTGGAGTGCATAAATAATGGATATGAAGGTGATCCTGAAGCAACAATAAGCAATAATTTAATCATCGGAAGCACCTACTATGTGCGTATTTATGATTGGAATAACTGGGTTCCAAATACGATGGATTTCACCGTTTGCATAGAGGCATTTGAGCAATGTCCTATCTCTCCTGGAATCAATAGTACAATTGAAGAAGAACTCTGTGGAGAGAATGAAAACGGTGGCTGTTTTGTGTTGGAGCCATCTTATCAGGATGTGAGCTGCAGCGAAAGTATTTATGGGAGCTCGCGTGTACAAAATGGAGTCAAAGATTATGATTGGTACCGCTTCACAGTCAATGAGCCTGGAACACTAAATATAATGGAAAACTCAGAATTTCCAATTACGCTAGAGGTGTTCAATATCGCAAATTGCAATGTCCCTCAAGTTGTCGCTTCATCCTCATTTAATGCATGCGAACAAAACGTGCTTTCAGCAAATTTATCTTCAGGTGTATATGCTTTGGCCGTCAGTCCAACATCAAGCAGTTCGCTTACATGCAACGGACTAAATCATTATGAAATCAATTTCGGACTGCCGCTGAGTAATGTCACATTAAATGTTTCTTCAGACACGATAGCGGTGTGTGAAGGAACAGATTTCTACCTCGCTTCCAATCAAACAGGTGGATCTTTTTCTTGGATTTTAGACAATGAAAATATTTCAACTCAGGACAGTGTGCTTGTTACATCTTCTGGACTCTTATTCTTGGATTATACAAACAACAATGCATGTCCGTCAAACTACTCGGACTCGGTAATTATTATTCTGAATCCGAGCAACGAAGCTTTATTTGATTATGGGTCATCTACTTTGTGCATTGGCGATGGTTTTATTGAGAATAACAATGTAGAGCCAGGCTTTTACAGCAGTGAGTTAGGACTGAACCTAGATACCTTAACAGGGATTATCAACACAGACCTATCAGAAGTTGGCTACTACACCATTGCGCACCAAACCATTGGATATTGCCCAGATACATCCTCTATCGAGCTCAACATTGGAGCATACAGTAATATTACATTTGAATTGGCCAATGCGATCGTCTGCGACACAACTGTAGAAATCAATTTAGACGCACTGCCGATAGGCGGTTTATATAATGGCGAAGGTCTTGATGGAAATATCTTCTATCCCAGTCTTTCAGGTATTGGAACTTATCCGCTGAGCTACACCTACAATAACGAAGGATGCATTTCGTCAGAGACACAAGAGATCACAGTTGAAAATTGCGCTTCATTACAGGAGTTGGAGTGGGTATATAAAATTTGGCCCAACCCGTTTGAAGATGAAATTAAAATTGAGCTCCCAATGAATACCAACTATAGTCTTATAAACCTTCAGGGTCAGGTTATTTTAAATGGTTTTTCTGAAGCATCTGGAATCGTTAAATTGGACCTCTCAAATATCCATATTGGCATGTATTATCTCCTATTTGAGCATAACTCGAAAAGCAGTACAATGCCAATTGTGAAAAGGTGAATTTTCAATTCCTCCTTAAATTGATTATTTTAGGTAAAATCTAGACCATGAAGACCACCTTTACATTATTTGTAGCAATCAACTGTTTCCTATCTTTTGGACAAACCTGGAGCGGTGAAGTAGCTGAAATATTTTACGAAAAATGTGCCAAATGTCACCACCAGGGCGGTGGTGCGCCTTTTCCACTAATGACACATGAGGATGTAAGTTTGGTTGCTAGCTCAATTTACGACGCCGTATACCAAGAAAAAATGCCACCATGGCCTCCAAATAACCCATCGGCTGAGTTTTTACATGATAGAGCGCTCAACAGCTCGGAAAAAACAACAATTTTAGATTGGATGATTTCTGGTTATCCAGAAGGTATGGCATCGGAAACTCCTCCACCTCCCGTCTTTAACGAGGGCAGCATTCTTGGTGATGGAGATTTACAAGTCCAAATCCCAACCTATGCGAGCAAAGCAATTGCAAATGATGATTATGTGTGTTTTTCACTACCAACAAACCTAACAGAGCAGCGCATAATCAAAGCCGTTGAAGTCATCCCTGGAAATCCAGAAATTGTGCATCATGTATTGGTTTATGTAGATCAAAACGGCACGGAAGCAACAGATACAACGGGAGGTAATTGCGCGAGTCCATCTAGTTTCAACACAAAACTCGTTGGCGGATTCACACCGGGCGCCACACCCATTATTTTCCCGAACCAAGACCCGATAAAACTTGGTGTTACAGTAGACGCAGGTGCGAAAATCTACTTAAATATGCACTATCCCATAGGTAGTTATGGCCTCGTAGATAGCACCAAGGTTATTTTTCACTTTTATCCTCCCGGAGAAACAGACGTTAGGGAAGTAATATCAGAACCCCTTTTAATAAACTACACCTTTAATCTACCTGCAAATCAAGTCACGAATGTTGGAGCTGGCTATCCTAGTTCTGGTACAACGCCGATGGACTACTCATTGTATTCAATTTTTCCTCACATGCATTTATTAGGCAAAGAAATTGGTGCCTATGGCGTTAAGCCAGGGGAAGATACTCTTCGGCTAATCCATATACCTCATTGGGATTTCGACTGGCAAGACTTTTATAAGTTCAGGTATCTTCAAAAACTCCCCGCGGGTTCAAAGCTTCGTTCTTATGGAACCTTTGACAATACGGCATCGAATATACACAACCCCTTCTCACCTCCTCAAGCGATTCAATTTGGGCTAAATACCACAGATGAAATGTTCGTTACATATCTGCAATATCTGCCTTATGTGGAAGGTGATGAATCCTATGACTTGTCTGAACTGACGACGGTGGGCTTACAAGAATTATCTAACAATGACTTATCTTCAATTCAGGCCTATCCAAATCCATTTTTCAAAGATGGTGTATCCATAGTCTTTGATGAGAAATTGATTCAAAATGGGAAAGTCACGATTTATAATACCATGGGCGAAAAGGTCAAATCCTTTGATTCCATTGATTCAACTCAAATTTTCTGGAATGGAATGAATAATCATAACATCCCTGTTCCGGCAGGAATATATTATGTTTCAGCAAACATTAATGGGCACTTTATCAATAAAAGGTTAATCAAAGTCGAATAGTTTTGAGCGGTTCTTGGGAATTTTGTATTTTTGGCTCGCTTAAGTAAAATGGTCTCGTGGCCGAGTGGCTTAGGCACCGGTCTGCAAAACCGGTTACAGCGGTTCGAATCCGCTC
>MDSY01092180.1_pt1 | contig 18918 bp, 9 predicted proteins | sample 811131 | NCBI WGS metagenome assembly MDSY01 (sample SAMN05326643, study PRJNA326480) | marine metagenome | isolation source: seawater | place: Atlantic Ocean: South West | collected 2010
GCCCCACTTGTCCAGCTTCCAGTACAACGTCTTGAAGCTGTGTCCGACAATCAATCTGAACCACATGGACATGCTGGTTCGCAACTACAAGACATTAGCCGGCGACAAGACGACGAACATGCAAAATATTATCAAATCCGTCTTCAGCGGAGGACTCAGGAACTCTGGCACACAGGGACAGGCCATGTCGGGACAACCGGCAAACAGTTTTTTTACTGGCAGAGACCCGGATTTTGTTGATCCGTTCGATGATAAGGAAGCAACCCAGGACACGGTACCGAACTATGGCCAGGAATGGGTGCACGGCATGATGGGATCGCTGGGAAACACCATGGCAAAATTTTCTCCAGCTGCCAGCGCCTGCAGCAGAGAAACGACGGGGCCCAGCGTCTACAAGGGCCGATCATTTCCCATGGGCAACCAGAAATGCCACATCAGGCTGGGGTTGCACCACTGCGACTTTTGCTGGAATTCGCAGCCAACTAGCGCCCGCAAGCTTGGCACGGCAAGCAACACGAAAACAACAAAGCTTACCCCACCGCCGCAGATCAAGTGCCGCCTGTGGAAGCACGCGCCGCTGACGTCGCTGGGAGCGGACCCAACTGGGTCTACAATCAAGGCCTTTGATGGCGACGTTGGCGGTGTCAACCGCGACGGTTCGACGCGCGGCGCACGCAAGGATCTGGATCTCAACGACCACAACGGGGACGTGCCAAGCGGCATGATGGAGCTGGGCAAGGCCAGGTTGCAGCGGCCGACGCCCGTGCGCTTCAAGTACACCACCATCTACTTGCCCAAGGAGGAGGACAAGATCAACGTCGACGCGGTGACGGACGGTGGCAAGACCACCACCGCCACGCGGTACACCCGACGAGTCAAGTCACCCACGCACACGGTGCACCGGAGTCACGACAGCAGCCGAGTCAATCAGAAACCAACGCACGACGACACCGTCGTGCCCAACGACAACGCCGGAGTCACAGCGGTCCTTAGCACGGCATCGCAGGTGCTGCAGGGGCTCGGGGCGGGTGACAGCAACTTCTGGGTCCAGCGCTCGACCGTGTGCAACTACCGCCAGCACGACCGACCCGTGTTCACCTCGGTGCGGTGCCCACAGGACATGCCCATGACGTGCGCGCTGCCGTGGCCGGTGTACGCCGAGAACATCATGACGAACGCAGGCAACAACCTGAGCCCCACGGATTACCGCCGCGGCGGCGACAAGTGCGTGCCGGTCGTGGCCGTGTGCCTGAACGCCACGTGGCGCTATGCCGGCGTGGAAGGCGAGTCGCTCTGCAGCGCGGCCGGTCGCTTGCTGGAGATCCAGCTGGGCAGAGAGGCGGGCACCACGCCAAATGTTGATCTGGGGACGCCGCCGCACGTGTCGGGTGGCAGCTATGCCTGGCCCGTCTCGTGGCTGCAGCCGGAGATTGATCCGTCCAACCCGCCGCCGCACTCGGCTCCGTTCCGTACGCGCCGACCGGAGCCCCCCACAAACACCGTGTTTGCCGCGTGCCCCGAGCGCAAGCCGTGCAACCAGAGGCCGTGCCCCACCGGCATGGGTCTCTTGTGGACGCCGGCCGGAGACCCGTTTTGCACGCGAGTCGGGTCCGGGTCGCGCGGTTTCCAGCAAGCCACGCGCGACGTGCCCAAATCCGTGCACGCCGCGCGCCAGTCGTTTGGCGGGTTCCTGCCAGATTCGGGCGCCGTTTCCGGCACCGGGCCGGCGCTGTACAACGGGACGGCCGCGTGCGGCGACAACGGCTGCGGCGGCATTATTAACTCGCACTGCGACTTCAACCACGTCAGCGACAGGCAATTCCCCAGCTGCCAGTCCGCCGAGCGTGTCACGCAGGCGTGCTGCAGCGCCCAAGCCAGGCTGGACGTCGTGGACATGACGCAGGACGAGCTGGCGTTGCTGACGGCCCCCAAGACGCTGGCCAGCGTAGTCCAGCCGCGGGCAACGTGCGAAGCGACGCTGGGCCTGGCGTGCGGCAACGCCGAGTTTGCAAAGCGCTTGGCCCAGGACACCCAGTGCACGTGCGAAGAAGATGCCTGCATTGCCGACACGCAAACCAAGGTCCAGTCCGCCAGCATGCCGGAGCTGGATACGGACACCAGCGTCGTCGTCACCCAGGGCCACCGGTGCGGCCAGCGCGTGCGCTGGGCGCCCCAGTACCTGAACATGGGCAGCGGCGCCGCGCGATGCAACGGAGTCGACGACCTGACCAAGGGCGGCGCGCCGGTGGACGCGACCGGCGCCCAGCTGTGCGGCTGCCATCGCCGCGAACAAGCACCGGATGACGATCCCAGGTGGCCCGGCGTGTGCGAATCGCCCCGGGGGTGCGCCGTGCACGGCATATTCCAGCCCAGCGGCGACGCGAGCGACAGCGCGACGTGCGACGGCGACGTTGTGCTTGACGGAGACGCCGCCACAATCACGAGCCAGTTTGGAGACGACGTCGCCAACTGGTGCTCGCACGAGTGCCTGCACCGCGGCGCCACCTGCTGGGCTTTTGACTCGGATGCAAGCACGCTGACGTGCGTCATGCACGTCGTAAGGGCAAAGACGGGGTGCGCCGGCACGCCACGCTTCGAGCGCCAGCGCGCCACCTACGCTCCAAGCATCACAAACCAAGACGCCGGCAACGTCGCGGAGCTGGCGGCTGTCCCAGCGCCCGCCCCAAAACCCGACGAGTGCGCCGACCAGTGCGTGGCGACGCCAGGGTGCATTGCGTGGTCGCACGACAGCAACAACAAGATCTGCCACCTGGCTAGCGCCGTGCAGCGGTACGTTTTGCGCGTCGGCACCGTGAATTTCACCGTCATCGAGGATCCCAACGTCGAGCGCCAAATCCGGTACAACGCTGACTTCAAGGCGTTCCTGCAAAGCTTTGGCGTGAACACGTCGGAACCGGTGAACGGCACGTTTATCGCGCAGCTGCTGGAGAACAACACGTTCGTGTCCAACAACACCGAGGAGATCAACATCATGACCCAGGAAAACGAAGACATCCTGGCTAACGCCACGCTGGAGGTTGACCTGTCGTGCGACCGCGATCTTGGCGTGCTGGACACGAGCGACCTGCGCGAGTGCGCGCGGCAGTGCGACGCCGGACACGCCAGCCACGGGTGCACGGGGTTCACGGTCAGCGTCAACGGCACCTGCACCATGTGCGCCGGCGGCGGCGAGTTTGTGGCCGAGCAGGTCGACCCGGTGGCCGGCAGCAGCACCGCAACCTTTCACACCATCGCCAGCGGCGAGAACCAGGTGGCGCACCGGGAGTTAGAAGCGTGCCAGCGCGAGTGCGAGTCGGCCGCCACATGCGGGCACTGCGCCATCGTTCGCAGCACGGTGGCGGCCGAACCGCCGCGGTACGTTGAGATTGGCGCCAATCGCAAGATTTCCAACATGCCGCATCGCGACGTGTACCCGTGGATCACCGACGGCCACACCAAGTGGGACACGCAGTGCTGCACCCAGGCTCCGTGCGGCCAGAGCCACGGGCCCAGCGCCTTTGGGATGCGCGTGTGCCCCGGCCCGGCACCGGACGCCGCCCAGGCCGGCCCCCACGCCATGAGCGTGCTGGACGCACAGACCATGCAGTGCGTCACCCGGTGCGAGTCCAAGTTCGCAAACCCGCCGGCGTGCGACGCGTGCGCCCAGGACAACTTTGACCCGGCGACCAACTGCACGCAGTGCTTGCCCAAGTTTGCCCTGGCGTCGGACGGGACGTGCTCGCTGTGCCTGGATCCGAGACGGGACATTGCCGGCCAGGTGCCGTGCCAGGACTGCATCCCCGGTTTTCGCGTCTCCGACGGCGGCGTGTGCCAGGAGTGGACGTGCGACGCGAAGCTGGATTTCGGCGCCGGCGCGCCGTCGGTGACGGAGACAAGCGACGTTGTCATTGAGCTGAAGACGGGAGCACGCCTGGCGACCGGGGCGTTTGTTGGCGTGGCCGAAGGTCGAGTGCCGGCCTCGCTGAGATCGACGCTGGTGCGGCACGGGGGAAACGTGTACCTGCTTGGCAACGGCGCGCGCTTTCTTGTTGCACCGAACGCGTTTGGCTCCAACGCCGACGTCGTGCACGACGCGTTGGCTGTGGGCAGCGATTGGCTGGACAGCTTGCCCATGGCCGGTTCACTGGACGCCGAACAGCCGCTGAATCGGTCTGCGCTGATGGCACCGGGAGCCAGCGGCGTCCTGGGACACCACCGCTGCGGAGCGTCCAAGATCACCGTGAAGACAAAACAGTTGACCACAATCAAGCAGGCGTGCCAAAGCAACACGGGAAACACCGTGCTGTGCGACGCCAGCGACGCCGTCAGCAGCCCAGCGGCGTGCTCGCAAGCCTGCGTTGACGATGCGACGTGCGTGTCGTTTGTGCACCAGGCGCAATCAGACAACCTGTACACGCAGGAAAGCGTCGACCAGGAACCCGGGTTTGACGTGTCCACAGCCTCGGCGTGCGAGCTGTACGACCTGCAGCAGGCCTCCAGCGTCGAACGGCCGCGAAACATCATGGTCGAGGACGGAAGGTGCTCGGGAGGCGGGCTGCGCGCGCACGGCGAAGGGCTGGTGTCGTACGTGGCCGACGCAGCCAAGCAGCTGGAGGCCATCGAGGATGATCTGCAGTTCAGGGTGGTGCGCGCGCTGGATCTGACGGGCCAGCGAGCCGGGTGCTGGGTGTTGGCGCGCTGGCACCGCTACCGCGTGCTTGAGCTTGACAACCTGGGCGTCTCGGCCCAAGACGCGTGCCAGGGCGCCGACGAGGTGACCACGGAGTGGCTGGAGCAGCACGCGCCCCTGCAGGGCAACGAGGTGCGCGGCGACGCGCTGGTTGGGTTCATGCCGCGCGCGCGCACGGGGTACGGCCTCGTTGACGGCGGCGTCCAGGTCAGCGACAAAGCCACGTCGTCGCCCATGTGCGTGGCGCTGTGCGCGCACGGGTTTGCCACCGAGTGGCACGCGGCTACGCTTGAGTGCTTTTGCTTTGCGGACGACGCCACCGCGCGCACCCGGCCACTGACCAGTGCCGGCGACTCGGTGAACGTTGTCGTGACCGGGCGCCGACCCCTTGGCGGTCTTGTCGTGGGACCGGGCCCCGTGCCATCGCAGTGCAGCACGGTCGGTGCCGACACGGGTGCCCTTGACACAGCGGCTTGCCGCAACGACACGAGCGACGCGGACGGCTTCGTGCTTGGCCCCAGTCCTACCGGGTGCAGGCGGCTGCAGTGCGGGCCAAATGCCACGCTGTTGGACGGGAACGACGCCGTTGCCGAGGTCGTCGGCCTTGGACGGCACCCCGTCAGGCGACCGGTGCAGCACGACCGCCTGGCGTTTGGCGACCTGGACGTGCCCGTGTCCAGCGGCCTGGACCTGGATGCCGCGGCCTGCTGCGCCAGGTGCAACGGCAACAGCGCCAACGGCGCCAACAGCTACCAGTTTGATCGCGCAACGGGCGCCTGCAGGTGCTTTGACGCGCGATCCAAGGTGTGCGCGCCCGATCTTGAACCCGTCGTCATCGGGTCCTGCCGTTTCTGCGTCAAGACGGGGTTCACGCAGGCGACGTGCACGCTGGGGCTGCCCCAGGACTGCGCCGGCGAGACGCGAGCGCTGGGAGCGCCTCTGTGCGACCAGGACACGTCGTTTGTGACGTACGCGGGCGCCGCGGTGTCGCAGGGGTGCGCGCCCCAAGACGACAACACCACGGCCTCGGCGACGCTGGGGTGCGACAGGACCGCGGGGTGCGCCCTGACCAAAAAGCAGGGCGACTCCCTGCACTATTTTTGCCGCCCGGTCACGCGAGACAACACGGACACGCGCGAGTGGGACAAGCCGCCGCGCGCCGTCGGGGTCGGCGTCAGCGCCGACCTGGTGCCAAGCCGGGACAGCCTGTGCGCTGCCCACGGGTACGCCGGCGGCGCGTGCAGCGCCGACCAGGTCGCCGCCGGGGCGCACCGCGTGGCAACGTGCGACTGCGCGCTGGACGCCGACGGGGTGGTGCGGCGCGCGTGCAGCAGCGCCGGCTTGCCCGCGTGCGGCGCGCCGAGCGAGACAACGGCGGTGTGGTGCTGCGACGAGGCCGGCGCCGGCGCGCCGTGCGGGTCGGCATCCACGGCTAGCGCAGTTGTGGCCGACATCACGACCGTCTTCAAGAAGCACGGCACGCGAACCGCCATCGCAACCGTCGGACACGACAACGTGTGCAGCGCCACCGCCGATACGGCGCAGACGTTCAGCCTGGTCAGGTGCGCCCCGAACGAGTGCCTGGCCATGGGGTCGCTGGTGCAAGACGCGCTGTTCGTGGTGTCGTCGCAAGACCCCGACACGCTGCTGCGCGTCCCCGGGGACGACTGCGCCGCGTGCAACTTGTGCAATTTTCCCGTCCAGTACCGGTCGGCGCTGAACATGCAGCAGATGACGCTGGCCACGGGCGTCTCGCCCAGCGACACGGGGTGCCCGGCTCACATGCCGCACCCCGTGGCCACCGAGTGCGTAGCCGGCGACGTCGGCTTTGTCGACCAGTGCCGACCCGGAGCCGACCCGGCCGCGCCGAAGAACGCGTGCGCTTTGACCACGTGGGGCGGGCAGCCGCTGTGCTGTCGATCCGGACAGTCGTGCAAGGACCAGCAAGGCAAGGACCTGGGGCTGCCCGAGTGCAAGGTGCTGCCGCAGCTGAAGTGCGCGGACCTTGGCAATGCGTGCGAGTACAAACCCCAGCTTGCCGACACGGCGTGCCGGGGTCTCGCGTCGGTCGTTCTGCGCAACGTTGCCACCAAGGAAGACTGCCAGGCGCAGTGCGACATCGGGGGCGCGCCGCCCTGCCTGCTGTACGAGTACCAGGCGTCAGACAAGCTGTGCCTGCTGGGCAAGGCCGACTCGGCCAGCATGCGCGCGTGCGCAACCAGCCAGGCGGCGCGCCAGCAGTCTCCCGGAGTCTTTCTCGCCATCAAGGTGCCGCCGCCCGGCGTCGCGTGCAACTCGGGCAACTTGAAGCACTTTGCGCAACCAACGCACGTCGCCAATCTGAACGCCGGCCAAGCTCACGAGATCGTGCTGTCCACCGTGGCCCAGGAGCACCAGCGCCTGTACGGCGAGACGGCACCCAACAAGGTCAAGCGCCTGTACGGCACGTTTGCTCGGTCGTACAACTTTGCGCGGCGGCAGCAAAGGTGGCTGCGGTACGTTGACACGCTGTGCAACACGAACGGCACCAACTGCCCGGGCACCAGGCCTTCGGTTCTGGGTCACCTGGTGGCGCACCCCGGGTTCGCGCCGCAGGCCGGTGACCCGGAGTCGATGGTGTTCCAGCCCACGGTCGGCCCGAGCACCAACACCGACAACTCCGCCGTTGTCGCATCCGCAGCCGTCATGACAAGCATGGGCAACGCCGGCAGCGACGCGTGCATCACGCAGGCGGAACTCAGCGTGCAGGACACGGCCACGCTGGGGGCGGTGGCCGAACGCTTTGAGAACAGCGCGGGCAAGGGGTGGGTTGACGGGGTCAACGCCGCGGCGGTCAGCGAGAACCGCACGCAGCTGCAGTGCCTGACAGAGTGCGTGTCCAGATCGCCGCCGTGCGTGGCGTTCCAGCACGGCAGCCTGGAGCCGTTGCAGTCGGCGGCGTGTCAGCTGTACGTGGGAAGGCGACTGGCCGTTGACGCCTTGGTCGACAAGGGTCAGGCACCCGGTGAGACGGTGTACATCGCGTCTGCCGCCGAGACGTGCACCTCGCCCGAGCAGTGCGTCCACGTCACCGAGGCGCAAAGCTCCGCAGATCTCCTCGAGCAGCGCGAGACGTTCGAAAAGGCGCTGAAGAGGTGCCACGAGGAGACGTTTGACGTCAGCACGGGGCGCCCCAAGCTGATGGGGCGGGCGAGCTACGTCAACGTCGTGCAGTGCCCCAGCCAAGGACCCAGGCCCACGGCCGCGCACCTGGAGCTGCACGACAACGAAGCCGGCGTCTTGTGCTGGTCAGACAAGGTCAGCGCGCCGGGTAAACCGACTGCGTCGTCAAACACTGCGGACTTTTACCCCTTCAGGGCACCTCAGCCACCGGAAGGCCAGGCTCAGCAGCAACAACAGCCGGACGACCTCGGCGAGCTGGACTTTAGAGTTGACACCGGCGTGTTTCCGGACGCACCCAAGCTTACGGAAACCAACGCCGGCTGCGTTTTTCAGAAATTCGTTGGTCGCGAACCGGTGCTTGGTCAAGCTGCCGGTCCAAGCTTTGTTGACTTAAAACTGGTGCTGGAGTGCGGCAACGCAAACCGCAAGGTCAGCAAGCAAAAGTGCGAGTCCGACGACGCGTGCGTGTTCTCCAGCCCAGACACGTGCACGTTTTCATGCACGCCAGAAAGGTGCGCCAACACGCTGCTGTGCCGAGGATTCTTTGGGCCAGACGATGGCCCATTTCAGTGCCTGTTTCTCAAGTCCGGCACGCAGGAAGGCACCATGCAGTCGCCATCGTCCCTGCAGCCGTGCCTGGTGACCGGGCTGCACAAAATCCTTGTTGCAAAGGATAATGTGACGACAAAGCTGAAGACAGATTGCTGCAGCGACGTCTCCGTATAAACGGTGGAACCGCATCGCTGGCGCACAACATGCCGTGTATTGGCGCGCCAACGTACACCGCGCAGGGCTTGCTGGTGCGCAACGTCAAAGGCGACGGCTCGTGCGGGTATCGAGCGGTCATGTACGGCATGCTGGAGCACGACTGGGTCAAAACGGTCGACCGATTGCCGGCCAGCGTAGCAATGGCGCTGCCCGCGTCCCGGCCGCGAGACATAGTCGCGTTATTCGAGCAGCACGACCGCGAGCTGTGCGCCGCTGCGCGCAACGTCGCGGTGCACCGCATCATGCACGACCCCGAGATTCGCGAGTGGGCGGGCGACCCCGGCGACCGCGACACCGAGGCCGGTCGCGCTCTGGTTGACGCCAGAGATCCGCACGGCTACATGGACGAGGTGGCGCTGCACGCCCTGGCCAAGGCCCTGGACGCGCGCATCGCCGTGCAGTTCCGTCAAGATGTCTTGAAGGCGCCGTTCAAGAACCCGAATGACTCCAGGCCCGTGTCGGTGTGCCTGAAGCCGCTCAACGACGACGTGCCCAGCGAGTTTGTGTGCCACTACATGCTTTGTTATCCCGGGAAAATCAAGAACGGCAACCGCGTCGTGATTAATCCGTCCATGCGCACAACCACAAGCAGCACAGTATAAAGGTGCAAAGCGCAACTAGTGTTGATTCAGCAGGGCGCAATTCCATGTCGGAATATGTCATGGAGTCCAGCTATCCAAGCGTCGACTCCGGCGGCGAGTTGCGGCGAAGGCTGGACGACGAGAACGGCGGCAGCCAGGGCGGCGGCAGTTTTGCTGTGACGACAGCGGCGCCGGCGCTTTTTAACACAACGGTCGCACCAAGCGGCGTGCGCAACATGGAAGACAACAGGATTGCTGGCATTATTGGCGCGTCTCTTCTTGGTCTGCTGTTTCTTATTTTTATTCTGAAAAAGATTTGTAGTAAATAATCACAGATGCACGTAGTCTTCGATGGCGGCGTCGCGGATATCAAGCTTGCGCGCCTTGCCGCACGTGATCAGGTCGCCCGCCATGCTGCGATGGGGGTGCGGCATTGCACTGGCGACGGTATCGGTTTTTGCAGCGCCCAGTGGCGAAGTCGTGGCTTGCGCCGCTGCCTGCTGCAGCTGAAGCGCTTCCTTGGGGTTACTGCACCGGCAGCACCGCTGACCCATGTTGTCGCACCTTGTGGTGTCTGACGGGTTATAGACGAAAGCGCAACTTCAGCGTGGCCCTGTCGGTACCCGGCAGTTGCGACGACAACGATGCTTTGTGCTCGGTTGCCAGAGATTGCTTGTACGAGTCCAAGACGCCGGAGGCATTGGTGCCAACGACCGACACGTACATGCTGAGATGATTTTCGTTCTCAGGCAAGATGCTTGTAATGCAATCCTTGTACTGCTCAAAGCTGAGAGGCTTGGCTTCCAACCCGCCGTTGACTCCGAGAAGCTTAGCGCGCTCGTCATAGTTGGTTTCGCGCATCTGTTTGGAAGTCAACAGGGCGGAAGCCACGTCGCGCGCCATCGAGCTGCGCGTCCAGTGCGTTTTCAGGCTGGTCTGCGCGAAGTTGAACTCGTCTTTGGCCGACGAGGCGTTTGCCACGTCTTTGGCTTTGCCAGCATCGCCCAGCACCAAGGCTTCGCGCACCGTGTCTTGCATCAATTTGATGCCTTTGGTGAACTGGTCCGGCTTCAGCGTGGCCGTGAAGTACAGGCACGGGTGGGCTTGGTCGTTCAGCATCTCTCCAAACAGCAGCGCGGACGTTGTGCCGTACGTCAGGCCGTTCTCGGCGCGCATGGTGCGCATCAGGCGCCCGGCAAAGCTGTTGCCCAGGCTGGCGTTCAGCGTCTCGCAGCACACGCGCAGCCGCATGTCGTCCTTCAGCTGTGCTATTTTTACTTTCTCTAGCGGCACGGCGGCGTGCACCATCAGCTCGGGCGTGTTACCCATGTCCCGGGCTCTCATGCCGGCGGCGCCGTAGGTGGGCGTGGGCATAGGCAACGCCCCAAGGGCGTCGTGGGGGGACGCACCCGTCGGTTTCATGTGCAACACAACGGCTTTGCTAACTTGGTTATTTATGTCATTTATGACGTGCGCGTGCGACGCCTTTGCCTCTGACCCCATCAATCTAAGGTTTTGCTGCACCACGTCAACCTGCTGCGACAAATCGCTCAGCTGAGCCAATCGTTCTTCGTGATTAGGGGTGGTGAACCCCAGGACCTTGTTGTTGTTGAACACGGCCTGCATGGTCATGTTCTCGGCCCACCCCCTTGCGTCGGTCTGCGCGTTGCCACGGCCCAGAGCCATGTGCGAGGACACCAGCATGTCGAGTTTCTGCGTCGGCACGACGGCCTCGGCATTCAGCAACGTTTCTTTCAGGTGCTTTACCGCCTGCGCAGCGTGCTCGCCGCGGACCTGCATGATCACGTGCAGTGCCGTGGCGGTCGGCGACGCCTGCAGACGCACGTGAGACTCGGGGCCCATGGTTTCCTGCATGGCTTCGTTGATCTGCCGGTTGATGGCGTCGCACGTGACGGCAATCTGCTCGTGGTTGTCGTTGCGCTGGGCCAGATCGGGGTACGACACGCGCACCTCGGTCAGCCCGATCGGTCGTATGTCGCGGTCCAGGACGGTCACGTTGTTGGTTGTGGTGCTGCCGGATTTCAGCTGCAACGGAGCAATCATGTTGGCAAAGGTGGTGACGTTGGTGCTGTTGTATGCGTTTTCGCGCGTGGTGTCCTTGGCCTGCAGCGTTTGTGCCTGGTTTTGCACGGCTGGGTTTGCGGCCCACACGTCGTCGATGGCGCCGGGTGCCTGGGAAGACTCGAACTGTTTGCCACCGTCGTGCTGCGAGTGAACCACCATGGACACGCGGTTCGAGTCCCACATCTTTGCGACCGACTGCACCGCCTCCGGTGTTACGTAGTCAAGATTGTTTTTGCGCTTGAAAAAGTACGCCGGGTCCCTGAAGCGCACCCCCTGCAGCAGCGCCTCGGATATGGCGCCCATGTTGCCCTGAGTCATTTGCTCGTCTTGGGACTTCAGGCGCGCCTTGGCGGACTGCAGCAGCTTGCTGTGGTCCTGGCTGCTGGAGAAGTTGGGCAGATGGGTCTGCAACAGGTACTGGACCGCGCTTTGCACCGAAGCGACGCGCTGCGGCTCGGTGCGCACGTCGCTGGGGATGGCCAACAGCATGACGGCCGGCGAAGCGTAGCCGCTCTGGGCCGACATAAAGCTGCCGTCGTAGACCAAGCCCTGGTCGAACAGCGGCTTCAGCAGGCCGCTTTGCGGCGAGTGCGCCGGCAGGACGAGCTCGTGAAGCACGTCCAGCGACACGCGCTGGGCGTACGCCGTGGCGCGTTCCTGGTGAGTGCCCTGGACCATGGACGGGTACGGCACGGCCATCGCCAGGTACGTCGCGGCGTTGCCGGACTCAATGAGCTGCATGCGCTGACCGGCGTTCATGGACGGCAGGATGTCCCTGCGCGGCTGTTGCAGCGGTGCCTTGTTCATGTTGATGGGGATTGTGCCCAGCGTTCTGGCCACCTTGTTCATAAAGTCGCCGGCGGCGTCTTGCAGGCCGCACACCACCAGTGTTGCACGGGATGGGCAGAACATCTGCCGGTGCAGATCGCGCAGGTCCTGTGCCTTCATCTTCGAGTACACGCTTTGGACTCCGATGGTCGCGCCAGCATTGTTCAGACCCAGCGCCGTGTTTACCATGCTGTTGGCGGTTACCACGGTGCGGCGCGCCGACGACGCCGCGCTGTTGCTGCGCTCGTGCTCGCTGATGACGTTCTGGATCTCCTGTGACAGGTACTTGCCGTCTTGCAATTTCTCCAGGTTGGCGCCCGACAGCATCTGCTGCAGCGTTTCCAGCACCTTGTCGTAGTGCTGCGGCTCGGTCTCGCAGCTGTAGTTGATGGCGTTGACGGTGGTAAAGGCGTTGTTGTTGTCGCGCGCGCCCTGGGAGCTCCAGAAGTATTGCTTGACGTCGCCGGTTGGAGAGCCGCCCAGGCCCAAGAAACATGCGTGCTCCAGCAGGTGCGCGCCGCCCAGCTGGTTAAGCTTCTCGTTGCGCGAGCCGCAGTCCACAATAAGGTTGAAGTGCGTCGCCGAGCCCTGAAAGTCGTCGTTTTTGACGACAACTTTCAGGCCCGTGTAGGGCCCGTGCGCGCCGGCGACGCCCTTTACGTGCTTGCTACCATCGTAATAGGTGGTTCTGTCGTTTGAAAACTGGAATTCCTGGATGCCCAGCCCCGAGTCGTAGTACGTGCGATGGACGTTGTCGGGCAGCGCGTTTTCACCCATGCCGGTCGGTTGTCGCGCACGAGGCGTCTCTACGCTTTATAGTCGTCCGGGTCGTCGGCCACGGGGTTGTGGGCCGTGGCCGTCAGCTCGATGTCGCACGCGGTGGGCGCCGGCGTGACCATGTCCGCGCCGTGCTGGGCCTGGGACTCGGTGCGCGTGTACCCCGTGATGTTGGCCGGCACCAGCTGCAGCGCCAGCAGCGGCGCCAGCGCCAGCGCCGCCGTGATGGCAATCAGCGCCGTCATGGCGCTGTAGTCGCCGCCGTTGCCCACCTTTAGGCTGCCGCCGATGGCCGTCCCCAGCAGCACGCTGAGCGCGCCGCCCAGGTTCGAGATGCTGATGGCCAGCGCGTACGTGCGGCCTTCGTGGCCGGCCTCGCAGCTTTTCGCAACGTAGTTCATGACCGGCAACACAAGCACCTGCGACGCCAGGCACAGCGCCGCGCCGTCGGCACCGGCCACCAGCGCGTAGTGCCAGTTCTTGCTGAGCCAGTCCGAGACCAGCACGAAGTTTGCCAGTTTCAGGGCCACGATGACCACGGTGCACGCCGCGAAAAGCTTCCGGTACGACACGCCGCGCAGGTACCGGTGCCAGATGGTGGCGCCCACCAACCGGGCCGTGTAGTCCACCACGTCCACGATAGTAAGCTGCATGACGGTCACGCCCTGCTCCAGCACGTAGTAGCTCAGGTAGCCGCCGATGCTGGGGGTCGCCGAGATCAGGAACGAGAAAAGCACCATCCCCCTTAGGTCCGGCGTGCACACGCCCGCCAGCACGGACCGGGCTCCGGACGGCGCGGCCGGGTTGGCCCCGGCGCAACGGATCTGCATGCGCTGCTTGTCGTGGTACAGGCGCACAAAGCGGGGCGAGCGGCACAGCGCCACCTGGGGCGGCACCAGCAGCCCGGCGCACAGCAGCAACACCGCGTTCGGCCCGACGTGGCTGGTCAGCACGCCACCCAGCAGGCTGGCGGACAGACCGCCGACGGCTCTCAGCTGCCATATGCGCGTCTGGAACGTGCCGGAGTCCTGCGGCGACTCGTGGTCGCGCACGTAGGTCACCGTGACGCAGTCCACGATGACGTCCATGAAGCACAGCGACCAGCTGACGGCCGTGGCCGCGGCCGCAAAGACCTCGATGGCGATGTCCAGCGTCAGCACGTAAAAGGCGGCGGCGTACACCGCGTAGCACACCCCGCACCACGCCGTCAGCGGCAGCGCGTACCGGTCGACCATCCACCCCCACACCGGCTTGAGAACCCAGGGCAGCGCGCTGAGGCCGCCAACAACCCCGTACTGGGTGGCGGTGTATTCGTTGTCGCGCGACTGCTGCAGCAGGGCCAGCTCGGGCAGCTCGAACAGAAACGACAGCGAGAAGTAAAACAGCAGGGCCGGCCACAGGTCCGGCCAGTTGGCGCACGCGCGGCGCAGGCGGCCGGGCACGGTTGGGCACCGGGGCATGCTGACAGGGGTTGTACAACTGGCCGGGATCGCGCACCCATATAGGAACGACCCGAGCTGACTCAACAGTATAACCGTGGCGAGCCTTGACGCGGCGAATGCCGGCAACACGATGAGCCAAAAAACGAAGCAGCAGCTGGAGAAGTTTGGCAAGACTCTGGAGCCCATTTTTGCGCGCGGCGCACAGGCGCTGCTGGCAATTGACGCCGCCGGTGTCGCGGTGTTCCTTGCGACGGTCGACTCGGTGTCGTCGCCGTGCGGCCTGGGCAGCGAGTACTGGGGTACGAACTTGCTGCAGCGCACGGACGCGGTGTGCAACATTTTCAGGGGTGTTTTATTGCTGCTGTCGCTGTACTGCGTTGCGCTCTATCCAGGTGCTGCACCACCAGACTGGAAAGTGGCGCTGCCCGTGGTGTACTTTCTCACGTCCGTGACCGTGTCGATCCTGAGTGTGATTTCGTCGCTGCTGCCCAACGGCCTCGAGTGCCCGAACGCCGACAACCTGATTGGGTGCGACACGGCCGAGTACTGGATGGTGCCGCGCAACTACTGCGCGGCGCAGCTCAAAGCGCAGCAGCGCGGGTGCGTCGTTCCCGAACAGGACGCCACATTTACGCAGATGTGCGTGCGGCTGGGTCGCGCGCCGCTGGTCAACGGCGCCTTCGGCGCGTGGCTGCTCAGGACGCTGGTGGTGGACATTCTCAGGATGCTGGTGGTGGCGTGGGCGCTGAATGCAGGAAGCGGCAGAAAGAGCCCAGTTCAGGTTGAGCTCCGCAGTGGTATTGGCTCCGAAAGCAGTGCTCGCAATGCACTACCTGAGGTAAGTGGTAGCAGCAGCCAAGGCGGTGGCCAAAGTGGTGCTAGTGATAGTGCTGTTGCTGGTGCTGGTGGTGGTGGTAACGATGAACTTCGCCCGCCCAGCACACTCCTGCACGAGCGCGACACGCTGCTCCAGGTTTCACCCGGTGACGGCGTCATACGCCAAAGCCCCCACGTGCGCAAGCGTGCCAACTCAAGCGCGCTCAGGATTGACTTCTAGCCGCGGCTCGGCGCTGCACCTCGGCGGCATACCGCGCCACGCGCAGCGGCGCCCACCTTTGGTCGATGGCCCGGTGCACTTCTTCCATGCCTAGCGCCTCGGCCGCGTTGCCCGGCAACATCCACTTGCGGCGGCATCGGCTGCAGAACGTGCATCCGCGCCACGCGTGCGACCCCGTGGCCGACACCGTCTCGCCGCAGTGGTCGCACGGCGGCTGGGGCGCCGACGGCGTCTCGTCGCCGCCGCACCGGCAGCGCACGCACCTGAACTGCCCGTCGACGCCGTAGTTGTGCGCGCCGGTGTCGGGCATGGTGGGGTGCGCCACCAGGCGCGTGCACCCCGGGCACAGCATCACGAACTGGCCGAACCACTCCAGCGCGTACCCGTCGATGGGCACCCTGAGAAGCAGGCTGTGGCGGCAGTCGGCGCCGCCCAGCGTCGAACGCTCCACGCGACGGCCGCAGTACAGCAGCTGGTGGTCAAAGTCGACGATGCACCGGCTGGTGCCCATGGCGCAGTAGTTGTCCATGCCGTGCGGTTGCGGAGCCCCCGGGGCCGCCGCCGTGGCCGGGCACACGAAGCCCCGGATCTGCGTGCACGTCGGGCACGCGAAGATGTGCGACTTGGTGGTCACCAGCCCCAGCGCCGTGCGACGGTGGCGCGAGGCCTGCTGCGCTCGCAGGCAGTTCAGGCTCAGGCGGTGCAGGCGGGCCTTGCCGCGCACCAGCAGCGCCCGCGCCAGCTCAAGGGTCAGGCTCAGCTGGTCGCCGCTCAGCGTGGGCAGCCACTCCACCACGGCGCGGCGCTCGGGGTTCAGCGCCGGCGACGACCAGAAACCCAGCGCGGACGGGCACATGCCGACCTGCGTCAGCAGGTGGACCATCTCGACCGCCGACGTGCGCCACGCGCACCGCAGCAGCATGGACATGACGCTGGGGTTGCGCGGGGCGGCCGGGGCCTGGCGCGTGCGGATGACCGAGTGCACCACGGCCGCGCGGCGCACCATGGCCGCCATCGCCGGCGTCGACGACGTCACGATGACGCGCATGCCGCGCGTGCTGGAGGCGGCCTCGTCGCAGGCGCCCAGCAACCGGTCGGCCGGGCCGGCCAGGTTGACCGCGCGGCGCACCGACTGCACCTGGGCCGCGATGAACTCTTCGTAGGTCGGCCACGCCGCCATGTGGTGGCACAGGGCCGCGCGCAGGCCGGGCGCGTCGCGCATGGCGCACACGACGCGCCACCGCAGCGCCAGGTACACCGGCGCGAACCGGGGCGGCGGACCCACCAGCCACCGACGGAGATCGGCCGGCGCGGCCGACCCCGTGGCGGTTTCGACGCGACCCACGGCCTCGGGCGTCAGCCGCACCTGCAGACCCGGGTCGTCGCCCACCAGCATGCGGCGCAAGGCGTGCAGCACGTGCGACGCGACGTCGTCCGGCAGGTGCGACTCGCTGGCGCAGTAGCGCGCGAAGTTGCGCGCCGAGGTCTTCTGCGGAAAGCACCGCAGCAGCACCTGCGACAGGGGGCACGACCACCGCCGGTGCGGCTCGCGGCAAAAGGCGGCGTGCGCGGCGCGCACCGCGGCGTGCAGGAACCGCAGACGATCGGAATGGTGGCAGCCCGCGTCGTCGCTCAGGCTGCCAGGCGCGCTAAAAAAGGCTGTGCGGCCGAGTCGGCATCGCCCGCCCTGGGCAGCGGATACAGCTGGCGCCAACCCACCACCCCGTCAACGGTGGTGGCGACGTAGCTGGACCGGGTGTGCAGCACGACGGGCGACACCAGGCCGGTGGCGCACGCCGCCGGCAGCAGGCACGACTCGGCCGCGTACTCGCCGTCGGCGCCGATGGCGTTGCAGTGGCGCTGCAGTATGACGTGGCACGTCGCGTGCTGGTCGGTCAGGGCCTGGAAGTGGGCGCGCGCAATGGCCGTGCGCACGCACATCAGGCACGGGCGCAACGACGAGGCGGCCTCGGTCGAGTCCGACGGCAACACGAATTCTTTCAGCACGCGACCGCCCATGGCCACGCTTTCGCAGTGCGTGCGGCCGTTCACGCACGGGCGCTCGTGCATGCCGGGCTCGAACAGGAAGGTGTCCTCGTACTGGCGCGTGCAGATTTGCAGCTCGGGCGCCGCCGCGTCGTGCGTCGGTGCCGGCATGCACGGCTGGGATTCTGGGCTGATTTGGCGCACCAGGTTGTGCAAAAAGGCAAAGTCAACGGTTGGGCTCCAGGTCTCGTCGACGGGGTCAGCGGAGTTGACCACGGGGTCGGCGCCGACCTGTCGCTTGCGTTTGCTGCCGGCGCCGGACATTGAGATTGACGGCCGCCAACAGTATAAACGAGTGGGATCGATAGCGGCGTGCACATGGCAGGGGCATGAGTGATGGAGGAAGTCGTCTAAAACAATTGTGTACGGCAGACAATATTGTGCAGTTGTTGTTGCAGGCATTGTCTCAGGCAATCATATGGTCGTGGTACGCCGCGACCAAGGGGGGGCGTACCGACGCCGTGTGGTTCCTGGTGGGCGTCGTGGTGCTGGGCACGGCCTTTGCGCTGGGCGCCTTTGCGGCTTGGGAGATGAAAACAGCGTACTCTGCCAGTTTTGGTTTTTATGTTGTCTTGTTCGTGTTGTGGGGCGCGTGCGTTGTGATTGGAGCCCTGCGCATCGACAACGACGATTTGGTGGCAAGCAACGCCATTGTGGTCATCACCGACAAAAATTTGTACCGGTTGCTGATGTCGTTCGCGTTGTTGGTGCTGTGCGCGCTGCCCAACGCCGCAAACAAGTACGTCAACAACAAAAAAGTTGCCAAGGAGCAAAAGTTGCCCTTGGCTCGGCAGTACGCCCTGGTCATGGTGTGGTGCGTGCTGGACGTGTACTCGCTGTACCTGGTGCACGAGTTGACCACGATTGTTTACCAGACAAACTCGACGTTTGCCGCACGGTGGCAGCAAAGCACCCAGGTGCCGGCCAACAGCACGATGCTGTGCGACCAGGAAGATGCCGAGATGAAGACATACGGGCTGCTTTATCAGAATCAGGTCAGCACCAGCGAGGCATTGCGGTTCACGTGCGCCTTCGAGCTGCACGAGGCGATACGGCTCAACGTTTTGTGCGCCGTGGTTGCGTGGACCATCTACCGGATGTCCACTCACGGCAGGAGCGCGCTTAGGCTGCTTGTGACCGGCATGGTCTTTCTTGCTGTTACGACGACGGTGGACGATCTGCGCTCGTACTGGGTGCTGCGTCTTGAGCAGGCCGCGTTCTTGTCGGCGGCGGCGGTGCTGGAAGCCGGCAGCAAGTGGGCCGAGGCCGAGCGGCGCAAAGAAAAAGAAGCACGGAGACAAGAAGAAGCAAGTCGGTCTGGAATGCAAGGAGGCACAAGTAATGATGGTTCAAGTGCAAAAAGCGCGCAAACAAGTGCTAACAGCAATCAGCTAAGATCTCCAAGCGCCCACCAAAGCGAGACGTCCCCGTTCCTCATGCCTCGACCCGGGTCTCGGAGCGGCATGCGTCTCGATTTTTGAC
>MDSY01015233.1_pt1 | contig 18911 bp, 19 predicted proteins | sample 811131 | NCBI WGS metagenome assembly MDSY01 (sample SAMN05326643, study PRJNA326480) | marine metagenome | isolation source: seawater | place: Atlantic Ocean: South West | collected 2010
AGGAACGCACGTCAAACATCTCGGTGAGGAAGCCCGCCATTTGATGCTGGGGGACTGGTGAGGCGACCTAGATAAAATGCAATTCATACAAAAATCATCTCCGTGCCTCGGGGATATACTTTGGCCAGCCACAAACACCAGGATGGGTTCCGACAAGAAATTCGCGCGTGACTCAGCAGCTGCGCAGGCGCAGTTGAAGCAGGATCTTGCGGATCTTGAGCAGCGTGGTCTCAATGCAGCACAGAGCTGGGAAAATGATGCCACAGACTTCTTGCCCGCCGCATTCGTCGACGCTGCCATAGCAGAGCTCGGAACTCGCTCCGACTTCTCGATGATCAAAATCGGCGGTTACATGAACGCGAAGCGCTGCCGCCTGGTGCTCGTCAACGAGGAGATGCAGCGGTTCGTGGAATTGGATCAGTACGCCAAAGTGATCAAGATTCTCGCACGCCCCGGACTCGGTGGATTCTCGGAGCATCTGCCGAACGTTCTCGATAACATTGGCATCCCATTGACGCAGGTGGGAGACATCTCTCTCGTCGCTGGAGAGGAGGGCGAGGAGCCGGGTGAGATGTTTGTGGTGGTCGACGCCGAAATCGCCACGCGCGCCACCCAACTCCTCAAGAAGGGGCTCGGCAACGTTGAGTCGGTCGAGATTGTCGAGTGGGAAAATATGAGGCTGCCGGGCAAACTCCTTGATGAGGAAGATATGGGGCTTAAGCGTGAGAAAAAAGGGGGCAAGTGCCGGCGTCGTCTGGAGGGGTCTGGTGATCTCTCCGATGCCTTGCGCGAGGCGATGGCCGCCGGTGACGAATTGGAGGTTGTCAGGTTGCTCAAGGCGGGGGCTAAGCTCAAAGATAAGGCGGTTGATACTGGGCTCCCTGAGACGGAGGAGTCGTGGTTCGAAGAGTGGCATGAGAAGGTGAGCTGCTGGCTGGAGACGCTCCCAGAGAAGGAGGAGGTACAGAGGTGTACCATGGCGCTCAGCCTCCACCTCTCCTCCAAACTCGAGGATGCCGTCTCGTCCGCTCTCTCATCGCAGAAGCTCTCATTCTCCTCAGCCTTTTCACTCACCGCTCAGCCGCAGGGGGTCGTCGCAGCCGAGGCGAGGGAGAGAGGCTGCGAGTGGGTCTCCCTCCTCAAAGTGCCCGAGTTTCCCGCCTTTGGCGGCTCCTTTGAGTTCATGCAGCCCGCACTTCCGAGGCTCGTCCCGTGGGGCATGAAGAAGTGGCAGGAGCTCGGCGTCGAGTCGCCGCAAAGCCACGCGCCCGCGGGCGGGGCTGCCTCGGTTGGTGGTGCCATGGTTGGTGGAACAATGCTCGCAAGTGTCGGTGGTGTTGGATTCGCCCTTGGGGCGCTCTTGATGCTGCGCTTGGGCGGGGTGAAGCGCGAACCTCGCGCAAGGATCGGCACCAATAGCGCACGCTTCAACAGCTAGTTGTATGCCCTTGAGAGCTGCAAGGCGAGTTCGCGCATGATATATCTCCTGTAGAGTGCTGACATTTGAACATCACACCAGGATTGTGTATTACTGCGTAATTTATGTAGATTCAGATTGAATCTTAGATTCGTCAATATCAATCAGAAAATATCAATATATTTATATACTGTACGATAAAAGGATAGTAAAAAGTAACAAAAAAAATATCTAAAATATTTAATTAAATATATCTAATCTTAATCTACAATAATGATATAAATGTTAAGCTTAGATTTGAAGCCAGTGGATCATGCGTTACCTATCACGTGCGACTCATCAGACGTGCCTCGAGCCTTCTTTCTCCAGCTGCCACTGCCTCCAGAGCCCAACGAAGTCGTGTCGCCGCATGATGTTGCAACAGTTAGTGAAAGTGCGGCGCGTCATCTCCGCACCGACTACAATCTCGAGTAGGTCGCCTTCGAGAGAACCATCGGCACAGCGCGGGTCGTTGGGCAAGAGCGATTCGAAGAGGCCTTTCCGATGCAGCGTGCTCATGATGGTTTGCAACCCACCCCCACCCCACACGTACATTTGCGCGGTGCCGAGCGTATACGCCCTCAGGAAAGCGCCACGATCCACCCGGAGGCCGTTCTGCGCATACGTGCTGAGTATGACTTGGATGAGTTCATCCTCATGCTGGTCGAGGAAGGCGGGCTCGAGCCAGTGCAGGTTCCACGCCCACTCCTGCCCAACGTTGTTGATGCAGCTCTGCTGCCAATCGAAGAGTCCCATGCGGAGATGTCCGCTGGTGCTGTCGCGCCAGTAATAGGCATTGTCAGTGAGCAGGTCGTTGTGCCCAAACGCAAGCAGTCCACTGTCGCCGCTTGCGGAGGCTCGGGCACCGTCACTGGTGCAGAGAGAGCGCATCAGTTCTGGCATGTCGCGAATCAGCTCCAGTTCCCGCCCAAGCAGCTCAGCGGGCGGCCGCCATGTCATGAACCCGTCATTGACACCGCGCTTCCCCCTAAAGCTCCGCCGCGCCGTCTGGCGCAACCCCAGCGCACCGACGAGCTGCACGAGGCGCCAGAGCCTCCGATGGGTCTCCTCGAATCGAGGCACTCCTAGACGCGCCGCGTCCGCTCCCCAGAAGCGAGATTGGATCTCGGCACCCACGCGCGCAAAGAGGCGCTGCTCCTCCAGCGTTGGAGAATCTCGTACCCGATGCTTGAGAGGCGAGATCCCTCCCTCGCCGAAGCGGAGCGCCTCTGAGAGGAGGCAGAACTCACCAGATGTTTCATTGTAGTCCACAAAGTAGCACTTGGGCGTCGCCACCCCCACGTGCTCAGCCAGTCGCGCGTAGAAAGATGCTTCGCACTTGGCCACCTCACTCACCTCGACGAGTAATCGCATCGCTGAGAGGCGCCTCAGGTTGAACTTGACGAAAAGGCGCCGTGGAAGCTGGGCAAGGAGCTGGATAGAGACTTCCCCGAAAGTTCCCACGTACTCAATCTTGAGCAACGCCTTGTCTCCCTTGACCCCGTCGGCGATGTTCTTGCCGAGATTTTGCACCGAGTTGACACTGATCCCATCCGGAATGTGGCCGCCATGTCGGAGCATCTCGGTGAGGAGTTGTGGGCCGCCATTGCCCGTGAGGTCTTGGACGCATATCGGAAAGCGGATCCCGCTCATCGCTCCACGCAGCCGCAGACCGCGGCAGAAGACAAGACGGAAGAGGGTACGGAGCAGTCCAGGAGCGGCTGGAGCTGGGTGGAGGATGAGGACCAGTGCCTCGATTGCTAGAGCCAAGGCGCTCGCAAGTGCGAGATAGAAATACACATCTGGTAGGCCCGTCACCCAAGCACTCTTCGGAGCGTCCGGAAGTTTCGGGCTGCAGCGCTGTCGGCAGACCCAGCAGCGCCCACTGCGCAATGCCTGGCAGTGTGAGGGCTGGTTTGCTGTCGCCGTGCAAGAGGGCTCGCAGCGCAGGTGTCGCCATGACCAATGACAAGGAGGGTCGCCATGAGCGGGCATCGCCATCGCTGAGGCACCCAGGCTTGCGAGCAACACCAGAGGGTGGAGCAGCATCGCGGAGTAGTACCCGTGGCTGGTGTGTGTAACGACCACAGCCAACTCAAGTAGGTACACAGCAATAAAACTCCTGGTGAAAATTCGGCGGCAATGGGTGTGATTCGACAGCCGCCTCGCCCGCAGCGCAGCGGTGGCTCGGGCGGGCTCACGTCGTCTCAGAAGGGCATGTTCGCGATCGTCGCAGCGCTCTGCGGTCCTGCCATCCTCAAACGCGTCTACGACACCCCCAAGGAGGAGGTGGACCTTTCCGCGTGGAAGATGGTCACGAGTTACGACACTCCTGCCATCGAGCGCATCGACGACACGCTGCGCATCGAGTTTTGCGCGTCCTGACAGGTGGGAGCAGCCGGAGCCGCAAGACACAGTCTCCCATCGCGGAGTCTGGGCGCGGCACATTTGCCGCCCTGCATGTAACCAACACTCGCGTCCCTGCACCCAACACATGACGCCTGCTGCCTCCGCGCACCGTAGGTCAACGGGAGGTTCAAGCAGACGGCTCAGACGCTGCAGCAGAACTTCCCCGGGCTCAAGGTGGAGGGAGGCCCCTACACTCCGCCCGCGAGCGTACAGTACGCCATCCGCGCAGTACGTTTCGGCCAGCTGGGCGCCGCTGTCGCATACTTTTTTGGAGAGCAGATCTGTGGCTCTCTTCGGCTGAGGCCGCCTTCGCTGCTGCAGCGGATGCACGAGAACCCGCTTGTGGCGGTGGGTGGCGTGTATGGGCTTGATGTGATCGCGCAGACGATGAAGTCCATCAATGCCTTTGAGATCACCTACAATGGCAGGGTGCTCCACTCGAAGCTTCAGACGGGTAGCTTCCCTGACTTGCAGGAGCTCGCGGCAAAATTGCTGAGGGCGAAGACGGAGGACGCGTCTGCGGTCGCCAAGAGTGATGAGGAGGACATCTAGAGCGATCGCAGCGGCGTAGCACGTGCGTAAGCACGTCCGGCTGATCTATGATGCTTGGCAACGAAACCTTTTCATAAAGGTGTTGGCCGAGCTGATGCCATCAGCCCGGAGATTGTTAAATGCACGTGCACGCACCTAGCTAGAATTGAAGTGTTAAATGATAATGGGTCCAATTGATATTCGTTGTCGATATCATATATCTGGTCGCACCGATCAAAAGTTAAATACGTTCATACTCAAAGTCATACTCATACTAGATACTCATAGGGCTTCATTTGACATTTGGCGAAGGCTTCACGTTCACTTTGCGAAGGCCTCACTCGAAGCGTCATGATTAGTCCAACATAGGCGCGCCTATTAGCCTGCTATCATTCAGATGAAAGAGCTGGGTGTCACTCACCGGCTGTGGAATCTTATTTTTCCTTTGAGATGAGCTTGTGGGGTTCGTGACACACAGATTGGAGATTATGCTGTAATTTTACTTATACTAATACTTCTAGTAGTGCACTAATCAAAATCATATTTCAATTTAAACACATGACCATGGGGAGCCCACATGAGCGTTAATTGGTGAGCGTTTGGGAGTTACATTGCGGCAAAGATGGGCGCGAGTTGAGAGTGCTGCCGTGCAGCCCACCTCACATCATCTGGTTGGACCGTCAGCTGGAGCAGTTGCGTCGCGTTTGCCGACGGTGGCGAGGCAGAAATAAAGCGGCTGCTACAGAGGTATGCGGCGAGCTTCCGTTGCTCGGCCTCCGAGGGCGCCGAGCCTGAGGCGAGGAATTCGTGCTGCACGCAGAGCGTCGAGTGATGCTGCGCGACCGCTTCGAACTCCACCTCGGAGCGCCCCGTGAAGCTCTGAACAATGACAATGCACGACAGCATCAAGAGCTGCTGAAGGGGGAGCCCCGTCATCGCGCGCAATACGCACGAGCCACGTAGCTGCTTGACGGCCGCGTCGATGTGCTTGAAGCCGACATATTTTGGCGGCTCCTTACCCTTGGCGGCGCCCGTGTTGGCGGCGCCCTTGTTGGCGCCGCAATTCTCCCCATCGTCGAGCGCGTCGAGCTCCTCTCTCTCTGCGAGCTGCGCCGCGAGCCTGCAGACCTCGAGCGCGCGCCGTACGTCGCCTGAGACAGAGGCCACCTTGCGCGCGCATAGCTCGACGCCTTGGTGCTCGAAGGCCTCCAGGTTTGAGATGCGCTCGTGGATGATCGCAGAGATGTCGTTCACAGAGTATGGATGGAAGTTGAGTCGGCGTATACCCAGTCGAGAGTGTACTCGCGGCAAGAGCCGCTCCGGTAGATCCATCGTGTTGGAGATGCCGACAATGACGAGGGCGGAGTTGGCGCTTGTGGCCCACTCGAAGAGATTGTAGATGACCGACTGCGTGCGCGTCACCAGGTAGTCGAGCTCGTCGAGTACGAGCACTAGAGGTGCTTTCGGCGCGTGAGACTTGCGCCCCTTCTCAGCGCCACTGAATCGCCGGTCGAGGAGTTGGGAGGCCTTGGGAGGCGCGCAGTGCTGGCCACTGAGTGACTCCCAGAGGAGAGTGTACACCTGGTGAGGCGAGCTCAGCTTCATTCCGTTCAGCTCCAGCGTGCGGAAGTTGGGCAGCTTGTTGGCCGAGACCTCCTGCGCGAGAGTTCGCAACGCCTGGTGCACCGTGGCCGTCTTCCCCGTTCCCGGCGTGCCCGAGATGTAGAGCGAGGCGCCGACGCCGCCGGCTTTGATGGACTCGCGCAGCGTCGAAGTCAATACTTCGCGCTCGTGATCGCGACACGGAAGGCGCTCAGGCGCAGCGCTCGGCGTGAGACGTGATGCGGCTTCGGTGAAGCGCGACAGCTTGGGTGCGCCGTGCCTCACACGCTTCGCTCCTTTGGCGTTCGCAGAGTCTGCGAGGCCGCGTCGGCCTACGCCCTTGAAAGCCTCGACAAAGCTGTTCGCGCCAGACAACGGACGAATCTCGCCAGTGCCCGGATGGTACTGCGCGCGGCAGACGCAGACGTCTTCATCGTCGTCGTCGTCGTCATCCGCTTCTTCAGTGAGCCATTGCTGGTACTCGTCCCACGAGAGGACCCGGCAGAGGCCGTCGATGCTCTCGATGGGGTTCTCGTCCGAGTGCACCGACTCGAACACCTCGCGCCTGTCGTGACCGGGAAGACGACCGCAAGCAGTGTCCTCGGGGATGTAGTACCACGAGGCGTCCATGCAATACCCGCCATCAGAGCTCTGCCAGAAGGCGCCTGCGAACGGGAGATGGGCGATGGTTTCAAGGGCGGCCGAAGCGCCCGGCGGAAACGCGCGCAATCCCAGGAGTCTGCTCTCGCTTCTCTCCTATATGGGGCTCAAGGCCACTCACCGATCTTGGCTTGCCAATGCACTTTGCCGCCAAGTCCTGGGTCAACGAGCACAGAGTCTCCGACGCGAAAGGTCTGCCCACCGAGGGAGACGGCATCGTAGAACCGCTCGCCCTTGACGCCCAGCCCACTCGGCTCGCCCAGCCACTTGACTTGCGAGCCCGATGTCGACCTCCGCTTTGGCATCTTCCGTCTGGCGGGAACCTGGCCGATAGGGTTGAGTCATCAATAGACCCTCCGACTAACGCCGCTTAAGAGATTTGGTCCGTTTGGCGCTGTAAAGAGGGCAGGTGCAGCTCCGCCTCTGGCTGCCCGCGACACGCTACTCTCTTCCTTGCCTTGCCTGCTGCGTCTGTTATTCAGGCCGTGCCTGCTCTCTCGTCTGCGCAGATGGCGTCTCGCAGCACTCCGGGACGGAGTGCCCCACCCTCCTCCACCAAGAAGACTGGAGTTTTTGGAGCTGGCAGGGACCCGCTGGCAGCGCGGCCTGGCATCCCGGAATGGCAGATGCAGGAATTGCGCGAGGCTTTCGATCTCTTCGATACTGACGGCAGCGGCTCCATCGACACCAAGGAGCTGCAGGTCGCTCTGCGTGCGCTCGGCTTCGACTCCAAGAAGGAGAAGGTGCGCAAGATGATTGCAGACATTGACCTGGACGGCTCTGGCAATATCGACTTTGAGGAGTTTGTGGAGATGATGACTGGGAAGATGGGCGATCGCGACTCGCCCGAGGAGATCCGCCGCGTCTTCAAACTCTTCGACGATGATGAGACAGGCAGGATCTCGTTTCGCAACCTGAAGAGGGTCGCGCGCGAGCTTGGCGAGAACATGACGGATGAGGAGCTGCAGGAGATGATCAACAAGGCGGATCTCGATGGAGACGGCGAAGTCAACGAGGAAGAGTTCATGCGAATCATGACCTACAAGCACTCCTTCAAAGCGGAAACATTGGGCGCCAAATAGGCATCAAACAACACAAGTCATAGTCATAGTGGCAGTGCATCAGATTTCTCGAGTCATCAGAGCACAGGGAGCTCTCCTCGATACACAACTCCAGTTTTTATCACCAAGGAACCTAGATTCCTCTGCTCGTCGGACGAGATGGTGGTGTCCTTAGTGGTACCAGTTAAGATCATAGTCTTATAGCTAATACGTAGTAGCAAGTTCAGGTTCGAGGTTGAGGTTCGAGGTTCAGGTCTTCAGGACTTCAGGTTGAAACGCCTCCACCACCACCTGCTCGAGTTACTACGTGGTAAGTCCAAGTTGAGGTCGATATGGATATCAAGCCGTCGTTCAATTCGTCGCTTGAATAAATTGAATAAATTCTATAATATAAAAATATAAATATTTATATTATAATTTTAATTATTAAATATATTAATAATATAAATAAAAATACTTATATGTATATTAAATATTAGACAATTAGAATTAGAATGATTAGTTTCTAAATAAAAATATAATTATAATAGGTTCCTAGGTTCCTAATAAAAATAAAAAAATAATTAAAAAATATTAAATATATAGTTCTAGTAGAAGGTTCTACTTAGTTCCTAATAAAAATAAATGAAATAAAAATAAATATAATAATTTATAATAGAGATATATTCAGCAAATTCATTATCCGATTATATATATTAGTTTTATTACAATGCTATTAATTATTAGATGACATTCGAATTGCATCGACATTACATTAGATATTACCTAAACCTACCGCTTCCCGCGCTTGTTGCTGTTGCCCGGCTTGCCGGACTTGCATGCCTTGGCATTGCTCGCCGTGCTTGCTTTGCTGCCGCATCCCACACAGCAGTCCCAATTTCTACAGGTGCTGCAATGATAGCCCCCGCTGGTGTACTTGAAGTCCTTATCACAGAGATCGCAATTTCCGCTGCCTCCCTGTAGCTTCTTGTAGTCATCTGGCTTGCTATTCACCGGTGTGAGTGAGTGCCCACGAGGACATGTTCGTTGTCCAGGCGGTGGCAGCGCTCCCTTTTGCTTCGCACCGCCCTTTGCGACACTAGCAGAGGCACCTCCAGCCCTCTGCGACGCCTCTTCTTCGGAGTCGTCGGAGGAGTCGTCATCGCTGTCCCCACCCGAGTAGCTTTCATCTTCGACCATCTTACGGCGCTGCTCATCCGTCATGGAGATCCAGATTGCATGCAATGCTGCACGTTGCTGTTTGCTGCATGATGGGAGAGCCTCTGCGGCGTCGATCTGCTTGAGGACCTTTTTCCGATTTGGTCCGGGTACCTCCTCGAGCACTTCGCGCATTGCCTGTTGGAAGACGTCGCGGTGTCAACAATCGCTTATCGAAATCATCTCGCCGAGCTTTTAAAAGCATAAAAAAAGGTGCTTCATGGCCACCCTCCCTTGTTTTAAGATGTCAAGTCGTCTTTCTTCACATGGCTTCTGACTCGAGCAAGTGGGAAGCAAGGGACGCACCTCAATCATCTCCTCGTCCATGTCTTCTTCATCGAGCTCCAAGTCGTCGTCGCTGACCTCTGCTTGCGCAAGCATCCTACGCACTTCGTCCGTCTGAGCTTCGGGTCTAGCCGTGAGCGTGTTGGCCGCTAGCCAGTCACGCACTGCCTGGATCGCGTCGTAGATGACGGGTTCGCCTGCGCACGAGTGGCCAGGCATGGTCAGTGAGCCTCCGATGCAGCGGGAAGGTTGGTTCAACCAGGAGAAGAAGCTTCGAATGCACCTGCTCGATTCTCGACGACGGCAGCGACAGCAGCGCCAAGGGCGGCGTCCTGCTCGGCTGTAGGTTCAAAAAAAGGAGCTGCGAGCTTGCGGTGCGGGAACCGATGCGCATGGGTCGCCAGGCTGCTCACACGGACCACAGCTGCCGCCGAGTGTGGGTAGCCTGGCGGCAGCATCGTTGTCATGGCAAGCGCACCGACCACCTCCGTGGAGTCTGTTTCTGGCGCTACACAGAGCAGGAAAGAGTTCGGACCGTCAGTGATCATGTCCGACTCCATGATCGACCCCATGGCCTCGATCTCCATGGCGGCCTCCTCATCCATGACTCGATGGATCGATGACGTGGGACGCCGTATTCCGGCAAAAGTGAAGAAATTCTTATGTTTCTCGGCGCTCTCAGCGCTGCGGTTGTCGGCGCGGTCGTCGGCGACTTCCCGCTCCAGCTCTCCCCAATCAGCTACGCTGATGTGGCGAGCGGCGCGCGGACGATGCTACGGCGCGCACGTGAGGCGAATGCGGCGGGCGAATCCGGCTGGCGGAGGCTTTCAGTCGAGCTGCCGTATTTACCACCGGGCCTCGAGCTGGACGCACCGCTGCAGCCTGACGACCTTGCGCTCTGGCCTGGCGGCCAGCAGCAGCGGCACCGCGATGGGCTTCGACCAATGGCGGAGGCGATGCTCACGGGCTATGACGCTTCCTTCGTCGGCCTGATCGACGTTGGCATGGGCGTGTGGACATTTGGCGACGGTGACGCCACTGCAGTGAGTCATCCGTCCGACCTAACCTTCAACGAGTTTGAGCGTCTCTGCAGCGGCGAGTTCGGCGACGGGCCGACGCGTGCGGACCACACCATCTTGCTCATCAACCCGCGCTTCAGCGGAAACCCATCCAAGATTGGCCAGCCTTGGGAGCGCGGGTTGCGCCGGAAGGCTGCGTCACGTCTTGCAGAGGGATGGAGCCGAGTGTATGGGTGTAGGCCGATAGGCGATGGGGGTGGCGTGAGAGGTTCGGGCGGAGCCTATGTTGGCGCTGTGCTCTCAAGCGAGAGCTGGGGCGCCGCGCTCTGCACGCCCAGTGGCCAGTGCTTAGAAACCACCCAACAATGGGATGCGTATGAGGGAAGGGGCGGAGGCGCCCGTGCTTGCGCCAGGTTGCAAGGCAAAACCCTTACCCGAAAGTACCCCTCCGCCCCGTCGGCTCCATGGTGAGCGCGCCGTATAAGGGAGGTTTTATGGAGTGCGTACAGGTAAAAGCAATAAATAATAATGCAAAATAGGGCGTTAAGGTTATTAGGATTAGGTTATGGTTAGGTTAAGGTTAAAAGCAAACAAGGCGACACTGTGTACTTTATACCGCGGCTACCACGATACTGAGCTAAAACTTTGACGACGGCACTGGACTGTGGTCTGCCGACCCGATTGGTGCGGCTGACCCATGATACTGCAAAAAGTTGTGGGCGATGGACCGAATCCAGCCTTCCTATCCCAACACTGACTTGACACCAACGACTTACCTATACGACAACTGAGATATTAAGAGCAGAGACGGCACCACTTGCCGCATCCTAGAGCTTGCTCTAGAAGTCATCAAAGAGCGCTTGCTCCTCTGATGAAACATCTCCAGTCTCACTTGCCGAGTCGGGATACTTTTCGAATTGAGAGGTGTCATCTGCGCCCCTCACATCGGGCTTGATCGGCGGCTCAACCTTCATCGCGAGGATCTCGGCAAAGTCCATGTGTGCGGCAGAGAACCATTTGTGCTTCTTGACGTCCTCTGCGCCGGCCTTGAGGTTACCCAACCGTTTGGAGAGGTCCGCGGTCAGGAGCCCCTTGATCAGAGACTTGGCGTGGCGCTCAATATGCCAAGGGAACTTGATCTTACCTTCCAGAATCTTCTGGTAGATGCCCAAGGGGTCGTCGTCGTAGAAGGGTGGATAGCCCGCTAGCATCTCGTAGATGAGAATCCCGAGCGCCCACCAGTCGACCGCCTTGCCATGTCCCTTGGAGAGGATAATCTCCGGAGCGAGATACTCCGGTGTGCCGCAAAGCGTCCACGTGCGGTAGCTAACCCGCTTCGCAAAGCCAAAGTCAGTCACTTTACAATGGCCGTCCGAGTCAAGCAGGAGGTTCTCCGGCTTGAGGTCGCGATAGAGGATATCTAGAGCTGCACGAACGCAGGAGGGGCACGGTTGAACACCAGTCAGCCGCGATGATGGCATTTCACAGGATGGAGGCGTGCCGGAGGGATGGGCGGCAGCGCACAATGAAGGTGCTCGAATACAAGCGTGATCTCAGCTGCATAGAAGCACGAATGCTCGTTCGGGAATCGGCCAGCCTTGCGAAGGTGGGAGAAGAACTCGCCACCGATAATGTACTCGAGCAAAAGATAGAGATGCTTGGAATCCTGGAAGTCGCCCATTAGGTTGACAATGAAAGGATGCGAGACCTCCTGAAGGATCCTCTTCTCCGTCTTCACGTGCTCCACCTGAGGAACCGGAACAGGATTGGCTTCAGGTAGGTGGCTCAGGGATTGGATGCTGAACGGATCTGGAGGGCTCAAGGCCTTCCCCTAACCCACAGGGAGCGCATTGATCGAAGGCGAGCCGATGCGCGGGACGCTGACGAGATGCGGCGCAGGCAAAAAGATGCTCCAAGGCTGAGACCGCAGACCTGCTTCAGGTAGATGATCTCGGTCTTCTTGAGCATCTTGAGGGCAAAGTGTCTGCCGTCCTTGTGCTGGACGAGGCGGACGCGGCCGAAAGATCCTGTGCCCAGGGTCTCCTTGACGACCAGATCTTCCAGGCTGAGGCTGGCATACCGCTCGGCCATTGCACGCGCCAACGCTGAACCAGCAGTACACCGACGCTGCAGGAGCGGCTGGCCACTCCTGCGAGCGCTGACTGGTTCCCTTTTATCCGTAACGTGTGTGAATAGTTTAATAAAGATCGGGACCAAGTTTGCACCACGCACGATGAAACACCATATACTACCGGGAAGGAGGTGTGCCAAACTTTTATTGTAGCGCAATGGTTGACGACGACTTCGAGGCTATGCTGCGAGAAGCGGCGGAAGAGATGCAGGCGGATGATCCCAGCGCGGCCGCTCCTAGCGCAGCCGATCTTTTTGGGAGCTCGAGTGGGTCGAGTGCCAGTGCTGCAGCAACCAGTGCGACCGAGCCTGCAGCAGTGGATGCCGCGGCGGCACTGGATGCAGACGCAGCGGCTCTGAAGGCGGCACGCAGTGACGAGTCGCCCGCGGCAGAAACGAGCGGTGGGAATGATGGCCATGTCGACGAGGCGGACTCTGATCAGGACAGCGATGCCAGCAGTGCCGCTGGAGGAGACTTGTCAAGAGGCAGAGCAAATCGCGCGAGCGAATGGGATCTCGAGGAGCTAGCAGCAGTACGGCGCGGGAGGGAAAAGGTCCCTTTCAAGCACAGGGTCGTCAAGGAGGTGAAGAGTAGCCTGCGACGTTTCTACACGGCTGGGCGCATCACCTCCAAGGCATGCGCTCTAGCATCAAACTCACTCAAACCACATGTGGCAAAGCTGAGCCCGCTCCCGCCTTCTTCTGTTGCCCAAATTGATCACGGCTCACAGAGCGCGTCCCACCTTTTTTCCGCTGCAGGAGGACTTCAAGTATCTGGCCAAGAGACTCACCAAGAAGATCCTCGTCAAGGAAGGCGGGCCGAAAAGTGAGCGCAGGCCCAAGTGGGATAGTAAGACGGCGCACAAGATTAAAAAGTATTGCGAAGCCGTCTTTGCGAAGAGTTTTGTGTTCGTGAGGCAGGAGAGCGGGTAGGCCCATGGTGTCACGGGCTCGCTGCATTTTGACAGGCCTTCTTATTGCATGTCTCGTTTCATCATATGTATATATATAGACGCGGTCGAACGAGTATCGTCGCGTCTTCTTCAGTTTTCATATTGCATTATACATTCATGTCCATGTAGATCTAGATGTACATCAGTACCGAGTTACGATTTTAGATATTCACTTTCGAATCGAGTAAATCATCACAGGTGCTAAAACTGTAACATATGGCTCATACCGAGTCCATGATCTCCTTGAAATCCGTAATGAAGAGATCTGCGCCAGCCTTGACCTTCTCTCTGATTTGCACGCCGCCGAATCCGATAAAGGCGTCTGCGCCGCCCTCGAGCTCGCGCGCCTCCATATCCGTTGCACCGTCCCCAATCATGACCACACTGCTAAAGCTATACCGGCTCTTGAGCTCCACAACGACGCGCGCCTTACCTCCCGAACAGCAGGTTGGCTCGTCGGGGTTGTGGCCCGCAAAGGATCCGTCGGCGTGGAACCGCAGCGAGTTTGCATAAATGTCGTCTTTGGAGATGCCCACGGCTTTGGCGATGGGCTCGACTGAGAGGGCAGGCAAGAGGCGAAGTGACGGGGCGGGCGAGAAATACTTTCTGGGTGATCTGCAAGAGCGCTGATATGGTGCGGGAGACACAGATTGGACACACTATTGAAGCATGGAGCGATAGTTGTGAGCTGGTGGTATCACTGTTGCATGAAGTTGCAAGAATGCTCGGTTGGTTTTGTGGCAACTGGGTGTATGGTAATGGGCGGTTGCGGTGTGATGCTCACTCATCTCGCGAAAGCCACCAGAGACGAGGAAGACGCGCTTGCCCTTGGCCTGGAGCGCGCCGATCAGCTCGAGGATTCCCGGCGTGAGCCAGCTCTCCACTGGGTGTGCTTCCATCATTTGGTCGAGCTGCCTCTTTGAAGGCTTCATGACTGCTAGCCTGTTGGCGAGTGCGACTTCGAAGGGCACGTCGCCTCCCATGGCCTGCGCAGTGAGCGCAGCAACTTTGTCACCCACGCCGAGGTATGCCGCCAGCTCGTCAATACCCTCCTTGGCAATGACGGTGCTGTCCACGTCAAAGCACACAGCATCCGCTGAACGCAGCACCTGCGGCGGTGTGGAGCGAGAGCGCGGTTGCTTACAGAAGGTAATAGATGATAGACAAGCGGCTACAGTCTCATCTATGAGAGATGGCATGTCTGTGGCGGTGGCTCTCGACTCTCGGCGTCGCACCGCACGCGCGTCGACCATTGTCGGCTCCAAGTTTCGAGTAAATTCCGCCCATGATGCGTTTTTCGGTACATAGTTCCTACAGTACCACTGTGTAGTGTTTATTGCCAGGGCGACCATGGTTGCTCAGGCATGACTATAGCTACTGACCAGCCTTGACCATGGAGAAATCGTGTGAGTAGATGATCACGGGTCGTGTGGGCGAGCGCTGGAAAAGCGCCTCTTGTTGAAGGGGCTCCGTGTAGACTGCAGTGAGCAAATTGCCCACGACCCTCTCAGCGCCCTGAGAGCGGCGGAATGTAAAAAAGTGTTGGTACTCCCCCGAGACCTGGCGTCGCACGCCCGTCCGACTGGGCGAGAAGGTGACCTGTGAAATTGGACGCAGGTTGGATCCGCTCAATAAATGCGCACTGCGCAGTGCGTCACGAGGTGTGAGTGCGTTAGCTCGTCGAGAATATGAAAAGACCGAAAAAGATAAAGAGGGCTTTTCCTCCCAAACAAAGCTCACACCTGCCTGAGGTACTCTGAGCACACAAAGGTGCCGTCGTCCAGTGTCTGGCTCTCTCGATTATTCGCAAACAGCTCGATCCGCTCCGCGTTCGGCGTCCGCCCTTGTGCAAAGACGAGAGAGACGCGGTTAGGGCCCTTTGTCACGTCTTTTGGAGCGTACAGGACCGACTCGATCGCAGAGTAGCCGAGGGAGGCATCGATCGCCGTCTTGTAATTGAAGCGGCGGTCCTCAACGACACGGCTCTTGCCTCCGACGGACGGCTCTCGCACAAAACGCCACGCAAAGGCCGCTGAGCCTCCAACATCAGGCACGAGCGCAATCGAACACTTCTGAAATCCTGGGATGGTGGGCTCAGCGAAGAGCTCAGCGCGTGGGATCACCGAAGGAAGTTCGTAGCCGCCAAAGCTGAACTTTGTGTCCCACGTGCCTTCGAGCCAATCGGGATACACCGCCTCTCCTGGCGGCGTGTTAAAAATGGGCTTCGAGAGCTGCTTCGCATCTCGTGTAGCAAGCCGCTCGGCGAGCGAGCTGGCGCGCGCGGCAAGCGGATGCGCGAGGGCGGGTATCGACGCAATCTGCAGCAGCTGTGCCGCGCTCCGTCGACTGCATCCGCTGCTCGGTGTCAATGCGCAGCAGCCGGTAGCGCTGAAGAGCGCTAGAGCCACCAACATGTCTGAAATTGCCGTTTCGATCGCGTACATATAGGAACCTAAAGAAGTTTGAGGAAGAAATTACACCACAATGCACTAGGCTCCGGCTTTTAATTGTGTCACGCTGATGATTTGCAATGGCGACGAGTAGCCGGTCCTTGGCTACCGTGGTGTGGGTATTGGCGGTGGGCGTGCCGCTCGGCACGGCGGCACAACCGACTCATGACCAGAGCCACGCCAGGTCGACGACAAACGCCTATGAAGTAGGTGCGGTGGTTGTCGTTGACGATGTCCAAGACAGAGTATTCGAAGGCGTTCGTGACGACGGCAGCGCGAATGTGAGAGGCACGTCTTCTGCGCCACGTGCTCGGGAGGTGGTGTGCAGTGTAACCGCCGGCTCTCCACCCCAGCCGATCACCTCGGCCACTGGACATGGCTGCACGCTGCGCGGCGCATTGGAGCTCGCGCTGGCAATGTCTGACATCCCCGTCTTGATCCTTCTGAAAGCGGGACGCTTCCGTCTCGCTGCACCCCTCCCTGAGCTCAAGGGGCGGATCCAACTGATTGGCTCCGAGCCGCTCAAAGGCAACCCTCCCGCCAGCGCTCCCGCCTCAAGTGTGACCGAGCAGGTGCGCTCCGATGACGCCGATACGAGTGACGGCTTCTACCGGCCTCGCCCAATGGGCGATGCATCTGCGGCACTAGGGCAGAGCTCGGCGATCGGTACGACACTCGATGGCGACGCGCGCTTTCAGATTCTTCGCCTCGCTCTCCACGCCAATCTCCGCCTCGAACGGATGCGGCTTGAAAACGGCCGCGCGCTCGACGGAAGCGGCGTCGATCAGCGCGCATCGCTCGGGGGCGCTTTAAACGCGCTCGGGAGCGTGGTGATGAGAAACGTGGCCTTCCGTGGGAACCGTGCTCGCAACGGAGGTGCCATCTACACAGAGGCCGACCTCCACGTGAGCCGTGCCGGCATGGAGTACAACTATGCCGACGGCTGCGGCGGCTTTATTTACGCGGCAGGCAGAGCCGAGATCATCTCTTCCGCATTCGATTCAAACGGCTGCGGCCGGGTGGATTGCAGGATAGCGGTCTCGGAGCTTGGGGGTGACACCTCTGGTGCAGTGAGCCAAGGCCCCGCACTCACCGACTTGACCCCACAGCGTCTCCCGTTTAGTCAGCAACCCGAGGGAGAGCAGAAGAAGAAAATCCGAATGAAGACGAGCAACCAGCTCAGGCAGGTGTTCGCGGATCTTAGGATGTACGTCTCGAGCAAGGCAACGAAAGAGGAGCTGCGAGAGTTGGCATGGGAACACGATGCGGTGCGAAGGCATGATGAGATCCACGGCCGCGCCGGTGGATCGACCAAACCAAAGCGATCCACTGCGCCCAGCGCGCCCGGTCAACAAGCCGGTGCTAGGGGCAAAAGGGCCGAAGAGGGCGGCGAGAAGGCGCACGGTGGACAGGAGGCTGCGGAAGAGGCAATCTGGGAGTCTGCAGAGGAGTCCGAAGAATTTGCACGCACATCTGAGGAGGAGACCCAAGCTCTCTTTGAAGAGCTGCTGGCGATCAGTGCTATGGATGAGCAGACGCTCAAGAAGCAGCTCGACGACGAGCAGGCGGCGATCACGAATGCGCGCAAGATCCGTCAAAAGACGGTGCGCCAGCTGCGTGAGATCTTGGTAGAGCTGGAGGTTGAGGCGATGAGTGAAGACGAGATCCAAGAACTCACCAAAGAGGAGCTCCAGGCGCTCGCAGTCGAACATGACGCGCTGCGCAAGTATGACGAAATGCACGGCCGCATGGCGCCACCCGTCCAGTCCGAGTACGCGGACGTCGCTGGCTTCGTCGAGTCGACAGAGCGCTTCAAGCAGGAGAAACAGAAGCGCGTGAGCTCAGAGTCATCCTCCCCACCGCCGCCTCCCTGTGACGCCGAGAGTCACGGAGGCCGGGGGGGGGCTGTCCACGAGCTCACATGTGAGGTGAACATGTGGCGAAGCGGCCGCAAGCAGCCGAGCGAATGTTTGCGTTGGCGTGCGACCCGCAAGAGCGAGTGTGACCCCGACGGTGAGTGGGACCAAGCGAACGACCTCGGCTGCTTTGACTTCGTCCCCAGCGGCTCCCCTGGCTACTGTGAATGTGCGGGAGATCGCACCGCGGCCAGCTCCACCTGCGAGCACGAGCCGTTCACGTGTCACCAGATGTGCAAGCGTGCGCGAGAGGAGCGCAAGCGGAGACGGCTGGCAGAGCGCCGCGAGGGCGGGGGCTCCATTGTCGGCACCACCCCTCAAAACAAAATCTTCGTCATTGGTGCCTATGGCAAGGCGGGAGCCGTTGTTGACGGCATGGGGCTCATCTGCTCAGACGGCTCACGCACTGCGGTCGCTGGCGCCAAGCCAGAGTTTGGCATGGAGTGGGAGTTCGTCTGCCCAGGGTGGAGCGTATGCAAGGACGAGAGTGAGCACTGCGAATCGTGGGCAAAGGCAGGTGAGTGTAAGACCAATCCCAGCTTCATGCTCACCAACTGCTCGTGGTCGTGCAACGCATGCCCAGATGAGCCGCGCGTCGCGCTCGACGCGCTCGGTGTCGTCGCGCTTGACCTGAGGGGCGGCCGGATGGTTGATGCTGTGAGGCTCCAGTGTGGAAATGCGCTGGGTGAGCTGGGCGCTCAAGCTTGGAAGGGCGACAAACCAACCGTCTCTCCGTGGTTTGGCGGCGATGGTGGGTATGAGTGCCAAGTCGACTGTGACGGCACCAACCACACTAGTGGCATGCGCATGGGAGGCATCATGCAAGGTGCGACCGTCAAAGCTGGAGACCATGTCGACTCTATTGAGCTGACTCGGTGTAGTGAAGATGTCGAGGACATCTAAATGATCGCGTGTATCGAGTTCCTCTCGGCAGTTCAAGTCCGGTGTGAGTCTGTTCAATGGTTAGTCGAGTGGTCAGTAATACTTAATAGTCGCATGTAGTGGTCAGTAATGCTTTAATAGTCCTGCGATACTTGATACATGTACCTTCACCTTGGTATGTATCGCATGCGATAGCGATAATATGCAAGAAAAAGAAGCCCTCAAAAGTACTTAGATTGAGATTCAGATTGAGATTGTCATTGTTGATTGTACATTGTGTACTTAGAACTTACTAGTACTACTATTGTAGCACGTACACACCCTGGTACTAAGTATGTATTGTACTGTAACACTATGCAC
>MDSY01112639.1_pt1 | contig 18898 bp, 11 predicted proteins | sample 811131 | NCBI WGS metagenome assembly MDSY01 (sample SAMN05326643, study PRJNA326480) | marine metagenome | isolation source: seawater | place: Atlantic Ocean: South West | collected 2010
AAAAAGTTAATCTCACCGTGTGCGATGTCTCCAATCAGCGAGACATCCAAAAGCTAGTAACCGACTTCACAAAGTCAAACACCCCTCTGCATGTGTTGGTGAACAACGCGGGGTGCATGGTGCATACGCGTATGGAAACGAGTGAAGGAATAGAAACAAACTACGCCACGAACGCCGTCGGTGTGTACGCGCTGACGAGCGGATTGACGCCTGTTTTGCGAAAAACTTCACTCGAATCCAACTCACCGTCGCGAGTGATTTGCGTCGCGAGCGCGGGTATGCTGACTGAGAAAATTGAATTAGATGATCCTGAGATGCACAACGGAACGTTCGACGGCACGCGCCAATACGCCAAGAACAAACGAACGCAAGTGGCGCTGATCGAACTGTTTGGGAAGCGAGAGGAGAGTGAAAACCGCGAAAATGGAAAAATTATTTTCCTCAGTCAGCACCCGGGCTGGAGCGACACTGCAGCGTTGAAAGTAGCGCTACCCGGCTTTTACGATTCCCTGAAGGCTAAATTACGATCGCCATGGGAAGGGGCGGATACTGTGGTTTGGCTGGCTACTTGTAAAGCTGAGTTAATAAACCAAGGAGGGTTTTACTTTGACCGGAAAGAAGTAGCAAAGCACGTCAGTTTTAATGCATTGACGGGCACGACGTACTCGGATAAGCAAGTTTTAGAGATGGAGTCGAGGCTTAAAGAAACCTGTGACAAGGCGATAGGAGGGAAGGCGTGAGTAGAGTAGAACTGTAGCTCGTAGAAGAGAGAATGTGACACGTGGCAATAACTACCATCACTACTACCTATCTAGCATAAATAATTACAATCGCATGACTATTTAGTCACAATTAATACTTCTTACGGAAAGTGCGGCGCCGAGGTAACTCCGCCGCCGCCGCCCATGGACATCCCGGCCGTGGCTTGGTTGATCAGGATGTTGATGTACGCGGCGAGCACATCGTTGACGATGAACACCGCGAGGGAGGCGCCTAAAAACAGACACAGCAAACAGAAACCAACAATCAACACTTTTCGCAACATATCGGGCCCCATGATGATCGCTAGCGATCCAATCGGGTCGAACGGGTTGAGGTGCACTCGCACGGGGGGGCCAAGAACAGGGTCCCGGTTCGGTTGCTCCCGTCCCTTGCCCGCGGGTTTCTGCTCCGCTTTCCGCAACGGCATGATCTGCACTAAAATCTCAACCTCACCTTGCATCTGTTCGTTCTTCGACGGGTGGTACAAGGGGACCCACAGCCCTTGCGTTTCGCCGTCCATAAAACTTCCAAATTTCGACCCGAACCCTTTGCCGTCGTCGGGCTGGTCCTTTTTTGAAATCTCGGCGTACGCGTTTTCCCCGAGCTCGCCTTCGGGACTTAAATCGATCGCCCGCATCAAATCCTTGCACAGCCCAGTGAGCGGTACAACCGCCTCGCCGATGTTGTCGTTGGAACCGATCACGTCTCTGTCATAAGCAGCTAACCGCAACTTCGCCTTCGTCACCGGAATCGTAAACTTGTACAGCAAACGATAGTTGAACGAGCCTTTACCGTCAGTAGCAAAGTAATGCGTATCCGTGGTCTGTGTGCTCCCAAACCGCGTCTGCTTGTGATCCACCCCGACCAACCCAACCTTGAAGAACAAATCGTTCTGCCCGCCCATGTCTTTGTTCACCACGTTCCGCGCTTTGAACACCACGACGCGTAGCTCACACTCGATCACCGCGGGCGCTGAAATCGGAATCGGCTTGGGCGCCTCGTCCCCGGCTTCGAACATCTCCACCCACACTTCCAAGTTGCCCTGGTTCCCAGTCGCGATAGGGTTGGTCAACGCCCTCAACTCAAGCGGCGGCTTTTTCGCAAAGTCCGCGTTCCACACTGCTGAGAACCACCGATCTTCCAAATCAACGCACGTCGACCCGATCAAGTCGTCGCTATCGTTTTTGTCCCAGTCCAGTAACTTGAAGTTTAACTGCGAACACCCGGGTAACTCCGTGGTGAACGCGAAGCTTTTGTAGAACCATGGGGCTAACGTCTCCTTGACGTGTTCCTTCCTGTTGCCGAACCGTTTGCGTGTGCCGGCTAAATCGACTTTCAGGTAAGGGTCGCACAACCCGGACGGGTCTAACGGACGTAAATTCTTACCTCTAATGACATACGCACGAACGGCAACTTCCTGCGGCGCCAACGCGCTCGGCCCACCTCCTATGAGTCTCTGCAAAGCCAAAAATTGATCCCGCGGCATAGTGGCCCCTTCTTCATCCGCGATGAACGCGGAGTCTTTCCGCAACGCTTCCTTCAAAGCCCGTTTTTCTCGGCCGCGTTTGGTTTCAAGAAGAGGCTTACCTTTGGATTTACCTTTTTGGTCGAGCTCGTCTTCTTGGTTTAGTAGCTCAGGGTCGTCTAGAGTGGCTTCCATTAGGGGTAACACTCGGATGCAAAACTTCAGCTTCCCACCTACTACCCGTTCCGAAGTGTTGTCCTTGCCCCCCTTGGCTCGGAGGATGTCAACGGAAACGAACGGCAAGGGCTTCATGTAGTCGTCTTCCAACGTGCCGTCCACGATCATCGAGCGACCGACCATCCACTCGGGGGTGCTTCCGCTCCCGTCGTCAAACTTCGGGGCGTCGTCCACTTCACTGAAGATATCAAGCTCGGCCGCATCGGAGCTGGCGACCGATCCGTGCGCCTCGTTGGCTTTCTCTGCATCTTTTTGGGACCCGGACGCATCAGAACCGTCGCCCTCGCCTTCGGATTCACCGCTATGCCGCTCGTCCTCCGTGGAGAACTCCTCTGTGGGGTCCCCGGTATATTGCGTACCATCAGGGTCGTAATCGCTGGCTTGGGAAGGCGTGAACCGGGCAAGGTTGTTGTGATGGTCACCGTGAAGAGAACTATCACCGTGCTCACTTTCATCAATCACAGATAACCCACCCGAAATAACGCTCAACACTTTTCCCGATTTCCCCGATTTTTGAGACCGCCGAACGCTCCTGGAATACTCATCCTCGTCGGAAACGTCGTCAAACTCCCCATCCTCCTCGATAACCCCGTCCTCGACTTTCTGTTTGTAAATCGCCACGTTTTCGACCCGGCCTGACACTGAGTTCCGCTTGGAAATCGTTCCAGTCTTTTGAATGGAAACGGACTTTTTAAAGCTCCCGCGAAAACTACCCGCTTTCCGGAAACTACCGCCGTCCGCCGACGCGTCGAATTGCAAAGTTCCCTCAGCGGCTTTCATTTTCTTTCGCTTTTCTCGATATGACTTACTACTCACTTTACTCAACGTTTTCGTGATGAACTTGCCTGTTGAGTGTACGCTCGCCCCGAAACTCGAAGCTGTTTTACTTATGAAACTCTCCTTTTGTCCGAAATCGTGTAGGTCGCGGCGCGCGTAATCCCTACTCTCCATGCTCATCGTCTCGCTTCCGTCGCGTTCGTCGTCCTCGCTTCCAGTCGCGCTACCCGAGCTCATTGAAGCTTCCGATTCCGTGGAGTCCATCCCCTGCGTCGCCAGCTCCCTCAATTCCTCTTCAGTTAAAGGCTTGGCTTGGATGGGTTTCAGCTTGCGGCGGTTGCGTTTCTTAGGTGCGTTAGGGTCGTCCTCTTCATCTTCACTTTCCTCATCGCGCAACTTCAACTTGTGTTCAGCGGTACCCACCATGCGTTTGAACGGCAACGCGTCGATAATGCGGATCGACAACGCAAGCTCGATGGATTCCAACCGGTGCACCCGTCCTCTCAGCCTCAACACATGGCCGTTGAAGTTCGCATTCGCGCCGTTCGGGTTTGAGGAGTGTTGGCTTTGTTGAATCGTGAACGGCGAGCCGGGGAACAACGGCAGCGCGCCACTGAGTTCAATCTCAACGCGCGGGTGCGCAATGGGAATGCCCCGGAACGGCTCAAGCCCGCGTACCCCAAGAAGCATAACCTGCACCTCAACCGGGTAGCTCCCAAAAAAGTCCCCTAAAGATCTTACTACCTTAGGCGCATAACTACTCAAAAACTTTTTAGGCGGTTTCTCACCCGCGTAGTTGAAGATGCCCTCCTTCGGGAGCTCTTGGAGTTTATAATGGAGTAATATTTTGCCCCCGGGTCGTAGCTCCACGCCCCCTTGCGTGATCGGATTCAGCTGACTCATCGCGTACCATTCCGGGTGCGGCGCCCCCACTCTGAAATTTTTCAAATCCTCGTACTGGTCAGGCACGTCGTCCACGCCCATGTCCGTCCAGAACGAAGCGGATGAGGCTAGGGTGGAAAATCCTTCATCTCCGTCGTCCTCGCCGGGGTTACCGCCTAGCCCCCCTGGCTTGCGTTTCCGGGCTGGGTGCAGCAGCGGCAACGCAATCACAGATAGGGGATCCACATCGTTTCCGAGCATTCCTATGTCTTCGTCCAACACGATGATACTCACCGCTGGAGCCGCCCACCACGCGACGCCGTCGAAACCCGCAATGCCGCCGCCGACGCCACCCAGGCGCACGCCGCGCGCCGCGGCTTGATTCATAGACATGCCTTCCTCTGACCCCAACGCTGAGCCTTCGGATTCGGATTCAGAGCCAGACCCCGAGCCATCCTCATCATCACCCACCCCACCTCGTTTCCGTCGTCGCCACGGATTCGGCATTAACGGCAGCTCGACTTGCATGAGCATCTCCTTGAACCACCCCGGGGAGGTGGTGGCATGGCACACTTGGGTTTTCGCTTGAGTTCGTCCGCACCGCACCACCGCGAACGGATCCGAACTACCTTGCGCATCCGCCGCGGGCAAATCCTTGGCTTGGTACACCTGGACCTGCAACATGTACTGCGCGGTTGGTAGGGGCTCAATTTCTTGGGGAGGTTCATCCGCGGCTTGTCGCATGGCGCGCGCCTCCGCTTTCCGCCGCATAGCCTCCGCGCGTTTTTCACTGTTAGCGCCCGCGGCCTTCTCAGGGTCCTCGCCGTCGCCACCCCCCTCGTCCTCATCTGCAGCCGCGTCGGCTTCGTTTTCCAACGCCGCGACCTCCGCGGGGGACATCGTTTTCGCGTCTCGCTTTGCGTTTGGAGAACCCTGTAGCATGATTCGTAAAAGAACTCTGCCCACCGGTCGTACGTGTTCCGCTCGTCGTGACTCTCCCCGCTTGTGCCCCCCAATAGCATCCGCGTGAAGGTTGAACCACCCTTGTACTTTCCACACCTCCGTCGGTTCAGGGTCCTTCATCGGGGCGTGCACCTCTTTTACCGGCATCAAGTGTTTCGCGGGAACTCGGCAGTACCCGATTCGTTTTCCTCCGATCGTGACGTCGATGAAAAGATCGGGCGCGCCCTCACCCGCTAACGGGCCCTCGAACGGCGTCGGTAGCTTCACCCGCATGGGGTTCAACTTCAAGTTGTACGTCGCGAAGCACTCCTTGGCTAGGGACCCGCCTTCCGATTTTAGCGATCGCGATGGAGATGCTAACTTTACTAATCCCATAGTAAACTCGACCGAAGCCGACCTTCCGACGTGTCGCGATTGATTCAGCTCCACGGTGTAAATCTCCGCGTGGAGATACACGGGCCACTCCTGGCCGAGCTTGTCAATCACGGACGGGATTTTCTTTTTCGGCCGAACCCCGCGGTTGCGTCTGTTTTCCTTTTGTAACGTCATGGCTAACAAAGCTCGGCCTCGGTACGCGCTCCCCTCCACGTATCCCGCGTTCATGCGCTTCGCGAGCTTGCTCATCTTGGTGAACCACGCCAACTCCATCCCCCGCGGCCCGCCGTAAAACGAGTACCACTTCGGGTGCTGGTACTCCTCCGGGTGTAACAGTAGGTCACGAAGCGCGACAGTCCTGGACGCGACGTGGTCGTCCGTTCCGAAATCAGCGTCCATAAGGGACATCTTCAATGGAGGCATGTTCCCGATGCCGCCCTTGCCGGGGGGCACGACTAACCTTAAAACCAACTCCTGGTTCCACTCCGGGGATCGGCTTCGCTTATACCTTGTACGGTGCGCCTTCGCGGAACCACAACTCAGCCGCAAATACGCCTCGATCCCGGCTTTGCCGAAATAATCCATGCGCGGCAAATCGCGGCCTGAAAACACCTGCGCTTTCAGGATCCAGGTTTCCGGATCCACGTTATCAGCGGCGGGCGGCGGCCCAACGAACCCCCCTTCGTCATCCGTTTCGTTATCCCCGTGAGGCACGGGCTCGTCGCAGGAGCGAAGCACGGTGACGCAGACGCAGATCTGGCCTTGTGAGCCTTCGCGCTTGCCTCTAGAGTCAGTCAACGTGAGCCATTCGTTCCAAACTTCGTGGCCGTCATTTAAATAGACGCTGGCCAAGTTCAAGTCACACGTACCAATCGTCAACGCCCGCCCTATTGACGTCCTATCTTTAACATTGATCTGAATCGTACACGCTTCAAGCTCCCCTTCCGCAACCTCCACGTCCTCGTAGTAGAATAATTGGTTCCAAAGCGGACTACTCGTTTCTTTTTCGACAATCGTCTTTCGCTTCTGCGCTTTGAATCCGTCTCGATTCAGCTTCACCACAGCCTGGCAGTTCGGTAACTTGTCCTCCGCTTCTACCTGCGTTTTCCAGCTCAAACTCATGATAGACTTGTACAGGGAGAAGTTCAGGATGGCGCTTAGGTCTTTGGCCTCTACTACTCGGACTCGAACCTGGTACGAACCCGCGGGGGCGACCATCGGGGGATCCTCGGACAAACCGAGCGCGGCGATGCCATCGTCCTCCTTGCCGAATAACCACTCCATGTTGTGGGCAGTGTGGGTTGTTACTGATGTATATTTGTTAAATGATGTACGTCGAGTGCTGTGCTGCAACCCTGTACGTCAACCCTACACCACGCGTACCCGCGCAGCTCCACCGCTCCACCCGCGACCCCTCGTCAATCAGAAAAACAACCAGTCGTGGTCTGCAAATGCAATTTCCCTTCGAGTGCCTTCTCACCGAGCCGGTCCTCTCTCCTTACTCCACCTCTCTAGTTACTACCCACGTTCTCTTCCTTCTCGAAGAGCCGCGCCTACCACCTCGCGCGCGTGTCGGCGTTGCGTCGCTCTCCGCGTCGCAAGACGCCGGCGCCGCGACCGGTTCTGACGTGCCGAGATGAGCCGCGGAGACGAAACACCCCGAGTTTTCAGTCTTGGGATGTTTCAGGAGCGGAAAAATGTGACTAATTGTCCGGAGAGATCAACTAGAGAACCCCTGAGTTCTAACTCGGCAATCAGAGGGACTAAATCGACGAGGCCAGTTTTCTCTCTTCGGAGCGGCACTTGCCATTTTTGATTGTTGCCCCTTCCGCTCACACCTTGGGACGCACACGCCGTGGACCTTCGGACCTGCGGCCCCTCCCCGCGTGTCTTCCTCCTCACGCGCGCGAAAGCACGTCGTACCTCACCTTCGGGGAACCTTTGAGGCGTGTTTTCGGAGTTCAGTCGTCGTCCATTCCAATCAGCCACGAGGCGTCTTCTGAGTTGACGTTTGATTACGAGCTGTGCTTGTCTCTCATTGTGAAGCGCCACAGAGCCGCGGTATAGCAAGCCACTACGCCCAAAGATGAAGGCCTTCGCTTCTTTCTTCAAATCCAAAGACGACCAACTCCTGGACCGGATATTCGAACTGAAGTTCACCGCCAAGCAGCTCAATCGCACGGCGTTGAAGTGCGAAAAGGAGGAACGGCAATTGAAGCAAAAAATAAAAGCCGCGATTGAAAAGGGAAACGTCGACGGAGCCAAGATTCACGCCACGGATGCTATACGGAAGAAAAATGAGCAGCTCAATATGTTGAGACTTAGTTCAAGATTAGACGGTGTCGTCTCTCGTCTCGAAACGCAAGCGAAGATGAACATGGTGAACAAGAACATGGCTGGGGTGGTTCGCGCGTTGGATCAATCGCTAAAAGACATGAATCTAGAGCAAGTATCGCACAACATGGACCAGTTTGAAAAACAGTTTGAGAACCTGGACGTGCAGACGGAGTTTGTGGAGAGCGCTATGTCGAACACGGTTTCCGCGACGACGCCTGCTGATGAGGTCAGCAACCTAATGCAGCAAGTCGCGGATGAGCACGGGTTGGAGTTTGCGAGCGAACTTCCAGAGGCGAACAAAGATGCGCTGCCCGAGATGCCGGCGGCAAAAGAATCGGACGACCTTTCCAACAGGCTCGCCGCGCTGAAGCAAAGAGGGTAGATAGGGTCAGAGGGTGTGTACTGGATTCGTCATCCTGAGAGGAATCCGTAGAGGAATCTGAAAGACTTTGTATTAATAAACCTTCCCTTCCAGACTAATTGCCCATAGAGACTCACTTCTTAAACGCTTCCGCTTTGGGAAACTTTTCAGCGCACTTCTGTCGGAAGATTTTGCCTCCATCGAAATCAATCATGACGAACGCTTCCAACACGTCCCGGCACGTTTTCGCTTTGGTGAGGGTGATTTCCAGGCTCTTGGCTAGTCCAGTAACCATCTCTTTGGATTTTTTAGCGTCGCCGCCAAACGCACACGCTTGCGCCGCGAACTTTGCATCAATCGGAGTTTTTACGTCACCGACCATCTTCGTGACGAACGTCTCGACGTCGCTTGAATCCCCCATCAACTCCACGGCCCCGGGTTTCAGCATCTGAAGAAGTTTGTCATCCGGAGAGCCGTTGTGGATAGCCGTGATGAGATGAACTATGTTTCTCTTAGTCTCGAAGTTGTCAGAATCCAACGCCAAGGCTCTCTTTACCGAACGTAACGCCAACGGAACTTTCCCCTGTCGAATAAAAACGGAAAACAAATCGTTGTGCAGCTTCGGTCGGTGCGCGGCGTGCTTTTCCATCAGCGTTAATACTTTTAAAGCATCGTCTAATGGAGTAGGAGAATTCAATAATTTATCGCCTAAGGAATCCAAATCCGGCGGCTTTTCAACCTTCACTGTGGGTTTCTTGCCATCCTTCGCAGCCTGCTCCTGGAGTTTCTTTTTTTCGAGGGCTTCCAATTCCGCAGCCTCCTTCTCCTCCTTTTCTAGGCGCTCTTTCTGTGCTTTTTGCTTTTTTCGAATTTTTTGACGTTCCTCTTTCGACAATTTCGCCAGTTCAGCCTCTTCCTTCGCTGCTTCGGAGCCAGGAGGGTTGTCGTGCACTGAGAGATAGGCTTGAACTAACCCGTCAACAGCCTCCCTAAACCTAGGCTTGTCGTACACAGCATCTTCCGCTTTCAGCATCTCGACGTACGCCCTTAGCGTCATTTTCCGCAAACAGTACTGAAGGATTTTGGAAATAGAAGTCAGTCTTTTGTATGGGCAAAACAGTCTCTGGACGTATCGGGGGCGTTCTACGTATCGGGATGATGAGGAATTCCTCACAGGATCGCACTAAAAACCTCCAAACTTGTACACGACGCACGCGGTACAAGGCGAGCAGGATTTTACAGGATAAAAAAACAAAAACGTACCTGGTGAAAGTCAAACTGGTCCTCGTCCATGTCGCAGTAGTGCTTCACCACTGCATGGAAGTATTTCAGCGCCCTTCCTCGCCGTCCCCCCCTCAAATGACACCACCCTGCCTCGGTTTCGAACCAGCAGCACTGCATGTCGAACAGGTTGCTGGCTTGGTCGCCGTCTCGCGCGAAGAGCGCGGCGGTCTTTTCCGCTTCTAGGAATTCTCCGTTTTGCAGCAATCTTTTCACGCACGTTCCATTCAAATATCTGTCAGCAGTATCAGCGAGTCTAGCGATTTGAGATTCAGCCACCGCTCCAGCGTAGTCCCCGCTTCTCTTCAGAAACGCGGCTTTCGCCAGGTGTAACTCAAGAATTGCTGGTTCAACTTTCAAACCCAACGCCTCATCGATTGTGGTCAACGCACCGTCCAAATTCCCGACTTTGTCAAAGTGGAAGGATAAAAGATTCAACGCGTTGGCTAGCACTTGCTCCGGTTGTTTCTCGGGTTCGTTCCCACCTGGGAAGGTTTTCTTGCTGCGCAAACAGTCAGCGACTTCGGAGAACACAGTTTCCATTCGTATTCCTTTATCTTGATCACTGTATAACCCACACAGCTCGGTGAACAAACTAGGAACGCCCTTGCGCAGCGGCACCGTGACGTACGCCATCAAGGCTTTGGAAAAATCGTCGCCCGTTAGGAAATCTAAAGGTGCCCGCTTGCAATACTCACAGCTCGGGTGCGCAGATTGTAACTCAAGATATAAGGATTTAAGGCCCTTAGTGTCCAGGTTCAAACAACCTCTCAGACTCAAGTGCCACTCGTGGTTGTCGGGCATCTTGTCCACCAGCCGGCGGAACAATGATGCCGCTTTCGCTTTGTTGCCCAGTTGCAAATGCAACTTAGCGACTTGCGTCATCCACCCCACTTGGTCCACAACTTCACTTGCTTTCTGGGTCAATAACTCCAAAGCGTCTTCAAGCTTACCCGCGGCATGTAGCACTTGCGCTTTGAACATGACTTGCTCAGAGCTTTCGAACTTGACCAGTTGAGCATCTTCTGCTTGCAACGACGCGTCGGGAATCGCAGCTTCGTACCGCTCAAACGTTTCAAGCGCCTTTTCGTGCTCACCCGCGTAGTGCTGCGCGACGATAATCGAAAGCCAATTGACCCTTAAATTTGGTTTGCACTTTAAAAGCTCGTTCCGAGTGACTATGTACTCCCCGACATCACGTAACTGGATGTGCATGTGGCTCAAGTCCCTCCAGATCTGCGTGTTGTCTGGGTCGCACTTCAACGCTTGTTTATAGCATTTGATAGATTCCTTGTAGTTCGATTCATGGCGGTGTAACAAGCCGTACACGTGCCAAACCACATGACTCGTCGGGTCGTTCTTGATCGCTAGCTTAATCAGCGCATGCCCTTCCGCGTTCTTCCCAGGTTCACCTTCCATGTGCCCCAAAATCAAACCCTTCATCGATAACGTCTCGCCGTGGTTGGGAAACTTTTTTAACACGGAATCTGCGAGCTTGACACCCTTGGCGTAGGTTTTCGTCTCGTAGCACCGCACGACTTCACCGAAGATTACCTTTTCCTTCTTGGGCAGGGCCATCGCGCCGTCCGCCATATTGAGCTGAGGACGGGGAGGTCAAGAACCCTAAACCCCTAAGCGCACTAACCCAGCTCCTCCACTCGCGCGGATGGAATGACGATCGCGCCGCCGTCTGATCTTCCGGAAAAGCTGCAGAAAACTCGAGATCGATTTTCCGAGTTTCGGGTTTTTCACTGTCGGCACGCTGGTGACGTCTCATCACACCACTACGCACTCGTACGCACACAATTGGTACGTGTGCGTGTCTCCGTCCGTTTTGGCGACACCGAAACACCACAGACGTTTCGGTACCGATCGTTGATTGGGTTCCGAGTAGGTTCCGACGACGATGGCGACTGCTGCCGCTCCCGAAGAATCTGCTCCCTCCAAATGTTTCCCCACGGTGACGCACGTGATTTTGGATTTGGACGGCACGTTGATCAACACCGAGCAGCTTGTTGACGAAGTCGTGACTAGTGTGCTTGACAAAAGAGGCGAGTTCACGGCCGGACAGCTGCACAAAGCCATCGAACAAGTGCGAGGTATGCGACCGAAGGATGGTACCAAGGCTATTTTGCAAAGTTTGCAACTCGACACTGAAATACATTCCGTAGATGACGTCTTAGCGGAGACCGGCGAATTGCTCAACCAGCGCTGGGGTGAAGTGAACATGATGCCTGGGGCGAAACGATTGCTTGATTACTTGCACGAGCACGGTATAAAAACCGCGTTAGCCACGAGCACGCCTTCCGATTTCCTCGAGAAGAAAATGGAGTCGCACGATGGGTGGATCAAAAAAATAAACGTCGTTGCGACGGGCGACGAAGTGGAAAACGGAAAACCGGCGCCCGATATTTTTACGTTAGCCATGGAAAGGTTAGGGGTGAGCGATGCCAAAAAGTGCATAGTTTTAGAGGACACGTCATTAGGCGTGCAAGCTGCCAAGGCATCAGGAGCGTTTGCCATCGCCATCCCTAGCATACAGAATGATCAGAAAACATATGAGACCTCTGGCGCCGATTCTATTATAAAATCACTGTACGACTTTCAGCCAGAGAGATGGGGGCTGCCAGGGTTTGAGGACTACTTAGATGTGCAAGTGAAGGACACAGCTGGTGAGACACAAGAACCTGAAACCCACCAAATCCTCCCATTACACCCTGCCATCAACCTCGGCGGCCCCGTGGTGAAGGGCTTTGGGCGCGGGTCGAAAACACTAGGCTTGCCTACGGCGAATTTGGAAATAGGTCCGATCAAATTAGAAAGCGACAAGTTGGCGCCTGGGATATATTTTGGCTGGGCGGGGTTACGAGATGGTGAGGGTGTTACAAATGGTAAAAATAGTAACACCCCCATATCCTCCACCTACCCTATGGTCATGTCCATCGGTTGGAATCCTTTCTTTGAGAATTCGCAAAAAACTTGCGAGCCGTGGTTGTTGCACGACTTTGGCGACAATGGTGATTTCTACGGCCGCGAGTTGCGGTTGTCCGTGTTGGGGTACATACGGCCAGAGGCGAATTTTGTAAGTCTCGAGTCGTTGATTGAACGGATTCACAAGGATGCCTCAGTCGCGAAAGCAGCGCTTGATTTAAGCCAATTTCGGGATAAGAGGAAGGATACGTACCTTTTGTTTGGAGAGACGTAGTATTTTTATTGTTTAATTTATCATGATAAGGGTTCAACAAGTCATCCTCTACTCACGGTCTTTCTAATTGCGCTCCACACACTTTTCGTGTTGTGTGCCGCTGCCCCTGCGGTGTCCAAGACTCGCTCGCTAGGCCACATACCACCCCCGTGGTCCAAAGGTTTCGGGACACGAGATTCAAACTCTAATTGCTTCTGTAACCTCAAAGTCTCTTCCAGCTCCGCCGCGTCGCGCGCTCGTTGCTCGTCATACGAATCGTCAAGCGCCACGTCAAGAGGCACGCGCAACGCCGTGATCATGTCATCCGCGTTCTCCCGTTCCAAACTCCCGCCAGATAGAAACACTCTGTGCGAATCTCCATTTTGAGAGAAGACATCAACCGCGACAAGGTCGAATTGTAACTTTTTTCCAGCTCGCTTCACGCACTCCGCCGTGACAAACCCCCCCGCTCGCGATCCGCTCACCGGGAAACACAAGTGCGCGCGCTCGTCCCTCCACCGCCACTTGGTTGAGGCACTGCCACTGTTCGCGAAAAGCGCGGGTAGCCATGATCTTTTCGTTTCGTTCTTTTTACGTCCCGCTTCAACATCAAAAAAATCTCGTCTCCACTCCCCGCCCGTCACCAACGCGACGCGCGCGTTTCCCATTCTGTTAACAATAGGCACGCCCAACACTTCCTTCAAACCCGCGTGCGAGTCTATTCGCCGCAACAGCAACGCGTGCGCGTGGTCCACATCGATCCGTGTGCGCTGTTTTAGAATTGCTGTGGACACTAGGACGACCACCGTGGCGAAACCCAACGCCGCAAATTCAGACGACGAGTCGGTGATGTCGGTGAACACTGACGTGACGTATAAAGTTCCGTGCCAAACGCCGACCACCGCGAACCCCTGCCCCACGGTGTAAATCGCGTTCTTGTGTCTAAACACGAACGCGCGTGTTTTGTTTGAAGCGGAGGCGATGTGCGGCATGGGATTTAATAAAATAGCAGGGTTGATCGATCCTAGTTTTGAGGCTGAACTTTGTAAGATGGCAAACGCTCGTGGGCCCATCGCGGATTCCACTTGTGCAAGAACCTTGGTCGCGATCGCGTCCCTCATCGCGATCGGGGTTTGCTTTGCGGTTTGAAGTGCATGCCGCGCACTGCCGATGAACTCTTTTAGCGGTCCCACGCCCGCGGGGAGGCTGATGAACGTTCGAGCTTGTGGATGTATGATTAAACAGTCACGTCTCAACGAAGCAGATCGATCTCTACCAATCACACAGTGCCGACCGTTCGTGGCTTTGAAATGATCAGACACACGCGCGAGCCCTCTGGTTTGGCCCGAGTGGTGTGCCACACCGTGTCTTCTAACCGTCGGGGACACACATGCATCCCGCGTAACCCGGGACGCCGCCCTCGCCAACGCACGCGCCGTCGTCGACATCGCGTGCGAGGCAAGAATGGTGAATGTACGGAGTAGTCGGGAAGTATCTGACTGTCGTCCTCGGGAAAACCAAATCGTGTTTCACGGGAAGAATCGAAAACGCCCTCAAAAACTACACAACACCGACCTTATGTTTCCGGTGTGCGCAGAAGCGCGCGCGCTGGAGAATCCTGGCGGGCGAACGATGGGAAAGAAGCAATGTACGCACGGTAGGCGGAAAGAGCAGTGCAAGGAGTGTAACCCTTGCCCTCACGGCAAGGGAAAACACTACTGCGCGGACTGCACCCCTGCCCCCACGGCAAGCTGAAACGTGGTTGCGCGGCTTGCAACCCCTGCCCTCACGGAAATATGGAAAACAGCTGCTTGAGGTGCACCGGTTGCCCCCACGGCAAGCGAGGGACCAGTTGCGCGGAATATAAAACGGCACGCGCGGATCCGCCGAGCTCGAAGCGAATCAAGCGCGAGCCGGAGATCAAACCCGAATCCAAGATCAAGCCCGAAATAAAAGAAGAGTCCGATCCGTTCACCATCCGCGGCTATTTCGGCATAGGCGAGTAAAAAAGAATTGTAAAAAAAGAATTGGCGTGAAGCGTGTTTGGAATACTCAATTATTTCGACCTCTACTTCAAAACCGGCACCGCGTTTTTCAAGAATATCTTCCCCGCGATCCCCAGTTTCCCCAGCACTCCAAACGCGACGTCCCGGACGTTCCCCACGATTCCGTTCCCAGTTTCAACGAACCCTATTACTCGAGACGATAACATGATTTGCGTGGTCGGCGGCTTTCGAATAGATTCGTATTTTTGGAGGGCTTCCTTTTTAGTCGAGTGAACATCACCAATCAAACTCAGCTGTTCCGCCAGAACCCACGAATCTTGAAGTGCTTGATTCGCGCCCTGTCCCAGGAACGGAGGCATGGCGTGACAGCTGTCACCGGCCAGGGTAAATACCCCTAGCTCGTCTGACCAATTAGAAAGAGGGTCGTGGTATTTGACACCGACGTCGAAAAAACGCGTGCATTCTTTCGCGACGGCCTTCACCTCGTCGGGCATGGAGTATTTAGTAATAGCGGATAAAGCGGCGGAGCGGGCTTTGTTTGATTTAGAGGTTTCCGCATTGGAAGCATCGGAAGCCGTTTTAGCCGTTTCATTGGACTCACTCCTCGCAATACCAGTACTTTCAAGCCACTCAGCGTTTTCCTCGAGTTCAGAATTATCCGCGATGCAAACCGCAACGTTGTGCTGTTTAGCATGTGTAACACCCCCCGCGGTATACACCAGGGTGTAACACCCGTCCCCGAACCACTGGTGTAATTCGCCGTGTTGCATAACATTCCGGGCGTCTTCGGCGGAAGGATGCCCCTCAGAGTCATCGCCCGTGCACCCGAAGATGATCCGGATGCCGGAATTTTTCGGTCGGTACGGACCAAACATCGCGGCTCTAACTTTTGATTTTACTCCGTCGCACCCAATGACTAAATCAAAAGGCTCACTGTACGTGCCGTCCGCGAATTGTAAGGTAGCTGCTGGGGATGTAGTACCTGTTAAATCGTTAACCCTCGTACCAGCCTTGTGTGCTCCTACTACTTCGAATTTTTTGCCTAGTTTTAATGACTCGCTAGGTAGCGCTTCCCCTAACTTCAACAATAAATCTGCTCGCATCACTGTGCCGCACATTTCGTTTTTATCGTTTTCGGAAATCAGAGTTTCATTCGCAATTGCATCACTTCTAATCAGCTCTGGAATTGGTATGTTCATCAGCTCAAGCTGGCCAGCAGCATCACCACCCACTCTCCGTGTCCGGATGACCTTCATGGGGTTGCTGGTCTCCCGGAATATCTCAAGCAGCCCGAGCTTGTCAAGAACAGCCACTCCGCCGTTTAAATTGAATGCCGCGCCCAACGCGGGTTTGATTTCGGGAAACTTGTCGAAAACTTGCACATCGCTGAACCCGTGATGTCTCAATGCCAGCGCGGTGGTCAAACCGCACGGACCTGCGCCCACCACGGCGATCTTCAGGTTTGGGGGGGTGCTAGATGGTGTTCCAGACGTCTCAACAGATGCCCCTTCGTCTCTACTCGCGTTCGCAATGAGCAGACGGTGTCGGGATTTACTACACAACTGTCGGTGGGCATCCATTCGGGAGGACGAGCGGGTGGGGAACCGAGATGTGGCGGGTCTACCGCGCGCGCCGACATTCCCAGCCGTAAAAATTCCAACGCCACTCGTTGCGCATGGCGCGTGGTAACACGCGGTCGCCATATCAGGGGGCGCGTGGTGGTGTGCAGAGGACACAGCAGATCGGGCCACGACACATTTCGGGACAATGACGTGGCTTCCGAAATTTTCGGGAAAAGCTTATTGTGAAATCACAAGCACTCCCACACGCAGGCACGCGGTCGGGTTCCATTGCTGGGATACCCAACAAATCCCCCATGGCATCCCCGCTCCCCATCCCCGTCATCGTCCTCCCCGGCAGCGGGTGCACCCCCACGCGGGAGTGCAACTTTTACGATTGGTTCGGGAAGACGATCGATGGAATTGAAATCCCCGGGACGTCCCCGGGGACAACATCTATAAAAAAGTACAAGTCAATCATGAGGAACATGCCCGACCCGCACGTGTGCCGTGAAACGAAGTGGATACCGTTCATTAACAGCGAGTTACTCCCAGCTGGTAAGTCTAGAGATACAGTGGTTGTGGGCCATAGTTCTGGCGCCGTGGCTGCGATGCGGTTAGCAGAACGAACGAAACTGAAGGGAATAATTTTAGTAGCAACTTATGACAGCGACTTAGGCGATGCGAACGAGCGCGCGAGTGGATACTTCTCAAGACCGTTCGATTGGCAATCGATTATTGAGAATTGCGAGTTCGTATGCGCTGTCGGGGGTACGCAGGATGACCTGGTGGACATTACAATACAGCGAAGGGTTGCGACAGAGTGTTTGGGGCTAGCGCCGGGTGTGCTGAAAAAAGAGTGGCGCGAGTTAGAAAACAACCATTTCTTCTCTCCGCCGTGCCCAGAGCTCGTGGAACTGCTGGAAAGGAACGTTGACGCTTGTAGTGTATGACCTGGTTATATATGTGTGTAGCGTAGTACGCGTAGTGTGTGTATTACAAATAGTGTACAACTATCTCGCCGACGCACTCACGTAACTGCCGAGCCTGCTCTTACCTTTCACAGCAGCAGCGGCGGCTCTCGCAGCAGCAACCGTCTCCCCAGGACGCGCCTTAAGCGCCGCATCCGCCGCGGCTCTCCGCACCGCCTTTTGTACCTTCTCATCCGTATCCGGAGCCGCGTGTGAAGCCCTGTGAGACACTCGTTCGTATAAATCAGGCGTTTCCGGGGTAGCCGGAGGCGCTTGGCTATTCACTAATTTGGTAACACGTCCGTTCCTCTTTTCCATTTCGGAATCCATTTTATACTTCGAAAGAAAGTGCTCGAAGTCGTCATCGTCTCCCTCAATCGCATCCAGGGCTTTCTCCACCGCCCTCTTTGCTTTTTCAGTCGTCGCCGAAAGGCCTTTGTGATTGACACTATCAGGAGACTGCACAACGGTATAACTCGTCATGAACCTCCGTTCGAACTCGGACAAAGGGGAGGACTCGGAACCGGAAGGGGATTGCGCATTCACGTTCACAGGCGTCTTCGAGGAAACGTCCGGAGAATCGTCTGCTTCTGTATCCTTCCCTCCTAGCTGTGACGGACTTGTCGTCCACACCGTGGAGAGCTCGTCCAGATCGAACCCCCTTGATTGTAACTCGTGTAAAACGGACCGGCCGTCATCCAAAATCGCATCCGCGTTCCCAGTCGCGACTTTGAGTTTCGACAAACTTTGTTTCGATTCAAACACGCGTTGCGAGAACCAAGGCGATGGGCCGGGAGTAGTTTTTGCAGCATTGGATTTCTTTGCGGATACAGTACTCGATACCGCTCCATGATTAGCCCGGGAGGATAACGGACGACGCGTGGAGGGTGTTACATATTTCTTGATGGGTGTTACAGCGTCCGTTGGGGTTTTCAGAGGCGTTACGATTCGCCTCGCCGCCGCCTCTTTCGCTTCGTCGGGTGCGTGAAATCCCCACGGGCGACGGGATAACGGCGACGGCGAATAAGGCGTCTGCACCGGTGACCCGAATTGCGTTGATTTGCATTGCTTCATGCCACTCGTCGCCGGGGACGCGATAGCTCGCAAATACCCCGGTAACTTAGAGTCGGTTTTTGATAATGATAACGAGTCACCTGAAGGCGGAGTCAGACTGGACCTGCCGAATCGAGCGCTCGGTCGGCGAGGCGACGGCTTATTCGCCGCTTCTTCAGTCGCCAGTCGCTGTAATCGTTTCGCGTTCGCTTGTTCCAACGCGTCTTGTCGCGTTCGAGTCAACGCGTCCCTTGTGCTTACCCTCCGCGCCGAGCCGAGACGCAAGGAAGATGTAGGAGTACGCGAGTCGTACGAAGTCCCAACCGCTTTCGGCGACGGCGTCGATAGCGCGCGAGTCGAAGCGAACACATTGCTCGTTTCTTTTCGTGTCTCGTTTCGCTCGCGTTCAAGCGCGTTTCGTCGGGCTAGTTCAGTAGCTACGGCGTCGCGCTCAAGAAGCGTTCGCCTCAAAAGCAACTCCCTTCGCCGCGCGTTTTTCACCCGGGCCAACGCTTCTTTTGTGGATAGGGACTTGACGTCAATCGCGGAGGCAGGTGAGTCGCTCGTGACATCGCTAGAGGCGTCAGATTGTGACGCTTCATCTTCCAAAACAGGGTTTTGTGAAACAGAAGCATGTCCGTCTTCCTCAAACACAGAAGTGACTTTGGGAGACATCGGGGTCCTC
>MDSY01086200.1_pt1 | contig 18897 bp, 10 predicted proteins | sample 811131 | NCBI WGS metagenome assembly MDSY01 (sample SAMN05326643, study PRJNA326480) | marine metagenome | isolation source: seawater | place: Atlantic Ocean: South West | collected 2010
CCCGCTCGCTCCACCCAAACCCACCGCCGTCCGCGGACCCGCCCGCAACCTTACCCACCAAACCCACGTTACTCTGGTCCACCCTGGGTAACGAACCGAACGCGTCCGCCTCCATCTCCTCGTACGCATCCTGAAACCTTCGAGCGGCCGGCGAGGCTCCGCCTGCGCACCGACCCGATTCCAACCTCGCCGACGCCTCCGGGTCCCTCGGCGTACCCAGCGCTCCCATGGCCAACGCAAGCCGCGACTCGATGACGCGTTCGGGTGCTGACTGAGATACCTCGATTGGGTCCGACTGCGGATCCGTATCGCCCTCTTCGAGGTACACCCACGCGTGTCCGTCCGCGAGCCCCGCGAAGAGCAAATCGCCGAGGTCCGAGAAGGACACGGACTCCACGGTACACCTCGCTCCCACCAACACGCACAGGCAACTCCCTTTTTGCATGTCCCACAGCCGCACGGTCCTGTCCTCGGACGCGCTGGCGACGGTCTTGGCGTTTGGACGCAGTAACAACGCCGCGCGGGCGGCGCCGCTCGCGTGGACCCGGCCCTCGAACACCGCACTCGTCTTCACCTTCACCTCGACCCCGCCGTCGTCGTCATAGATTGCGACGTCGTGGACCGACAGGATACCCCCGTCGCACCCTGCGGCGAGCCTCAAAGCCCGCACACCACCGTCCCTCCTCGACCCTAACCCTAAACTCCAACCGCGGTCCTCCCCCCGGCACAGCGCCAGCGAGGTCACCGCGCCGCCGTGCCCGGCCAAGACGACCTCGCACGCCGCTCGCCCCGCGTGGGCGTGGGTGAATACCCGTAGCGTCCCGTCCTCGCCGCCCGTCATGGAGAGCACCGCATTGGGTTCGTCGCGTGAGGGTGGGGGTAAGGACGCGTCGACGGATCGAACCGCGCTCCCAGGGCGGATCAAAGCCACCGGCGCGGACGTGGACTCGGAACCGGAGTCGCAGTCCCAAACGCATATGCGACCGTCAGCCCCTCCCGTCACGAGCGTGCGCGCGTCGGGGCCGAACGATACGCACAGGACGTAGTCACCGTGGCCACTCGCGAGCGGCAGGATGGGAGGCGCGGCGCGTGAGGCGTGCCACAGTCGCGCGGTGCGGTCGTACGAACCCGTCGCGGCTAACACGTCGGGTGCCGTTCGTGCCGACCCGGGCGACGACGTCGCGTCGTCGCGTCTCCTTCCGGGGCGGGATGGGGGCGGCATGGCGACCGCTCGCACCCCCGCGGTGTGGTCGGTGAACGCCGCGGCGCACCTGAACCCGCTGGAGCTCGCGGCGTCGAGGGTCCACACGCGCGCCTGGCCGTCCATGCCCGCGGTGGCGAACCCATCTATGAACGACGCCTCCTCGCCCCCGTCCATCCATCCCGACTCGCCGGGGTGCCCGGGGCTGGGCCATCGTCCGCCGGCCACGGACTTGACGCTGGCGCGGTGCGCGTGTATCGCCGCGACCCGACGGCACCGGGACCAGTTCGGCGCCGTCATAGCCCACGCCCCGGACGCGCCCCGGATGGCCGCTCCAGCGGATCTGGCGTAACGGACGGAATCAGCTTTGGCAGTTTGGCCTTTTTGGTTTTTGGTTTTTGGTTTTGGCTAAAACTTACTCGGACTAACACCGCGCACTACGCATGAGACACTCGCTCACCGCCCCCCGGTGAGGGTGCAGGTTGGTAAGAAGTACTTGTCTCCCCACCAGTACCGCCGCTTCACCCCGCGCCAAATCTCCGGGTCCTTCGTGTCGATGTCCACGACGTCGAACCTCGTATGGAAACCCAGGCTCGCGAGCTCCGCCTGCGCCAGCCTGCAGTACACCGTGTGGAAGAAGATGTTATCCGGCGCCAGGCCGTTGAAGTAGGTGTACACCCCACCGCGACGCATGATCTTCGGGAGGAGCTCGTGGAACTCCCGGAGGTCGTCGTAGTCCTCGCCGTAGGTGTCGAAGTTGACCCCGTCGAAGAGTCGCTTCTTTGCATCCGGAAGCTTCTCGTTCTCTTCTACGATCCGTTGCAGCACCGTCTGCCACCGCCCAAACTCCACGATCACCCCTTTCTTTCGATCCCAACCCTGACGACGCATGTGCGCGTGGACGTCCGGGTGCGCCTCGATGATGGTGTGCGACCTGGTTTGGTTTTCGTTCACCACGAACCCGTCTATGATGCCCATGCCGAACCCGACGTTGAGAGTGTCTCCCTTGCCCTCGCACATGACCCTCGCGTGGATTCGCATCAGCGGCGCCTCCCAGTCCATCATCACCGCGTCGTTCTCGGTGTCCAGGAGCTTATCGTCGCCGTCGTACCGCACCGGCTGGGAGAGGTACGTCAGGTCGGGGGTTCGGTTCACGCGCCCGACGGCGCCCAAGACCATCTCCGCCTGCACGGCGTGGTCGATGAGGGCGTTGGTGAGGTCCGGGTGGCCGCCCGCGCTGGCGTACTCCCCCGCGCAGTGCCCTTCGTTGTCCAACTCGTTCCTGATATTCGGTCGGAAGGTTCGCGGTCAGATGGGGTCGTGGTCGTGGGGAAGGGCGGGGCGGCGGCGGCGGTGGTTTGCGAAAAGCGCGATGGTCGCGCGTCTCGGACATCTGGGGGCGGGACTCACCACGGCGCTCCCGTGGCGAGGAGGCTCCGGACGACGTCCACGTGTCTGTGCTCGCACGCCAGCATCAACGGCGTGGTGCCTTTGCGGTCCTGTGCGGTGGGTAGGAGGAGACGCGGGTGAGCGGCGGTTGGGATGATCAGCGGATTGTGGGAGGTGTTCGACGGTGCGGGTGATGCTCATCGTGACCGGTCCTTTGATGGGTGGGACTCGTACCTGGAAACCCGGGTCCGCGCCCTCGCGGATGAGCGCATCGACCGCATCGACGTCGCCGGTCGAGGCCGCTCGAAGAAGCCGACGCGACGCCATGAGCGCTGTCCACTCAACACGGGTCGAGTGGGCACGCAAATGTGGTCTCTCGCCAACCTGAAATGCACTTTTTGATCTCTGTCTCATCCTCTGTGCGAGCGGAAACCGGTTCGTGATTGGTTGAAAATGGCGAGTTCACACCCACAACGCATAGCGAACCTCGTTCGTCTCTTCGTCACCCCTCGTTTCAGAGCCAAACTGGTATTCGCCAGCTTCGGCGCCGTCTCCGTTCTCAGTCCCGCACGCGCGCCCAAGGGCGACGGACGAGACCACAGACTCGGGGCTTCGGACGCACGGCGACCGACCTCACGAAAGAGCCGCTCAACCGCGCCCTTAACCCACCCGCGACGGCGGCGACCGGCGCGTGAAGGGCGTCGACTCAATCCGTGCCTTCTTGCCCGTGAGCCCAAAGTCGGAGCTGCACGGGTTAAGATGGACTACGACGCGTACGTGCCGGACTCCAGCCGGTGGGCCAAGACCGGCCTCGCGTACAGGGTGCTCGGCCACGATGCCGCCACCTACTACCAGTACGCCATCTACGTGAGTGACCACCACCGTCCCCCATATCGTCCGTGAATGAAGCGAAACCCGCGTCGAGCCCGATCGACATCAGCCGCCTTGGTGGTGTCCGAGGCGCGGATACACGTTGGCGATGGCGCGGCGGCCGTCGCGGTGGCGCGGGTCCTGCCCTCCAGCGATCCGGGTTCGGACCCCTCCGATCGCCTCGTCGGTGTCCTCGGAACACTCGGGAGACGGTCGATGCGCGCCCGCGGTTCGATCGCGATCACGCGATCGGCGGCGCCGCCGCGCGACGCCGTCGGCAATCGCCCGCACCCACGTGGCTGCGCACCCGGGCGTTTCCGTTCTCGCCCCGCACCCATCTCTGACCGCCCCGCTGACCGTCCCGGATACCCCTATTAATCCCCCCGCAGGTCGCTGAGGGTCTGGGCAAGAACTCGTTCAATGCCCTGAGAGGCATCAAGGACTGGAGGACGGGTACGTGTAGCACCGCGCCCCCACCGCGCGCCCCCACCGCGCGGGGCGCGCCCGGACCGTTGTTGAAATCTTGCTAACCTTTTTCAAAAAAATATCTGACCGGGGGCGACGCCGACGCCGGACCCGGCCCGCCCGATCGATCCCACCAACCAACCCCGCTGACCCCGATCCCCCCCACGTCCCACGTTCATTCAACAGACGATCAGAACGGCGAGCAGAACGATCTCCCGGCGCTGAGCAAGGGCAAGCTCAAGGATTTCTTCTACATTCGCAACCTGTACGGCAACATAGAGGACGTCTTCAACCGGCCGGTGTACTCATCCCCGGAGGACTGGATCGACGTCGGGATCCGCGAGCCGGAGTCGGAGCGCGGGTACTTCAGCAAGCTCGTCACCACACCGCAGTCCAGGCGATGCCTCAACCTAGGGTCGTACAACTACCTCGGATTCGGGGGCCTCAACACGCACTGCACGCCGCTGGTGGCCAAATCCGTGATGGATTACCCCGTCACCTCCGCCGGGTCCGCCGCGGAGCTGGGCTACAACCCGCTCATCATGGAGGTCGAGGACGTGACGGCAAAGTACGTGGGCAAGGAGGCGGCGGTGGTCGTGGGCATGGGCTTCGCGACGAACTCCACGGTGATTCCCGCAATCGCGGGTAAGGGGGATTTGATCGTCTCCGACGCCCTGAACCACAACTCCATCGTGGAGGGTGCGAGGTTGAGCGGCGCCAAGGTGAAGGCGTTCAAGCACAACTGCGTCGGGGACCTGGAGCTCATCTTCCAGGATGCCGTCGCCGGTAAGCAGAGGTACAACAAGATTTTGGTCATCATCGAGGGCATCTACTCGATGGAGGGGGAGCTGTGCTGCCTCCCGGAGATTGTCGAGGTTTGCAAGCTCTACGGCGCGTACGTGTGGCTCGACGAGGCGCACTCCATCGGTGCCATCGGAAAGACCGGGCGGGGCGTGTGCGAGGAGCTCGGCGTGGATCCCAAGGATGTCGACATCATGATGGGAACGTTTACCAAATCGTTCGGCGCGGCGGGTGGGTACGTGGCGGGAGACTACGAGACTGTCGCTCGAGTTCGCCAGTTCGCCGCGGGTTGCACCGACGCGTGCTCCATGCCCCCGGCGGTGTGCACCCAGATCCTCTCCTCCCTCCGCGTCATCTCCGGCGAGGATGGAACCGACATCGGCGCCAAGAAGCTCAGGCAGCTCCGCGATAATTCCAAGTTTTTCCGCGAAGGACTGGAGGCACTCGGGCTGGAGGTGCTGGGGCATCACCCGTCGCCCGTCATGCCGGTGATGCTCTACCAGCCGTACAAGATTGGCGACTTTTCGAGGCTGGCGTTCAACCGCAAGCTCGCGGTCGTCGTCGTCGGCGCGCCCGCCACCCCCGTCAACTACCCTCGCATACGTTTCTGCGTCTCAGCCGCGCACTCGAGGGAGGACCTCGCCGACGCGCTCGCCGCGATTAGCGACATCGCGGATGAACTCTCGATCAAGTTCAAGGTTGCCCCGCCCAACGCGTGGTGCCCGGGCAGCATCCACGACAAGGAGGAGAAGGAGAAGCAGGTTAGCATCAAGCGCGTGGCCAAGGCGAGAGCCGCGAGGTCCGCCGCGCTGGATTCCGCGTCCAAGCTGGCGTCTGGCACCAACCGAGCCCGGTTCGCGCCGTTGCACTCCCGAGGCGAACGCCTCGGCGACGACATCGGCCCACGGGCCTCGTCATCCGGCCCCATCGACGGGTACAAGCTCTCGGGAGTCACCGAGAAGCACCCGAAGTGGGACCAGTACAAGATTATGCTCTCGTCCACTGACATACTGGCGCTCACCAACGACCCGGTGATGAAGGAGGCTTGCGCCGCCACCGTCGAGGAGCTCGGCCTCGGGTCATGCTCCCCGCGCGGGTTCTACGGAACCTTCCCCCCGCACATGGACGTGGAGCGTACCATCGCGGACTTTCTCGGGGTCCAGGAGGCTGTCCTGTACTCGTACGGCGCGTGCACGGTGTCCTCGGTGATACCCGCGCTGGGGTACAAGGCGGATGTAGCCGTCGTCGACCGCGGCGTCGGCTACGGCATCCTCGCCGGCCTGCGCCTGTCCAAGATGGACGTGCGCTGGTACAACCACTGCGACGCCGAAGACTGCGCCAGGGTGTTCGCCCAGCTGGAGACGGAGGATGGCGTCCACTCCGCGCGGCTCGCTCGGCCCGGCCGCCGCCGCTGGCTCATCACCGAGGGTTGCTTCCAGGGCACCGGTCGCCTCGCGCCGCTCCCGGACCTCGTCGCGCTCAAGGACAAGCACCACGCGCGCATGATCATGGACGAGTCCATCTCATTCGGCGCGATGGGCGCATCCGGCCGCGGTCTCACCGAGCACTTCGGCGTCAACCCCAAGTCCATCGACGTCATCTCGGCGTCGCTCGAAAACGCGGGTGCCTCGGTTGGTGGATTTTGCGCCGGCGACACGGGCGTGGTGGCGTACCAGCGGCTCATGGGCGCCGGCTACGTGTTCAGCGCGTCACTGCCGCCGTACCTGGCCACCGCCGCGGCTCACGCCATCCGCCGCGTCTCCGCCGAGCCCAGGCTCGTGGAGAGGGCGCAGGCGTCCGCCGCTGCGCTTCGCGACGCGGCGCTCTCAGGCAGAGTCCCCGGTTTCACCACCGACGCCGACGCCTGTTCCCCGATCGTTCCCCTGCGTCTGGCGGTGGGCGCGTCCGTCGCGGATGAGAACGCGTTGCTCGCGGACGTCGCCGCGCGCGCCAGGCGCCGCGGCATCGGCGTGTGCGTCGCGCGCGTCAATCCGCTGGTTCCCCCCGACCGCCGACCCCCGCGGGCGCTTCGATGCTTCGCGTCCGCCGCGCACACGAGGGAGGATCTCGCCACCGCGTTCCAGGTGCTCGCGGAGGAATCCGCGAAGGTTTTGCCGTCGCACGCGCTCAGCGCAGCCGTGGACGCGTCACCGGGCGCCAAGAAGAGGCTCGGCGCGGACCCGGGGTCCATGGTGATGAACCCCCCGGGGCAGCAGCCGCCGAAAGCCGGCGGGTACGGGTTGCCGAAAAACGCCCCCGGCGCCAAGGTCAACCTCGACGGCACAATCTCCCTCAACAACGACTCCGTCAAGCGCGATCTCTTCGCCAACGGGAGCAACGGCGTCGGGGAGGTCAAGGCGAGCCCCAGCAAGCAAAAGGGTGCGCACAACAGGTCCGCGAGCTGGTCCGTCAACTCGATGAACGGCGGCGCCGATAACGCCCCCGAGATGTTTGAAGCGCTCTCCCCCGTGAAGGAGAGCCCGATCGCGAACGGGTCCGCCAGCACCGGCAGCGCTCCGAGGCGCATGTTCAGCGACCAGGATTCGCCCCAGTCGCTGTCCGTGCCGCTGCTCGTGGTGCTCCTGTACTGGCACAACATCTTCCGCCGGTACATCCTCAACCAGATTGACATCACCACGCACATGGTACCCAAGTGGCTGGCGAGGATCGGTTTGCACCCGACGGAGTCCCGCGGACCCGTGCGTTTCTTCTACTGCGCCGCGGGGTACTTTGGGTCGCGAAACTTTCACTCCATGGCCCTTCCGCTGATGGTGTGGACCTACGACTGCGGTTTCACCAGGCTGGTCATGGTGTTTTACTGCATGACCTCCGGCGTCGGGTGCCTCCTCAAGGGTGCCCTCGCGACGAACACCAGCTCTTCCAGGCCGGCCAACTCGTCCCTCGGTTCGCTCATGCCACACCGCGTGCACGCGTGGCCCTCCGTCGCCGGATGCAACGCCACCGCGCTGCCTTTCCTCATCCTCCGGTGGAGGCACGGCGACGTCTGGCTCTGGGACATGGCGAATCAAGAGGCGGTGGTGCGCGAATACGCGGCGGCTTTCGCGTACATGTTTGCGATTTCACTGGCGCGCATGGGCAACGGCGATTCGCCCGCGAACGTCCAGGGAGGCGTCGTGGTCGGCGCCATCATGCTCAGGGTGCTGCTGCCGCACATCGACTGGTGCATCGCGGGTCTCGAGGCGAGCACCGTGTTCACCGCTCAGGGTTTCACAATCGTCGGGATGGTCCTCGCGGCTATTCTCCTCTTTCCCATGCCTCTCAACAGCCGCGGCGAGATCCTGTACGCGTCGAGCACGTGCTACAGGCGCATGTGGAGGACCTTCTTCTACATGCTGTTCTTCGCCGCGGGATCGGTGTGGCGCGAGGGGCCCGCGGCGCAGGCGATTGAGCTGCCGACGACGCCAGCCGGGTGGGCCGGTGTCCTCGCGGCGAAATTTTTCGTCGGTCACGTCATCTCGCAGTTTAGCGTTTGGGCGATTTCTTACGTATCGCAGCTGTTCGTGGAGTGCTGGCTCAGGGCGTACGTCAAGTACTTCAAGCCGTGGTCCGTGGGTGAGCACAGGCGGGGTAAGGGTGGTGAGGAGGATGGGGAGTCGAAGACGTACGGTACCACGCACATGCGTTTGGTGGCCATCACGGTTGTTGAGCTGGCGCAGGACATCACGGGTGCGCTGGTGACGGCTCACGGTGTGCCGAGGCTGTTTGATACCCTGCGACCGTATACGTCGCTGCGAATCTGATACGAGAGATTAACACTAGCATCCCCTCCGTTGTGGAGGGTTTAATAACACGATAGGAGCGTTCCTGTTGTTCTCGTGTTCTGATGAGATCTCAGATTCGAATTTTCGACCACGACTTTTGAGGGGCGTTTTGAGGGGGGCTTTTTCACAGTACCACGACACACGACTCGCGCGACACCCGTTACCCCATCCGCTCGTATCGCGTCGAGATGCCGCCTAAGGATAAGCGTGTCGTTATCAAGCCGCTAGATGCCGCAAAGATGCCGCGGAACCCCGCGGAGGACGCCCTGTCACGTCTGACGCTCGCAGGCGACAACCTTTTCAAAGACCAAGTGCTCGCCAGGCTCGACCCCACCGACCGTGGCATGCTCAGGCTGGTCAACAGGGACCTCAGGTTGATGGTGCAGCTTTCGGGTCTCGATCGAGAACTCGAGGCGTCTCGCATCCTCGGGTCCATGGAGGGCTTTGAGTGGGCCTTGAAGAACAGGATACTCGTTGCAGCAGAGCTCTACCCCACCAGCGCATACACAAAAAATTTAGTCGTGGAAGCTATCATGAAGGCCGGCAACTTGGACATGCTGAAGCGTGCAGAGCTTGTTTTAAAGCATGATTCACCAAAAGCCTGGAGGCCTCGCGTCATCACACGCGTTGAGATTGATGTAGCCATGCAGTTCTGTCAGATGGACATTATCCAGTGGCTTGTCGAACGACCCCGTGATGAGTTCTATGCGTATAGGATGAAATCCTTCGCCTTTGGGGCAGCACAGCATGGACGCCTTGATGTCCTCAAGCTGGTCAAAGCTCGCTACGACAGAGAACCACCAACACCCAGAGAATGGACATTATTTTGGGACGCTGCACGTACTCATGCATGGCTTTACGGACACGTGGAGGTGCTTGAGTGGGTGCTTGCCCACGGAAACTTCACCGCAACCCTGGAGGACATCTGCAACGAGAGCTCCGTGAGTCATCTTGTGGATCGTGGGCACTTCGAAATGTTGAAGTGGTGGTTTGATAAATTCGAGGCGGACACGAATCGTATGGATGCGGCGAGGACGAGGAAAATGTTCGCTGCAAAGGCCGCAGCTAGGGGTCATCTCGAAATACTCAAGTGGTTGGTGGAGAGAGGATTTTTGTTTGACGGAGTCGGAATCAACAACGGAATCAACAATGCCGCCGGCTCTGGTCATCTGGAATGCCTCGTGTATCTGAAACAGAGAGGGTGCAACGTGACTCCTACGACCGTTAAAAATGCTCTTGAATCCGCTAATCTGCATGTGCTGCGATGGCTAATCGAAAATGGGTCCAAGTGGGAACCGCAGTTGACCTTGGATCAGTTGGAAAACTTGGAAAACATTGACGATCCGCAAGCTTGTTCCGCCGGATATGTCCACCATAGGAAGGTACAAAAGTGCACTGTCCACGAGAACTTCGGCGAGGACCTCCAGTGGATCATCCAGCGCGCGCACCAGAAGATCACCGACGACAAGCTCGCCGCTGAGGAGAAGCAGCGCCACAAGGATGACAAGGAGCGCCTCAAAGATGAGAAGGAGCGCCGCGCGGCTAAGAAACGCAAAGCTGACTGATCACACACACCCGACACGATTGTTTCACAGGTTCAATGACACGAATAGGAGAGACGTTCATTCAAGCATGCGTTGTTCTCAGATTACAGCGTCAATAACGTAAAATAGTCATATCTTTCCCCCCTTGTTCTCCCCCAATCACCGCGGACCGTTGCCATCCTCCGGCTTGTACGGCTGCTTCATGCGGTCCGCGAGCTCCTGCCACGTCAGCGTGGACAGGTCCTCCTTGTTCTTCTTCATCCAGGTCTGGTACGACTGGCCCGAGTTAGAGGTCCTCGCCGTCTCCACGTCCGCCCTCCGCGGCGTGTACACCTTCGGCGCGTTGAAGTTGCCGGTCGTCGAGGTGTTGTACAGGTTGGGGTTGTTGAAGTTGGCCCCCGCGGCTCCCTTCCTGAACCCGACGTTGCCAACCCTGCCCATGGGAGGCGGGTTCAGGTTACCAGCCGTGGGCATGACGAGTCCCTTGGCCTTCTCCTCGTAGTCCGCGGCAGCCTTAGCCTGCTCGGCGGCTGCGTCGGCGGCAGCCTCCGCCTCCTCCTTGCCCGGGATCTCCGCGGGCTTTCCAAAGGAAAACATGGCGCCGCCCACGTCCGGCTTGTCAGCCTCGGGCTTCTCCTCCTCCACAGCCTTGGGAACGACGGAGTTGGAGAGGTCCTTGGGCTTTTGCTCGATGAAACCCTGCTTGGACGCCGACTCCATGGCCTCCTTCTCCTTCTTCGTGTCCCGCTTCATCGGCTTGTCATCCGCGAGCCCGAGGGGGTCGAAGATTGCAAACGCGTCGGCAGCCACCTCGCCCGCGAAGGAGTCCTTGCCCATCCACGCGCCGGACATGAGGAACTTCTCGAACTTTTCCTTGTTCTCGAGCGAGTCGAAGAGCCGCTCCCTGTCCTGCTTGAACACCATGTTGTTGGCGAACAGGAACGCCATGGCGGTGGCGGTCATGGCCTCGCCGCCAACGTTGAGGAGTGCCTGCGCCACGTCAGCCTCGGCGACGAGGCCCGCGGCGCCGAGCCCGCCGATGATCGCGGCACCCGCCACCTTCTTCTGGTTGTCCGTGACGGTGAACTCGGGAAACTCAAAGTTGGAGACGGCGTCAAACTCAACCTCAAACTTTTCGCGCTTCTCCGCAGCCTTCTTGGCGGCGGCGGCGGTGGCCTCCTCCTCCTTCTTGAGCTCCGCCTGGGTGAGGATGTCCGCGCCGGACGCGTCGGCGAGGGCATCGGCGGCAGCCTGCGCCTTCTCCTCGGCGGCGTCGGCTTCCTCCTTGGCGAGTTCCGCAACTTTGGCCGTCGCCTCGGCGAGGATCATCTTCGCGCGCTTAGCCGTCTCAATCGCCTCAAAGGCCCTGGTGGACTCCTCCTCAACCTCAGCCTCGGCAGCCTTGTACGCCGACTCGTCGTCCTCGATGTTCTTGAGCTTGAGCGCGGCGACGGCAGCCTCGGCTTTCTTCACCTGCGCGGCGGCGGTCGTGGTCGCCTCCTCGAACATGCTCTTAGCCGTCTTCATCACCTCGACGACGGCGAGCTCCGCGGGGGTCACCGCGACGTTCGCCACCTCATCCGCGAGATCCTCATCCTCGACGACGGATTCCGCGACAGCCTTGATGTTGGACTTGAGGTAGTCAACCTTAGCGGGCTGATCCTCGAAGGAGAAGACGACGGGGGTGTTGTAGATATCGTCCTCAGCCGCCTTGATGGCTTCAGACGCCGCGAGCTTGGCGCGCATCTCCTCCTCGGTGGTTCCGTTCTCGTTGTCGCCCAAGACGGTCTCCTCGGAGTCAGTTTCAGCCTCGGACGCGAGCGCGATGGCCTCGGCGATGGCGGCGCGGGCCTTGGTGGCCTCCTCGGACTCCGCGGAGATCTCGACGGTGAGCCTCTCGACAAAGGCGTGGGGCTCGACGACGGAGACAACCTCCCCGGAGACGAGCTCGCAGGCGTAGTTGTCACCCTCCTGCCAGGTCAGCACGCCGTTGTTGTCGTTGTAGCGGACAAACTTGAACTCGGCGCTCGCCTCGGCGTTGGGGATGGAGATGGACGTCTTCCACACGTCGCCCTCGGACCAGGTCATGCGACGGCCGACGTCCACCTTCCAGCCGCCCAGCTCGGCGACGTTGCCAACCAGCACGAGGTGCTCGCCGACAGTGAGGTGGGACACCACGTTGAACTCAACCACGTTGCTGGTGGAGGACCCGTCGTCGCGGATGAGCTTGGAGGATCGGGCGTAGACGTACCCGTCGACGTTGCGGCCGTCGGTGGGGTCGACGACGGGCTCGTCCGCGGGGGCGGCTTCCGTCGGGGCTTCTGCTTCGACGGCGATGAAGGGAGGGGTGGCGCCGACGGTGACGAACGCGGCGGTGCGGAGGGCGCGTGAGACCATGCCCTGGTACTCAGCCTTGTTGCCGAGGTCGACGTCGATGGCTCCGATGTCCAACGTGGGCATGGACTTGTCCATCGCGGCGGCATCGTCGTCCTCCTTGTTCTTGCCGAAAAAGCCGAAGAAGCCACCCTGCTTCTTCTTCTCCTCCTGCTTAAGCTGGGCCTTGGTCTTGCGCTTCTCCGTCTTCTTCTTGCGCTTGATGACGGTGCCGACGTTCTCGTCGGAGGTAAACACGGGCTTGGGCCTCGACTTGGGCTTGACGGGCTCGGGCGCGGCGACGGCGGCGAAGGGCACGGTGCGAAGCGCGCGTCCGACCGCAGCCTTGGTCTCGGAGTCGAACATCACCGGCGTCGGGACGACGATGGGTGTCGCGACGGCGGCGATTGGCTCGGGGGCGGGCATGTCGATGAGCGCGGCGGCTTCCTCCTCGTCCTCCGTGTCCTCCACCTCGGGAACGTAATTCGTAACGACGTCCGCGAGCGCGGGCTCCGGTTCGTTCATGAGTGAGACGATGTCCTCGACGTGCTGCGCGGCAGCCGCGGCCGGGCGCGTGGGTACCGTGTTATCCTCGGTGGACGCTGCGCGCCGGGACCCGGGGGGTACGTAGGATCCGGCTCCGATGATCTCGACGGTGATGCTCCTGGCCCAGTCCGTGGACGCCGCGTCCAAGGGCAGGACGGTGTCGCCGGATACCGAGCCAGTCTCCGCGACGACGTTACGACCGCCGACCCACTGGCGCATGAAGTCGACGGAGTGGGTCTCGTTGTCGAAGCGGACGAGGCGGCAGTTGTCGCCGTCGAGCCATCGGACGGCGCCCGTGTTTTTGTTCTTGACCACGGGTTTGAAGTCGATCCAGGGCGCCGGGGAGCTGTCGTCGATGCCGCCAAAGACGTGGAACGCCTCGAGCTTGACCGCGGCGGACCAGATGTCGTCCTCGGACCACACCATGGGCGCCGCCTTCTCGGGGATCCAGTGCCCGAGCTCCTCGCAGGATCCGACCATCATCACCTCCTCCTGGTCGGTGACGTGGATCTTAGCGCGGAACACGACGGTGGCCATGATCTTACCCTTGCTGGAGCCCTGGCTGGGGCATACGTCCTCGACGCTGACGGGCATGTACACGCCCTTGGGCGCGGCCGCCTTGCCGAGGCCCGTGGGCGTATCGGGCTGCGTGGGAACCGCGAGTGCGGCGGATTCGGACTCGACGTCATCCGCCTTTGGCGCCTTGTTTGGAGCCGATCTTCGCGGGACGATGGTGTTGGCCGCGGTGCCAGACTCGTCGGCGACCGGGGCGTCCGCGACGGGGGTGGACTTGGGCATGGGGTACGCCTGGACGAACTGTTGGGGCTCGGCGTCGGTGGCGGCGGCCGGGGCGCCCGGCGCGGGGGCCTTGAACCTGGGCTCGCCCGGCGTGGGCTCGGGGAGCGTCTGGTTGTCGTCGGGCATCCACACGTCGACGGCGTCGGGGCGGGTAATGACCACCTTGTAGTCGCCCTCGGCGGCGGCCGGGACCTTGACGAAGCCGTGCCATGTGTCCGCGGTGCCTTCTTTCCTGATGCAGTCCTTCACCTTGAGCCCGAGTTCTGGATCCCAGTCGCCCAGGAGGTCGCCGGAGCCGACGAGCACGGGCTTGCCGTCTCCCTGCCAGCCGGGCATGCGAAAGGCGACCTTGATGACGCGCCAGTAGACCTCGCCGTCCTCCTCGGCGGGGGAGGTGTCGGCGGGAGAGGTGGAGACTCGCGCGAGCACCGCGCGGCGGGGACGCTCCGCGGGGGCGGAACGAAGGGGAGCCGATGGCACCACTTGGCAGCGCGCATCTTTTTTATTTCCCGCGTGCGCGATCCTCGGCGCGAGCGTCGCGCGAGCGGCGCCTGCGGAGGCCATGATCGCTGGCCTTCGCGTACGTTCGAACCACGCACAGAAGAGGTCACGCGGGGGTGTCTTTCTCGGTGTGCGGCGCCTGCGAGCGGCTATGAGAGGCGGCTGGCGAGATCACAGCCCCTTGTTGACGACCGGTTTCACGACACTGGGATTTTTATTCGAAGGTGACATCAGCGTTGAGGACACACGATTCGCCACGTGGAAAATCAAACCAATCGTACGCGTCAAAGGTGAGGCAAAGGCGCGTATAAATATCGGAAAACAGAAACGCGCTATTCCCGAACCGTCGTTGAACTTCCAAGATGTGAGTCCCCATTCATTTCAAAATGAATGCTCATACGAAATGCCTCGGGGAGTCTTTGCTCAGAGCATTTACGCGCCAAAAACGTAATTCGAAAACAACTCAAAAAAGAAGAGAGAGTTGGTCGGTTCATTTGTTGGTTCCCGCCACGTTGGAACGCACGTATGGCTCTCGAGTCTCCATGTTTCACAGACACGCGAGGACACGAGTCTGAGCTAATTGTCTGAGCTACACACGCGCTCTCTCCTTCATCCTAAAGCTCCGTGTCGTCTCGCTCGAGCTCCTCGCGCTTCTTCCTCGCCTCCTCCTTCGCCGCCGCGACCTGCCGCCCGAGCGCCGCCGCCTCCAACTTTGCGTTTTCAATCCGCTCCGACATCGAGCGCAGACGCTCCGGGTCCTCCTCCGAAAGCTTCTTCTGCCTCGCCGCCGCCGCCGCCCTCACCGCCTCGTGCCGCCGCCGCCTACGCTCGATCTCGTGTGAGTCGATTTTGGAGTGCGGGGTTCCGCGCGCCTTCGCGTCGTCGCTGAGCCGTTCGCGCTCGGCGGCGTCGACTTCGCTCTTCACGTCTTCGGCGTTTTGCATTTGCCGCCTCGTGTCCTCCGGTGACCGCCTCGTGTCCTCAGGTGGCCGCCTCGTGTCCTCAGGTGACCGCCTCGTGTCCTCAGGTGACCGCCTCGTGTCCCCCGCCGCCTTCGCCTCCGCCTCCGCCTCTGCCGCCTCTCCATGCTGTGCCATGAACGCGGCGGCGGCGGCGGCCATCGCCTCGCCAAAGTCCACGTCCGTCACGATGAAGTGCTGCACGGGCGGATCGCCCGGCTTTCTCGCCGTCACCGTGTAGGACGCGACGGCGGCGTTCGTCGCCATGTCCCTCGACACCCACACGTGCGACCCGAACGTGGACATCATCGTGGTCATACCCGGGGGTAGGTCAACGTAGTGCGCTTCGTTGCCGTCAAAGTCCAGCCAATACAACGCCGACGTCGCGTCGCGAGCGTTGATAAACTCAACCTTGCGGTCGTCCCGCGACGGCACCGACGCCAGTCCCTCGCCGCCGCGGCCGACGACGGCGTCGGGCTTCAACCGCCGCCCCGCGGCCAAGGGCGAGTGCATCTCGAACGCGCCGTTCGCGCGGCCGATTCCGATCTTCGCGGCGACTGCTTGCGCCTCTTCGACGGCGGCGTTTGCCGCGGCGGCGTCGCCGTTCGCGGCGGCTCTCGCGGCTCTTGCCTCGTTCGTCGCCGCGGCGGCTTCCTTCGCCTTCTGCATGACGCCACCGCCGAACATCTCCATCACCTTCGCGAGGTCGATCTTGCCGTCCTTGCCGATCGTCGCGTCGTCCAGCTGGATGAGCAGCGAGCCGTCGTCTTCGGATTGGACCTCGGGTTCCGTGAAGAGATTGCCGGTGGGTCCGTGGGTCCGGCAGTGGGGACCCGCGAGGGACGTGCACTCGTACTCAGCCTCCAGCCCGTCCCTCGCCTCCATCACCACCGAACGCATCAGCTTCTGTTTAGTAGGGTGTTCAGGTCGGTTCGATGGTCAGCGCGGTTCTCGCCTCCGTCTGTGGATTTTTTCACGGATCTGCGTTTGGGGGTTCACTCACCTTTCTCGGCATGTGCACGTGGACGTCGGTCAGGATCCCGGCCGGGTGGTGGTTCTTGACGTACAACATCGTCGGACGCTGATCCTCCTCCTTCTTCCCCGTCGGATGTCTCCTCGTATCTTCGCCCTCGGGGGCCGTGGTGTCCGTGGCCTTCGTCGGTTCCTCGGATGAAATCGCCCCTCCGCTCGGTCTGGGCTGCGCCGACGCCGCGCCGACGCCGGGGACGAGCGCCAGCGCGGCGAGGACGCACAGCACGATACATACTCGCGCCATCGAGCGTCGGCTATCGTGTCGTCGTCGCGTCATCCCGCAGATGCAGGCCCCTTCCACCTACAGTCGGGTGCCCTAAGACGAGTGATGATGTTTGGCAACGAGGAAGTTGACGATGAAGAAGCGGTCGGAAAACAAAAAATCGCGTCCTGCTGACTGCCGCTCCATATCCAGCGACGTTGAACATAACGTAATACACGTTAAGGACCTCGATTACTCATACGAGCCTCGCGAAATCGATCGATATTCGGCGACGTCACAAAAGACGACGATTCGAGCAGTCGAGGCCTGCCAGCCACTAGATTTGCGCCAACATGTCCGCCGCAGCTCTCTCCGCGAAGGTCGCGCCCTCTGCCGGCTTCCGCGCCCCCCGCGGCGCTCGCCGCTCCCTCCGCGCCGCGCGCATCGTCTCGCGCGCCGTCGCCGAGGACGAGTCCTCCTCCTCCTCCGCGGTCTACCAGCCCGCGTTGGCCACCGAGGATGTCTCCGGCGAAGACGTCAACGCGGCCGCGAAGAAGCGCCTGCTCGCCGTCGCCGCCGCGTCCGGCCGCGGCCTCGACGCCACCCCCGCGCAGAAGACCGCGGCGACCTCGCTCATCGCTGAGCTCGTCACCGCCAACGCCACCCCGGAGCCCGCCACCTCCGCCACAATCGACGGCGACTGGGAGCTCGTCTACTCCGACACGTTCCTCTTCCGCTCGTCCCCGTTCTTCTGGGCGTTGGGCAGCATGATGGGCGACACCGCCGACTTCTTCTACGGCGCGCACTCGCACCAGACCGGGATCTTCGGCGGCGGCGTGGGGCGCGTGGTGCAGAGCGTGGACACCAAGGGTGGCCGTCTCGTCAGCGATTGCGTGGTCAAGGCGTCCCTGGGCGTCCCGCTCCTGGGCTTCTCGCCAATCTTCTCGGGGTACGGCTCGGTGATCACCGCGGGAAGGTGCGCGGCGAAGGACGGCACGAGGCTGGCGGTCACGGCCGAGACCACGACGGTGAGGCAGGACGACGCCAACGTCCTGCCGCAGCTCAACTTTCTCAACGGGACCACCGTGCCGGTGGAGGACGTGATGAAGCAGGTCGGCGGGGGCGAGTCCGGGCCGGAGGTTTACCTCGACACCTTCTACCTCGACGATGAGATGAGGATCAGCAAGCTCGAGGACGGCAGCGTGTTCGTCTACCAGCGCTGCTGAGTGTGCGTAAGATCTTAGCTGTACGAGTCATAAACGAGAACGTTCCCGCTAAAAAATAAGTCCCGCTATCTTCGCCCCCTGAAGAGCAGATATACCACCCCAGTCGCGATGCCAAAGGTGAGCGCGCAATACACCGCGCCGCTTATTCCCATCGTCCCACCCACCACGATGACACGTATGAACCACCGCACGTTGGCCTCAGTCAGACCACACGCCGCGGCCATCTCGGCGACTACCGCCGCAGCATCCAAACCCAAACCCGAGGAAACCGCGAGAGTAGTCGCGAGTATAAGCGCCAGAACGACGCCGATGACCGCCCGGGAGACACGGGGTTTAGGGTTTAGGGTTTGGCTCGCGATGATATCCATATCCCGCGCCCGTCGCTGTTTCTCCACCGCCGCGTGGTTGGCCTGACTGAAAGACAGGCGATGACCGGCCGGGGGGTCGCGCACAGCTGTGGGCACCGACGGGTTCACGACGCCGGTGAGGGCTTCCTCGTCCGTCTTATAGTCCCACAGTCCGGTGTCCCACAGCTCTACGCCGGCGCGTGTCTCCTCCGCGAGTATGTCCTCGATGAGGTGGGTGAACTCGTCGATGTACCCGAACGCGCGTGTCCTGCCGAGCGCGCAGCACAGGAAGGTTTTCCACGGGGTTCTCTCGTACGCGGTGCAATATTTCAGGCGTGCGATCCGAAGCCTCTCCTCGTCGGCGTTCATGACCGCATCCACCGCTTGGTTCACCTTGTGCGGGTGGCACACCTGTCGCATGCCGTTCCGAACCTTAGCCCTGCGAGTGAGCGGAGACGGCGGTGAGTGAAGGGGATGGGAAAGGTGTGACGAGTCGTCCGTGTTCGGGGCGGGATTTTCGAACGAAACCGATCGGGGCGAGTTCCGCGGTCGGGGCTGGCGCTCACCTCCATCCCGCGGGGGTCGTCGTAGACATGCTCTGGTCGTCGAGGCCGAGATCCCTATAAGTGTCTCCAACGGCGGATGTCCGCCGCGGTGTTCTCGCGGGTGTCCGCGGCATGTCTCCCGTGCGAAGTGTTGTGGCTCGCGAGATTCCTCGGAGCTGCCGAAATACTGACTGAGCATCTCGCTGTCACATCGATAGAAGAGACCAGTGTTGACCCGCGGGCTGGTGAGCGCGGGTCGACGGCGATTTCAGGACATGTCGCCGTTCGACACCATCGCGAAGGCGGTCTATCGACG